>JAALOO010000173.1_pt1 | contig 30287 bp, 21 predicted proteins | sample 7257641 | NCBI WGS metagenome assembly JAALOO01 (sample SAMN14085613, study PRJNA598686) | mite metagenome | biome: ENVO:01001000; feature: ENVO:01001002; material: ENVO:01001226; isolation source: single female mite from University of Michigan culture on fish food culture... ...
GCATGCAAAAAAATCTCGCTGAAGTTCTGGCTTGCCAGCACTTTTCCACCTGTTTCAAGAATAGGGGAAAAAGCAAAAAACTATGGTTTGCGTCCGCTGAAGGCATTCAGTGGAAAAAAGTGTGTTTGTGTGCCTCGTAGGCAGAATCAACCGATTTAGCCGGTCAGTTGGGCGCAAATTGGCCACCAAAGAATGGTTTCATACGCATACACTTTTCCAACACTGCTCACCACAGACTAGGAATCAGCTGAGAACAGCTGGGCGCGTCGCACTTAATCTCAAAGTGCCTTCCGTCGGTAGTTGGCCGCTAAATGAAAACAGATTGACTTTTTGCTGTAAAAATAAATTGTAAATAAAGTCTTTATTATTAAGAGCTGCCAAACAATGCTGTAAACTGAGGCAAATCACCGAAGCAAGGCGATTAAGTTGCAATTACTGCAGTACTTCGGCAGAGCTGCTGTGTGGTTTCTAGTGACTGGCGACTGCTCACTGGGCGCCTAGAGACAGCTACTGAAATATGTAAATACCAGACATGCTTTCTAATGAACGGAAGCAAACGGCTGTTGATGTGTGTGTGAAAAAAAGAGAACAGTGACAAAGGGCAATGACAAATCTAGATGACGGCAGATTGATTTGTCTCTTCGATTATGAGGTGTTAGCTAGTTAGCTAGTGGATTGTTCGCTAAGTATGTGAGTGTGTGAATTAACTTCGATCGCAACTGCATGCCATGACTCGTTTGTGGCATTTTTGGAGCTTCAGCAGTAGATGAAACTGGGAATGCCTGACTGCAGTTGCCTCAGTCTGTCTGTCCTTACGACTAAACGTGCATTCGTCCGTGGAATGGTTGAGAGGGAATGTTGGGTAGAGAGAGTGCAAAATGAACGCAATTAAATGAGCACCGACAGTGGATAACTGTGTGCATGTGGGCCTATTTTTGTGACTGTGTGTACATGTGCATCGGCACTCTCTTTCTCTCTTTCTCGATCAATGCGCCAATGCAAAATCAATCTAATGGAAATGCAATCACGACACAGCGGCAGTGGGGCGACATATCGATGCATCATAGCAACAAATTGTATGATTTTATAAAAAGGATAAAAGTGAGATGAAAAAAGTTGAAAGCAAGTTCAGGCAGACTTACTCTGCTTGACAACAGCAAAGACACCAAGTTCCAGTAGAAAGGTTAAACTTCAGGCAGTGCAGTGCTTATGCGAATGCTTCAAAGTACAAAATTGTTTTTAAAGCAAATTTCTATTTTTAAACAAAAAAAGTAATGGTTTCAGGCATTTAATAAGATGAAGCCAGAGCGTGAGCTTATGCCACTCATCAGCTTGGTGGTTTGATGTAATTACCGTTTAGTTTTGTGCAAATTAATGTCATTATGTAATAATCAAAAAGTAAAACGCAGTAACAAAAAAATTGTGTTCTTCTCATTAAAAATTAAATTTGATGAATTGCCTGTTTTAAGAAGAAAAATTTGTGACTTTAGTACACAAAAAGTAATTTTGGTGTTAGAGGAAAAAGAGTTTGTTGTCAAGATGTAATTAGAAAATCTACAAAAACCAAAACGATGTCGCCATCTTTAGGCTAAGATTGGGAGTAAACGTTGTTGCCGGTTGTTCTTCTTGATATCTTTATTGTGTCATAGAAATGTAGTTATATTAAACATAATAAAATGCAAAGGCGAAAACAATTTTCATTTTGTCCATTGTTGCTGTCCATTTCCTAAAATGACTCTAATTACATTTTAGCAAAACTTTTTTAAAAAAGTTTTTTATTTACAACTATAGTCGCAACAAGTTACAAGAGTTACAACAGAAACAATCAAAATCCGTACAAGGGTTGTCTTTTAGTTCTTTAGTTGATCGAAAATTAACAAAAGCTCCAGAAATGACTTTATATTCATTTGTAATGTTAGGACACCATGAAGGCTCACAGCAGTCACATAAACAGGGTACGTCTTTTTGTTTTTTAGTTGATTGAATCTTACCAAAAACCACTGAAATAATAAACAACAACAACACAAAAATAGTAAAAAATTTCATGTCTAAAATTTGTTTGCTAAAATTGTAACTTTGAAAAGTGTATAAAAGCTATAGAAATTATAGTTATTTTATATAGTAAAATTGACATTTAGTTTTGTTACCTTTAACTACTTTTTCCGCTTAATTATTTTTCTCAATTGACTGTGAAAGTTTGACGTTTATCAATTAACATTTACAACAAAAATTTTCATAATTTAAATAGAAGATTTTTAACAAATAATGTTAATTCATTTTCCAAAACTTTTAAAAAATAAAAACTTTAAACAAAATTAATTTTTTAGTGTTTTCGTTTTCAAACAATAGACGGCGCAGCGTTTTTTGAGAAAAACTCCAATTTCCCTGCTAAATCTTGAGAAATCTTTGAATAATCACTTGGGACTAATTAAACTTGAATAACAGTGCAAATAAATTGGCGTTGACAATCAATTATGAATGATTGATCGGCGTATCTTGTCTGATAAAAACAATAGTGACAACATCTACTTTATCATTGTCAATTGTTGCCACGCAGGTAATAGACTCTTTGGCTATTGATCAATGCAAATGAAGCATCGATTTCGGAGAAAGGAGTGTTGCCTTTCAGCAGAATACACTATTATGCATTTTCCCACTGACCATTTGCAAAAACAAGCCTGTTTAACTCAGCATCATTGTTTCCTCATCACAAATGTGTAAAGGCTAAAATTCAGAAATTCACAACATGACAAACGGAACAAACCCTCCGGTGTTTTTGTGTGTACAGCTCTTCCTATCAATTCCAAGCAATCGACCTTTGTGTTTCATTCGGTAGCCCAAAATGCTATTATTAGAGAGTGTTGAATTGCTGAATTGTTGAAAATACTAATAAGCAAGTCAACGTGTGTATCTTACGCACACTAGGTAAATAGCAGTAATAATAAAAATTGGCAGCCAGCACCTAAAGTGATTGCCCAATGAAAACTACGGACGGACGGTAACTACACTGCTGCAGCCCACCAGTAGGGTAAACTTTGAAGAAAGTCTGTCTAATCGACGGCTGTCGAGGTACTCCTCCCCCACCCTCACGTTGAAACTGCCACTTGAACTTTACTCCTCTTGGCCGTTGTACTAGCCGGAAAAGGTTAATACAAGTGCTTAATTGGCTTTCGCTGGTGGCTATCGGTGACGGAGGGCTATAGAAAGAGGGGAAGAAAAAGAGAATGAAAGAAAAGGAGAGTTTAGAAACGGGAAAAGGGGAGAGAGACAATGGGACAGCGGATGTGATAGAACCAAAACGGTGAGAGTGAAAGAGAGAAAGAGACAAGAGGAAGACAGAGAAGAAGAAAAAGAAAAAGCTACGCGCAACGCAGGCCACACACACAGCCGATGGCATCAAAATGACTAGACAAGGCCTGACAATGGCAACGTTAGGCTATATAAAACGGAGGAGGCAATTGAGGGCTGCCACTGTTGAGCCGGAGAAGATAAGAACCCAGTGTTTGGCCTCACCACCCCACACTAAGCAATTGGTCGCAGTGGGCTTCTGTTCACTTCTGCACATTCGGTCATTGCACACACACACACACACTTCCTTCCTTCACGTTTTCCATTGTGTTTTTGACTTTGAAATTCTCACCATCACCGCCGACTTGTCAGGAACATAGTGTGTTTTTCCGCTGAAAACCCATTTAACTTTTTGCCCGCTAATGATTGACGATCATCTCTTTCGGGGAAAAGTACCGTCATCATTGTGATACTGCAACACACCACACAAATTCAATCAAAACTTTTTAACCGCATCAACTGAAGCAACGTGCACTGAATATCAAGTGTCCCCGAGTCACCGTTTTTGACGCCTGACACACCTTTGCACTTCACCACACATCATTGTTGTGATACCTAAAAATAGTATCAACTACACTGAAAAAAGTGTAATTACATCCGTCACCAGCAAAGTTGAGTTGGCTGATCACCCCCAAAAAGGACCCAAAAACTACCCCCTCACAATGAAGTATTCAACAAGTTCTCAAAAATTCTCCTCCTCCCCCAAGTTGGGCGCCTCTGTTCGCTGTTCTGCTAGCGTCAGTTCCCTTTCCTTTTATCTGGCCTTCATTGTGCTGCTCTCACCGGACAGTTCGTTCTACCAGTTGATGGGAATGGGCAATCAAATATCAGCCAGCTCATCACTTTTTGTCGCTGGCGAGTCAGCATCATCGGCCACCTCCAGCGAAGCCAACAATCCGGTAGAGTGCACACCACTGGGAGAGATGATTGCCAGTCGCTTCAATCGAGGTAAGTGAACATCATCATCATGGTTGTCTCTCTTAATGAAGGACATTAGGCACTGAAGGGGACATTTAGGCACTAATTGAATGACCAAGGAGAGAAAAAGGACAGTCATGGCTAATTTTAGTAGAGGACACCAATATGGGGCTACTCTATATTTATTTGCGCAATCAATACAGCACCAGAATCAGCAGAAGTTTACCGGCAAAATCTCAACCAACAGCAGCAACAGCAGTAGGCGTAAGCGTAAATAATTAATGCACCACCACGACGCCAGTTCTTCTAATAGCCTAAATAGAAAAAACGAAGCAAACTAATTGAACCTCAAAATGGTCACTAATCAGATTTGTTTTGTCTCATTGCCTTTCTTTAATTTCCCTAACAGCACCCGAGAGCAGTCTGCGAATGTTGCGAGCTGGCGGCCACCGACGAGCCATCGAGAGTCTAATTAAGACGCACAACAACTGCATGCTCATGACGGACAGAGTGCGCTTTAAGAAGTCCGGCCCAGTGAAGACTGCTGGCAGCAGTCCTGTCTGGTCGGCGTACAAGGTCCGCGGCTCGTCAGCGGCTTTTCCCGCCGGCCAGCATCGAGCAGTAGCTGTGCAGCAGCCAGCGACAGCAACAGCAGGTGCACTCATCGGCGACGGCAGCGGCTACCAACTAGAAACACTGTCACCGAGGAACATTGATCGACTGATGGCCATCTTCGGGTGGCGGCGAATAGAACAGCAGCCGTCAGCAGCAGCAGCAGCAGCATCATCATCCTCTTCATCTAACCGCGCATCCAGTGCAACCTTAGATGGTGGTCTGTACTCTGTCAAGCTGCAGCCATCTACCACCGTCCTGCGGTCTGGTTACAATGATGCGCTGAAACCGCTGATGCTGCTGGCACCGGCATCTGAGGCTGCCGCTGCTGAAGAAGTGGGTGAACAGTAAAACAAATTCAGAACATTGGCACACAACCACACAACCACAGAGAGACAGAAAAACAAAGAGACAGAGAGAATCATATTACACCCATGCGGAAATCAATTAACCAGCAATAGCGGTCAATGCAGTTTCAATTCAATTTTTTGCAGACGCTGGACGCACACACACATATCACACACTGGGACAAACACATACGCCGACACAGAAATACAGACACACATGAACATTTGAACATTTAGATCAGTTTTATTAATAATCTAGCAAAGTGCTGGTAGCGGTAGTGGTTTTCGGTGGCAGTTTGTTTTCGCCTCTCCCATTATCCTCTCCTCCGCTCTTTCTCACTCCTCCGCTCTTCTCATTCACTGCAAACCGATCACTACCAGCGCCAGCACTGGCATTTATTCAAGAATATTTTTATGTGCTGCTGCTGTTGCTTTATCAACTGCAACTCTGCAATGGTGCCCTTCAAATCCACCTCAAACTCCACTGCAAACAGCTGTCGTGCACACATGGTCAAATGGTCGTCGAGTAATCACACATGAAAGCTACTTTTCATTACCAGAGTCCTTTTCTCAGAGATAACTCCTCAAGTTCTGTATTTTTCCTTCCTTGATCCTCTTTCACCTTTTTCTTCTTTTTCTTCTTCTTCCTTCTCGCTCTTTCCTCCACTTTCTCGTTATCTTTTATCCATTTATTCTCACTCTCCTTTGCTACACGCTTCCCCCTCCAGAAAAAAACGGTGATGATACCTGATCGTTTTAATAATAAAAAAGAAAGCAACAACATTCGTGAGCAAATGTGTGACCTAGATACTTTCTAGATTCCTCCTCCTACAGCGGTAAGCAATCATCAGTTTAAATGCTGATCTTGCTTGCTCAAACCCTGCACTAAGCTGCCATCAAAACAGAGTGTAGGAGAAAGGCATTGAAGGAGACAACGTTGATTAAAAAAAAGATAAGCGATAATTTGAAAAGCCGAAAGTCAAAACTGACGACTTTCATTATCTGAATCAAACTGACTCAATTGGAGTGTTGCTTCTCAGCCTACGAGCCAGTTTCAGTTTGCTGCTCCAAACGGTGCTTCACTAGAAAGCCAGGTAAGCGGCAATTAATACTGAATAAAAGATGAAGATGACTCTATTGGTGAATAATTGATTGAATGCACTCAATTACAGGTAAAAGAGGGGGAATTCACTGGCAGACTGACGCTGCTGGTGTTGTGCACTGCTTCGCCAAATGACCAAAGAAAACAGTGGACACGCTCGTCCCGCATCGTCGAGGCAAGTTTGAGCTGGGTAAACACAATTTCAGAAGGCAAACTTATTTACAGTACTTGGGTAAAGTGCAAGCAGACAAGCAGGCAGGCACTGGCGGTGGCGGTGGTGGTGGTGGCAAAGTCAGTCATTTCGCCGTTTGAAAGTAGTAATAGCACAAACGTAATCTAGTAAATAGTCAGTCCGATAATGCCAATTGTGGCAAGCGCCGGTTTCCGATTGCGCCAGCATAGTACGCCACCACTGTATCACTGCTGCTGAATTACGTCAGAAGTGGACGCCTAATTCAGTGAAACTGAAGATTTGCAATGTCGATAGAGCAGTGAGAGAAAGATAAAAAAGGGAACAATACTGCAGAACTGCAGTGAACTTTGCTTAAATTAAAACATTCAAGAATGTTCTAAATGGAGAAGATGATGGTCTGCTGTGAGAAAAAAACCCTATTGCCAAAAAAAGGAGAATCTTCATGACAGTGTTTCTTTTAATCAATCTTTTATTTTTCTTCAAAATTAGTTTTTGTTTGCTTTATTTTTTCTTAGAAAAAAAAGATGTAGAAAATAATTGCTGGTGTGTGATCACCAGACTCTGGAGACGGCTAACAAGTAATGTCGGAGAAGATTTGTTCTGAAGAGCAGCAAGTTTTGGCAGTAGCAGCAACAGCAGCAGCCTGCAATTCAACTGACAGACTAATGGCGGTAATACCAATCTAGATAGATGGTTAGCTGGCAGAATCATGCTCATCAGCTCTGTTTCTGCAGATGTGGGAGGCAGTGTAAACGATGACGTTTGCATAAACAGACCAAGACACAGCGAAAAATAATCATCGGCACTGTTTATGCTAACGTACAACACTGATTTGAGTGTGTGTGTGTGCTAGCAGAAAGATCCAAAGACATAGTAGTGGGTACAAAAAGGAAGCCAGTTTGACGATTTGAAGTTCTCTCAAGAGTGACATCTGGTTTCATTTTAAAACAGTTTCAACCGGAACAGACAGTGCTGATGAGTGCAGATGGTGTGTTCGTTTCAGCAGTGATATAAAAGCATCTTTTAGACAATTGAGGTGACAAACAGCAGACGACAGTAGAAAAGAATATTCTTGATATGGGAAATGCGCTCTAATTAGTGGCAAGATAGACGTACGTCAACGACTGAATTTGACTCTTTATGGGCGCCAGTTGCCGCTGACACACTGGCACCCGTTTTCAAAAGAAAAAGGCGCCGTCTTAATGTAAACAGGCGTCTAACGTGTAGAAGGAATTGTTACACCACAACAGAAAAGTGAAATAAGGAAAAGGAGTGCGTTTGTGTGATTTTGAGAGAGTGATTGATTCAACTGTGGCGGTAATAAATTGGATCGAAGAAAAGAGTTACTGGGTAGTTAAAAGCACAAAACCTGCTGCTGCTGAAACCAAACACCATTTCAGTGAGCAAGAGTGTGAAAAATGAGAGCGAATTGCAACAACAACAGCAGCAGCTATCACAATCATCTGGCTGGCAAAGTGGTGTGCTGGTGTGCTGGCGTCAGAGACACAACACTTCACTCTCTCAAACTTTAGCGGCAGCAGCGGCAGCATAGCAACACTGAAACTGTCTCACCACCAAAGTTCACACCATTTACCGTTATGTCAGCGGTGGTGAACACCATTGTGGGCACACTGAGGAGGGCACGCGCTTGTTACTTGTTGAGTGAGTGAGTGAAAACGCAGAAAATAGTGATAGTGCAAAGTCCGTTTTCAAGATCGACTTGGACTAAATTGCTCCGGGGAGTGTACTCAACACAACCAAAGGTCAACACCGAAACAACCACCTTTATCATCACCACCGGCACAATTACTACCAAATAACACCATGTTATGTTTTTTATGAATGAAAGCATGCAAATTACCTCTAAATGATTATCTTTTTTGATTACCAGTTTTTGTGTGCTTGTGTTTGTTTACGCAACGTTCAGTTCCCTAATTAAATGTGTGCGGCGTTTAATTATAATTATGTGCCCTGAAAGGCTCACATGTGTGACTGTTGCCGACGTCGTCGTTTGCGACCAACTTTCACTGCCACTGCCACCACCACCACCTCAACTCTTTTCCCCCGCCAGCCACAGTTGGTGATTGCTTTTTCTACACTTGGCTTTTGGCTCGGTAAATTGGCAACTTTGTCGAGTGCGCTGACACATGCTTCCAAACGAGTTTCTAGGAAAAAGACTTTTTTTGTCGCCAATGCGACAACGATTGACGACGATTGGTCTTACTTACTGACTGACTCTACAATCACCACCACGATCATTTGGAAAAGCTACCATCTAATTCAGGTAAATCAAAGACTACTGCAGCAGGTCATAACCAGCACAGCAGCAGTTTTACTCTCCCTTTCTCACTTCATTGGCAGCTCGATGCATCGTCCAACCGTGATCAATCAACGGTGCAACTGAACCTATTTTCCTAGTTATTGCTGTTGTTTTGGGGGTGTTGCTGAGGCAGTTTGTGCCAAAATGCGTCTGCCCAGTCGTCAGTTAATCAGTTGATTGATCACTGGCACGAGTCATGATATCAATTCTGCGGTGGTGGTCACTTTAAAAATTCATAACCTCACACTTTCTGCCATTAAAAACAACCCCACTACTATCACCATCACTATCGTCATATCACTATCACTATTACATCATTTTCATCATCATCATGAGACACTATTGTCAACTTTTAAGGCAAAGGCTTCACGTGTTTTTCTGGTGGGCCTGCTTGTGGCTCGCCTACTCTTCAAATTGCCGGTAATGAAAGTGTTTCCTGTATGTCTGTGCCTACGTGTTTGCCTGTATTGTTTTTGGGGTAAAAGTATCACATTTCACTGCATCCGATGGTGCTTCATTGCCCTAATTGTATTGTATCTTTTGGGTTGTATTTTGATCTCTGCATCGACGTCACACCACTTGCCAGCATTTTTGTCGCGGCGAACACGCTTGGCTCGGACATTAGTAAATTGGTTCGATCACTAACCAATGACAGCATCTACAACAAGGTATTTTTCCAAACCTTTCAAATTAGACCTGTGATAGACTTTTACCTTTATTGTTTTTTGGCCTTTTGCACAGGACATCCGACCGTACTTTGGAGGCAAGTAAACGCATTAATAGTGACAAAATGGTCAATTGCAAATAATTCCCTCTGTGTGCAGAAGGGCCAGTTGTAGTGAATATTACGATGGTAGTCAACGACATCTCCTCAGTCTCTGAAATCAACATGGTATGTATGAACATTTTTTTCAAATCAATTGAGCAAAAAAGTACACTGTTCACTGAATTTAGGGATAGAGAATTGGGCATAGAAAGAAAGTGAGGAAAGGAGGGGAAGGGAGCCTAAGTGGCCACTTGAGCAATTTGTGATCAGAGAAAGGAGAAGAGAGGGAGGGGAAATGCTCAATGGAGCAATTAAACGAGAGGGCAAACAACGCAAGAACAAAATATCGAATGCGTCAAATGTTTGCGTTCCTAAAAGAAGGAGAGAATGAGGAAAAGAGAATGTCGCCTTCAAACACTCGACGACACTGGCGGGCAAAACCGGCACGACCCGAATCGAAGGCAGTGGCGAGCTGTCAAAGTTGACAGCTCCAATTTGCCATATGAACTGGCACATTAACTCACTCACACATTTTCTCTATTTGTTTGCAACATTTAGGCTTCTAGGCTTACAGGCCACTATGATGAGGATGAACATGAGACAGAAATTGCTCGGTCATTTGGCCACTTTATAAACACACACACAGAGACAAACACTCAGTAGACATAAACAGAACACTTCATTAGGACACTGATTGAAAGGCCACTGATGATGATGTTGATCACCAGCAGCACAAACACGCACATACGCACAATCAGTCAAAAGGGGTCAAGTGCCCGCCAGAGTGTATTAATATAAATTGCACCAACGCCAAAAACAGACTAACTGCACTAACTAGAATCTTTATTCGCTTAATTGGTTTTCATTCCCTATCAACGCAGGACTTTACTATTGACTTCTACTTCCGTCAGTACTGGCGTGACCCCAGATTAAGCTTCACCCCGCTGAATAATGATACCGATGAGCTGACGCTGGGAGGGGATTTCGTGAAGCTAATCTGGTTGCCCGATACCTTTATCCGCAACTCCAAGGTACTGAACATGCACCTGAGCACTTCCTCCTCGCAGACAAACACGCTCATTCGCGTGAAGAGCACCGGCGATGTGCTCTACAGTACACGGTAATATTTGTGCACCAGTGTGTTTTCATTCTTTTAAATGTATTTACTCAACTTTTTCTAAATTTGTGCCTTTCATTCCGGCAGTCTTACCTCAACGGCCAACTGTCCCATGGATCTCGTCTACTTTCCCGGCGACAAGCAAACTTGCAGGCTAATTTTAGCCAGCTGTAAGTGCACGACAACAACAACTGAAACTAACTAGCTAAACCGCTAATCAGCACACACTGACAAAATCATTAAATAGCGATTAAACTTGAAGTGATTAGCGCCCAGGGCACTAATTGTCAATATTTAATAGTCAATTGTTGAAAGAGCAGCAGCAGGCAATCTTCTCCTTTTTTCTTTTTCTTCTTGTGGCAGTAATTGAAGTCAGATTAAGTAAACCGTTTTCCTTTCTATCTATCCTCCCACTACCCTCTCTCTCTCTCATTCTATTCAATTGCAGATGGCTACTCGACAAAAGACCTGCAGTACCACTGGAAGCCGGGAAATGACTCATTTCAGCTGAGTGAGCTCATCTTCCTGCCCACCTTCACCATCAAAGGTCATCGGCAGAGCAAGTACGAGCAAACACTCTCCACGGGCACCTTCACGCGGATCATCTGTGAGGTGTTCTTTGAGCGCTCTTTCGGCTACTACATGTACCAGATTTACGTGCCCGCCTTCCTCGTGGTGGTCATCAGCTGGGTGCCTTTTTGGCTCGACCAGGAGGACAACCACGCCCGGGTGGGCCTGGGCGTGACCACCGTGCTCACGATGACCACGCTGACCACCAGCACGAACGCCTCACTGCCGAAGATATCGTACATCAAAGCAATTGACATCTACCTCTTTGTCTGCTTCCTCATGGTCTTCCTCTCGCTAATTGAGTACGCAACAGTTGGCTTCTTCGAGTCGAAGCGCCAGTGCAAGCTACTTTCGCCGGCCGTCAGTGAGAGCAGCGTTGACAGCCACCGAATGGTGGTCATTGGTGGTGGCCGCAAACGGGCGTCCATTCATACGGGCAGCATTGAAAAACAACTGCACCATCTGCACCACAACGGCAGCAATGGCAATGGAAATGGGAATGGCAGCACTGGCAACGGTGAGATGATGCCCTCGCACCAGCTGGGCCAGCGACGAATGAGCAAATTCCGCGAGCGAGTAGGCCACGACTCCTCGTGGATCGACAAGCTCTCCCGCCTGGTCTTTCCCACCGTTTTCATTCTTTTTAATCTCATCTACGCCAGCGTCTTCCTCTTCATCATCGACAGCAAGTGAAAAAACAAAAACATCGAGGGGGCTGCTGTCTACTGTCACTCACTCACTCACTCATTCACTTTCACTCACCCTCCGTCAGTCAGTCAGTCTCACTAAATTGACATTTGCGGGCGGTCATATTTGTTTCATCATTTGCTTATTCAGGGTAGTGACGACGACGACAACGACGGTGGTGGTGGCCCGCACATACCGATTGCTGCAGTGTACTCGTCGTTTGAATACCGATTGTACCTGATAATGTGCGTGTGTGTGCATTCGGCAAGGGAAGCAGCACCTACCAGCAAGTGGCCGCAAACAACAGGCACACAGGGCAAACACAGTCAAAACAAATAATACAAAATACAATAAAAAAGAAGCTAAAATGGCTTCAAAAGCAAACCTGAAACAATAACAGCAACAGAAACAACAAAAAAGTGGGCGCTTCCCGTGAACGGGTGAACGGTAGTTCCGTTCCTGCGGTTTCGGCCTCGGTTTCCGCGTCAGTTGTGCTTCTGTGCACATGCATATATTCAGCACTGGTAATAATCCAATTAGATTGTGAACTGCGAACCACGGCGGCTCCAAATGGTCTCTGCGGACTTGTGGCGGTGGTGGTAGTGAGCTGTACTGCTGCAGCAGCAGACAAAGTCACACTCACACGCCTGAACGAGACATTTAACGGGAGAGAAATGTTGGAGAGGAAGAAAAAAAGTTGGCAATTGTGCCGTCAGAGGCGAGTTGTTCGTTGGCAATTGTTGTGCCTCTTGTGCGCCTCAAAGTGTCACCGACAAATGGCGCCCAGTGTCGGTGTATGGTTCCTGGTGTGCACGGTGCTAGTGCTGATGATGCTGATGCGGGCGCCGCTGTCACAGCTTTCTTTTCGCCTCAGTGCATAGTCAATGCAGTCAACGCTGATGATGTCACTCAAAGTGCGCGACCACCACAAGCGGCACTACGAATATTCATAGGTTTGTACGGGACCCTCTCTTTCTTTTTTTACCTTTTCCCCGTGCTTCCTGCTATTGTGCTCTAGACTCTGCTTATTTATTAATCAGCACTTCAAGCAGCACGGCAAAGATGTGTTACAGTTTACTTGTATTTGAGAAGGATGTCGTTAGGAAGATTGCCGTAAAGTGATATTGCTTGGTATTTTTTGTTATTTCCCGACTCTTTCGGCTGCTTATGGTGGCGACTGGCTATCAGTTTGGGAATAATCTAATTCAAGCAACATGGTAATAGAATATTAATAGAATAGTTCATAAACACAAAAAAATGTTGTAGCACTTGCGTGAAAAAGGGAAAACAACACGCTTTGATATTGTAAATAATAACATAGTTTAAAATCAGTAACAGCAAACAAAAACACAATTTTTGTTTGAGTTGATTGTTCACAGAATGGCAATTTGCGTTTACCCAATTACCCAAAAGGTCAGCATTTTCTGTTTGCTAAAACTCACAACGACAATTAAAAGGCGACATATTTTTACAGTTACTCATAACACGGTGTGAATAAAAACAAAAATTGTTTGCAAACAAAGTAAAATGTCAGTGCATTTCACTGAACAATTAGCAGTGTTTTGTGTAAGTCAGTACAAGTGCATTGTTTTTATGCTCAAATAAAGATAAACACCTGAAGAGCTAACAAAAGAAAAACACGCACACTGTTAGAAAATCTGCAACACATGCGATCATTTGATTCATCAGCCAGTGAAGCATTGCAGTGTAGGCAGTGGTAAAGTTTCACCACCATAGTTATGGTTGATGGTGTGACAGGTAGCAAAAAGAATATTAAAAGTGTAGGCAAGTGCACAATGTTCCTACTCTGTAATTAATGAACAACTAAAATCTTATAAACTGAAATGCATTTGTTGGATGACTTTTGGACTGTAGAAAAAAGATCTACCTGCTTGAATCACAAAATGGATGTTTGGTTGTTTTACTCTAATTACAGGTACTTGATGGTTTTCATTTGCTAAATAGTACCACTTCCGGAGATAGCGGTAATTACCGTTAGTTTATGCAAACCACTCCAGGCAATTGGTTTGTACATGTGCACATTTGAAGTACTTTAAACAATGTGGTCTTTATTTCTTGGAAATCTTCTATTGCTGTGGATTTAACAAAAGTGACTTATTCTATACTATCTTTAGAATGGCTTTTTGAGTAAAATTCATTCAAATTAAAAGTTGTTGTTATCTAAAACAGTAATTCAATGCTATTTAATTTCGTTCAATGATCAAGTTTTCAAATGCTGACTAGTCATAAACAATTAAAATTAATTTTTTTGCAAATCATGTTTCCAATTTTCAATTACGACTGCGCCATTCAATTAGCTAGTTTTTTGGAACTGTTTCAAATGATGACGATTGTTGGTTGGTTATAAAAAGAAAGGTTGACAAGCATTAATTTTTCATAAACTTGCTACTGTTGTGTTGAATTGATATCGTTTTGGTTCTCGTTTTGTGCACTATCTCTGTTCAACTGCTAGTTACACGTTACTTTACAATTTTTCTTGCTCAACGTCTGCTACCACTCACTGCTACTCGTTTGTCGGTGTCATCCTCATCACATTATGATGCTGATCTTTCACTTCCGAGATGTGTCAGTGACCACAACTCTTCTGGTGGTCACCCTGATGAACCTCATCTTCTTCACCGGTTTTCTGCAAGTGACAGTGGCTACTGATGAAAGCACTCCCAAGTCTGCTTCAAGTGACGGCAACAAGCACCTCGACAATATCAAACTAGCTTCTTTGGGCAGCATGAACATGGCTCTCTTTGCTAAGCTGGGTTCTAGTGATAAAGAATGCAAAGATCTACAATTTTTGAATAGTTGCTCAAAAAAAGCAAAGGAAATAGCTAACATAACTGACAAAACTGATGATTATGAAACAATTCAAAAAATTCTTAAGGAAAAGATTGAAAGTAAGACAACTTCAGCCAAAGACAAAGAAATGGCTTGTAAAGGATTTGATGAACTTGTGACATGCGGTGCCAACCAGACATGCCACTACTGTGATTACAAAAATGCAAATTTTATGGACATTGCAAGAATGGTGGTTATAGTCACTTATAAAGAAGGAAAAATGTGCAATTTCCCTGAAAAAATAGAAACCACTTGCAGCGCTAAGCAGTGGAAAACTATTCACAAGAAGTCCTACACTGGTGAATGCGTGCCTGATGCTGACAAGCTCAAGTGTGTCCAGAAAGTTGTCCCAAAAGTCACTGATTGGGAAGAAGGTTTCTATGGAATTATGGGCAGCATTTATGCAAAAACCCCCAAAGCATGTTTGACCGTGCTTGATCTGGCAAAGTGTGAACTGACTTCTGGATGCCATAAATGCAAGGACAATGAAGAAACTGAATTGCAAAAAATGTTTGAAGGTTGGCTTTTTCTCGCCGATTTTCATTGCCCATCAGTTCCAGGCATCAATGAAACTGCACTGAAAATCGACTGCAACAAAGTCCCGACTCCCAAGCCGACTGTGACTCCTACTCCCACCTCGAGCAGCAAAACAGTGATCATCATCGTGGTGGTAGTGGTCATCGTTCTGCTCATCATCGGCGGCATCGTCGTCTACTGCTGCTTCTTTGCCGGCGACAAGGGAAAGAAGAAGACCGGCGGAAAACAGGGCCAGAAGGTGACCGGCAAAGGAGGCGCCGTCAGTGGCTCCAAAATGGGCTCCGACGGCAAGAGCAGTTCAGTGCGCGGTGGCAGCAAGAGCCAAGTGGGGAGCAAACTCGCCGCTGACTCCAAGGTGGGCGCCGGCAAGTCTGTTGCCTAGCGACAGTTGCCACCTCTCTCCTTCCCCTGCCACTTCATTTGCTGATGGCAGGTGTGTGCTCTACTCCAGTGGCCCTTTCACTCCTCTTCATCACCTTTACCCCTTCACTGAGCACTGGCCACTGAGAATACGATGAGTGCAACTGAACACACCTCAGCACACACCATTTTCCAAATTTATTTCCGCTTGCTATTCTACAGCGCGGCATCTACTTTTTAAATTCATTGTACAAATTATTATTATTTGTATTTGTATTCATATTTATAAATGCACTTCATGCAGCTTACTGATGCTGGTTATTGTATCTTCTTTTTAAAACTTTAGGAATTTTAAATGACTATTTTATCAAACGATGACTTGTCATAAACATTTTTTGTATTCACTTTTTGCAAAGCATTTCACCTAAAACTGAGCCAATTAGAATTTTCGTCAAATAGAAAATTGTTTGCCGACTATAAAATGAAAGGTTGACAAGCATTCATTTTTCATGAACTTGCTACTGACGTGTTGAATTGCTTTCGTTTCTTTTTTTACTTAGTGCATTATATCTCTGTTCAACTTCTTTTTACACTTTACTTTACAACTCTTCTCGTTCAACGCTTGCTAACCTTCACTGCTACTCGTTTGTCGGTGTCATCCTCATCACCTCATGATGCTGATCTCTCACTTCCGAGATGTGTCAGTGACCACAACTCTTCTGGTGGTCACCCTGATGAACCTCATCTTTTTCACCGGTCTACTGCAAGTGACAGTGGCTAATGATGAAAGTACTCCCAAGTCTGCTACAAGTGACGGCAACAAGCACCTCAAAAATGGCAAACTATCAACTTTAGGCGGCATAAACATGGATCCTCTAGCTAAACATGATTCTTTTGATAAAAATTGCCGTTTTTCAAATTTTTCAGATAGCTGTTCAAAAGAAGCAAAAGAAATCGCCAATATTACTACTGCCACAAATAGTTTTTCAGAAGTTGCCGAAATAATTCGTAGCTTAATAGCAAATGCGACAACTTTAGATGAAAAAGTTAAAAAAGCATGTCTTGGACTTAAAAACCTTTTCTTTTGTGGCAACACAAATATATGTCAAAAGTGTGAATACTTTTTCTCAATGCTTTCTAATGCTGATTACGTACAAAATTTGAGTCAAAAAGATTTGGAAGTATGCAACTTTACTAACATCAAGCCTAATTGCGATACTATCTTGTGGAAAATATATCACATGGGGAATAACATTCCTGGTGAATGCGTGCCTGAGGATGACAAGCTCAAGTGTGTCCAGAAAGCTGTCCCAAATGCTACTGATTGGGAAACTGGTTTCAATAAAATTATAAGCAACATTTTTACTAATAGTTCAAAAGGATGTTTAACAACGTTGGAATTGGGAAAATGTGAACTTATTTCTGGATGCGATAGCTGCTATGACGATGAAAAAGCTCAACTGCAAGATCTTTTTGAACAATTGTTGGTGCGCAACGAAACGAAAATTTGCCCATCAATCCCAGGCATCAATGAGACTGCACTAAAAATCGATTGCAACAAAGTGAGCACTCCCAAGCCGACTAAAACTCCGTTTCCAGAAACGACTCCATCTCTGCTCTCAGAAACGACTCCATCTCAAAAAACCTCGTCCACCTCGAGCAGCAAAACAGTGATCATCATCGTGGTGGTAGTGGTCATCGTTCTGCTCATCATCGGCGGCATCGTCGTCTACTGCTGCTTCTTTGCCGGCGACAAGGGAAAGAAGAAGACCGGCGGAAAACAGGGCCAGAAGGTGACCGGCAAAGGAGGCGCCGTCAGTAGCTCCAAAATAGGCGACGGCAAGAGCAGCTCAGTACGCGGTGCAGGGGTGGGAATCGTGTCCACTTTTCCGCTGTAGCTACACAGCCAACGTTACGCGCCCTCTAGCGTTGGCTGTGTAGCTACAGCGGAAAAGTGGACTCGATTCCCACCCCTGACGCGGTGGCAGCAAGAGCCAAGTGGGGAGCAAGCTCGTCTCTAACTCCAAGGTGGGCGCCGGCAAGTCTGTCGCCTAGCGACTGTTTCCACACCTCTCTTTCTCCCTTGCCACTTCATTTGCTGATGGCAAGTGTGTGCTCTACTCCAGCGGCCCTTTCACTCCTCTTTACTCACCTTTGTTCACTGCTGGCCACTGAAAACGCGACGCCTCAAAAATCTTCAGCACGCATCATCATCGATTTTTTGTTTCATTTTTTTCACATTACAACACATACTTTGTAAATGCATTTATTGTACAACTCTATTACTGTTCTCATACTTAAAAGTGTCTTTTGCGCCTCTAGCTGATAATGTTGATTCGACCTTTCTTCTTTGTTTTATCTCAACTGTCAAGTGTCAAGTTTCATTGTTATTATTGTTTTTGAACATTATTAAATTTCATTGAAATGCATTTTTTAATTTTGCACTCTATCACATTGGTGCATTTCTAGTATCGGATATTACAAAATGCCATTGAAGTAGTAAAATTGTTACAAACATGCTCTTCCATTTGAATCCTGTACATTTTTTTTGGAACCAGAAGCACTGGGTGTGCGACATCTACTGAGTTCAACTACAAGTTGGATGCTCATTGATGATGATGGCCGTCACAATCGTCGGTGAGTGGGAAAAGATTTACGGTGAAAAGAGTGAACTGCTATTTGCTTCAACGATTACAAGGGTTATTAAAAGCACTGTTCATTGAGACTGAGTTCACTACGACAAACAACTGGGAACAGGAAAAAGCATAGAGGAAGACAGAGTAGCAATAGTATTTTTTACCTTGTCAAATAGTGTTATCACTTGAAAACACCTGTTTTATTTGCTTGATTGCTCATTTATAACTTTTAGTGAAGATTTTGTTATAAATTAAATAATTAAAAAACTTGTAATTGAAATACTTTTAGTTACATAAAAGTTATATAAAACTAGCGCTGACTGAACTATAAAATTTGCAAAGAAGACAGATTCACTGCCTGACATATCAAGGGTGTTATCAGGCGTCGCCGGTGACATTGAGTGTAAGCAACACGACCGGTGATCACTTTACATAAGTCCTTTCAAGTAGTCTGCTAGTGTGTGTGTTTGTGTTGTCCTGCCGCCGTTTGTTCCCGTTGGTTTCCGTTGTCCATGCAAACGAGCGTTCGATGTCGCAAGGCAACTCGGCTGCTGCTGCCGCTGTTGCTATTGCTGGCTACTTTCCCACCACTCTGTTCCAGAACATGCAAATCTGTCTACCTTGTTACTGGTTTCATCACCTCAACAACTGCTCTTATTTTTCGCCAAAATTAGTTGTCTGTATTTAAGTGGACAGTATGTACTTTGGTCAGGTCACTTGTCGGTTTGCACTCAGCCAAGTAGCACTTGTGCCTTTTTTTTGTACACTGTGATAACTTGCTTTCTGTAGTTTGATCAACTTGTTTACAACATGATCTTTTATAAACCAGTAAGTAATTTGCAAATAGGGTTGTTTTCAATGAAATCACAGCTAACTTTAATCTATCCTTTCAGATTTTATTGGCTTTCATTGTGATTGCCGTCACTGCGACCTCAGGAGCATCTTCATCTGATGACCTGATGGTCGCCGAGACGGCAGTGGCCGGCGGAAAGGCCGCTGCCATGGGCGTGGTGAAGGCTGCTGGGAAAAAAGGCGGCGTGGCAAAGGCAGGGAAAAAGGGGGCCGTATTTGGTGCAGGCGGCGCTAAAAAGGGTGTCAAAAAAGGTACGATTGAACAAGGATATAGCAGTTTTTTAACAACAGTTGTTCTTTTTAGGTTTTGCTGCTGGGGCCGCTGCAGGTGCTGCTGGCTTTAAGAAAGGTATCATTTGCAGTGTTTAAAAATATGTTGATAACTAACCAAAATTACTAAACAGGTGGAAAGGTCGGAGGCATAAAGGCAGCTGCTGGAGGTTAGTTTGTGGCTTAATGTTATAAAATTTTGTTGTATTAACTAAAAAATGCGTTTCAGGATTCAAAAAAGGCTTCAAAGCCGGAAAGTTTGGCAAAGTCGGCGGCGCTGGTTTTAATAAAAAATTTGGTGCCATAAAAACGTTTGGAATGGCACAAGGCTTCAAGTTTGGAAAAATGGGAGGTCAGTAAATTTGATGTTTAACATGATCATTTACAAAATTCTAACTCATTGTCCTTAGGTGCTTTTGCCGCTGGTGGTGTTGCTGCTGCAAAGAAGGGCAAGGCTAAGTTTGGAAAGGGTAGGCAAAAAGATTGAATTTATAGTCATAAACATCATTTAATAAAACTTATGTTTTACAGCTGGCGGAGTCATGGCTGGCAAAAAAGGTAATTAAGCAGGTTCAAAGGTGCAGAAAGTTCAAATGAAATAATCACCATAATTTACCTTTTAGGTTTCAAAGGTGGAAAGAAAATGGGGGTTGCTGCAGCAGGTAATAATTACACAAAAAAACAAACGAAAAAACAATGCTTGACAAATACCGTTTCACTTCTCTCAGGCGCTAAAGGAGGCGTTTTCAAGAAAGGCGGTGCCAAAATGGCTTTCAAAAAAGGAGGTTAGTGTTTGCTCATTATACTAGTTTACTTGTCTACGTATTGTAAAAACTAATTTGCATCTCTAATTTGTTTCAGGTGCAGCAGGTGCTAAATTTGCGGCTAAGAAAGGTTTCAAGAAGGCAGGAAAAGGCGTTGGAAAATAAAGCTTGAGCTTTCAAACCAAAGTACTGCCGTTGTGAATGATTTTCTCAAGTCTATTCATCTTTAGTCAATTTCCCAAACTTTTACACCAAATTCTTTTAAATTTTTCATTTTAGCATTTCAGTAAAACTGTACTTTCAAAAGCTTTCTACAAAATAAAATTTCTGCTTATCAAATCTAACCATCTAGTGTTGCATATGTTAGCCGTTGTCCAGTGCAAGTGTCAAGTTTTGCCTGTTATCACAGTTGTCCACATAATTCCTAAGCAGTGCCCGTTGATTGTAGTGCAAATGCCTATTTTTAATGTTGTGTCAATCGAAGCGTGTCATTTTCGAAGGTTAGTGGTGGCTATTTTACGAGCAAATCTGTTGTGTGTGTTTGCCACACTGGAAGCAAGTTTTTATATCTGTAAGAAATCTTGTTGTCACCAAGACTGCGCGAAAATCACTCGGAAGTTGAGATAAAAGCTAATTTTGAGCTAATGGCAATTTAATAATCCAGTTTTCTGCATCGAATATTAGGCAATTTATCGATTTGCAGAATTGAAAATGCTCAAAATTATTTTTTGAAAATGTTCTTTATAAACGGCAAAATTGTTTGAACTCAGGCATGCATTCATCACCTCATTTGAAACAAAAACTTAAAATGAAAGATATTTGTACCTGAAAAAAAGCTGTAAAAAATCATTTTTACCTACCTGGAAGTAGCAAAAAGCACTAATGTTCACCGCTTGACCGTCACCGGGTGTCAAGTTTGTTTGAGTGTGTGTATCTTAACGGTTCCGTCAACTGTCCTGCTCTTCCTGCACCAGTGCACACTGTCCTGGCCTGGCCTGCAAATGCATAGTGCAGTTTTGGTTTTCATCTCAATGAAATCGCCACACTACCATCACAGTACTCAGTATGCCGTTTGCACGTGATGCAGATGTAGAGACAGAGAGATAGAAAGGGGATAAACTTCTCAATGACCAACTGATGGCGGTGATAGGTCGGTGCAAACAATTGTCATTTGAGCAGTGGTCATTGTCACCACATCTCACCTGGGGAGAAAGGATGTGTGTGAAGTACCGGACAGTCCTGCACAGAGAGGAAGGGAGAGTAGAAGTGTTTACATTGTCGTCGTCGTCGTCGTCGTTCACGGCAGCAAAGGAAGTGGCCAATTACTCGAATCACTAGTGAACACAACAGCAGCCACAGTGATTTCCTCGATGGAGATATTATACTTTTAGAGTCCGCAGTTTTAGATGGTGGTAGAGGTGGTGGTGGTGATTGTACGTTGTGCTTCAACTGCTGCTGTTCCTGCTGCAGCTGACCATCCGGCTGGTTCATATAAAAGCAAACGGCAAAGTCGTCAGAGGACAAATACTCACCGATAAATACTCACTCACAGTCGATTTACTGTCTGACCAGTTAGTTTGTTTGCCAACGTCTAAGCCAAATTTTTTCAAATCTTCCAGTCAAGATGAAGTTTTTCATTCGAGTTGCTGTTCTCGCAGTGGTCGTCTGTGCCATCTACGCCCAAGACCTCGATATGGTGGGTTTCTGTTGTTGTTGTTGTTGATGATGTTTTCACTGTTTACCAGTTCACTAAAAAAACTCCTGTTGATTAGGCTGCCAGTGGTGGTGCTGGAGCAGCTGCAGCTGCAGGCGGTGCTGGTATGTTTGAACTTGAGTGTGTGAAAAGAACACTTTGACATTTTCTAACTTGTTTATTTTAAGCTGGAGCGAAGGGTGCTAAAGCAGGTAAATAGTAAACATGTTGTCATCTTTGTTTATACTAACGCTTTGTGTGCTTGACCTTTAGGAGCTGCGGGAGCGGCGGCCAAAGGAGGCGCTTTTGGAGCGGCTGGTGCTAAGGGCGGCAAAACTGCCGGAGCAGCTGCAGGTAATTACATTGTTGATGATGACCGCAAATCAGTGTTTTCTCTGCTTGATATCAACACACAAAACGTTGCTTTACCTTTTCAGCTGCTGCTGGAGGAGCTGCAGGAGCGACTGCTGGCGGTAAGGCTGCCGGAGGTGCTGCGGCCTTTGCCAAGGGCGGAAAAACCTTCAAGAAGGGTGGATTCGGCAAAATGGGCGCTGCTGGTAAGTGATTTTTGTAGCTAATTATGAAAATGGTGTAGCTAATAAACAACTTAAACTCAAACTCAGGTTTCAACAAGAAGTTCGGCGCTGTGAAGACCTTCGGCATGGCTCAGGGCTTCAAGTTTGGCAAGGGTAAATGCTGTTTTGGTTGATGTTGTGGAAAGTTCCTTATGACCTAACTTACATTTTTTTGTACAGCTGGTGGTGCTTTCGCTGCTGGTGGTGCTGGTGAGTTTGCTCTAGTTCTTAGTTATCAGAATGATTAAACTAATCTCAATCTGTTTCAGCTGGTGCCAAGGGAGGCAAGAAGGCTTTTGGAGCGGCTGCCGGAGCTGCCGGTGCTGCTGGTAAGAAGGGCGCTTTCAAGAAGGGAGCTGCAGCGGCAGCTGGAGCCAAGGCTGGCAAGTTTGGAAAGGCTGCGGGTAAGTTATTTAGCTGTTTTCATTCAAAAAATATGATCATTAACTATGATTTATTTTTGTTTCAAAGCTGGAGCCAAGGCCGGAAAGTTCGCAGGTAAGATATCTTGGATGCATGAAATTGTGATCACCAGTTCTAATTCATTGAACTTTTTTTCTTTTTTAGCGGGAGGCGCCAAAATGGCCAAGGCAGCCAAGGCGGCCAAAGGTGGCAAGGGAATCGGAAAATAAGCGGACAGTTGTGCTGATCGTGCTGGTCACTCTCGCTACGTTGACTATTGACCTCAAGTGTACCCCCACTGTTCACCTGATAATGTACTGACTTGATTTTAATAAACCCTTAGCGAATTGTAATTTTGAAAAGATTTATAGCTTTTAAACATTTTAAAATTTTTTAATCGTGAAACAAACTGACAACATGAGCAACAGTGCGTCGTTTTCAGTGTTTGAAACTTAAATTTCTATCCGATCTGACTGCTGAAAGCGCCACTGTGGGCAATCTCATCCTTGCTCTTGAGGAAGAGCCACTTGGCGAGGAAGTAGGTGCCAATGGCGAGAGCAACAAAGATGAGCACTCCAACTACGACATAAAGGGCGATGAGCCAGCCTGAGGTGGGCACCACATTCGGATCAGGACAGGCGAAAAACTGCCACTGATTGGGCAGACTGGCGGCCATGTCGCAGAAGGGCGTCGTCTGGTTGAGCAGGTTTGGCAGGAGGCAGCTCCGGCAGATGACTCGACTTCGCATCCATCGATAGAGTTTGATGCCCGCACAGGGCGTCCCGTCCTGGACCGTTCGGTGCGGCGGGTCGACGCCCAGCATGGCATAGTAGCTGTTCTCCAGGAAGAGCCTCACCTCGGAGCGTGGGCCACAGGCTGGCTGGCCAGTGCTGACGTTCACCGAAAAGTTGTAGGCGTAGGAGTCCTGGTCAAAGAGCAGGTGCGGCTGGATGGCTCGGTTGATGATGCTGCGAATCTCAGAAGGACAGCCAGTGGACGGCCAGTGGATTTTGGTGGACACACCGTCTTTAATAAACCAAACCTGCTCGCCGAGAAACTGCAACATCGGACTGGGCTCGGTTTGCGATAAAGGTGAGATGAAAAGCAAATTGGCAAAAGGCACCTCTGGTGAGGAGGCAAAAAAAGCGGCCAGCGATTTGACGCCGGCCAGTGATTCAGTCAGCTTGAATGGCCCGGCGGGAATGTCAGTGAAGGCGATGCCGTCGTAGGTGCCCGCGTAGTAGAAGTCATCTTGGCTGAAGATGAGGTACTTTCGAGGCTGCTGCTGGGCAATAAAGAGAATGCTCTGGTAGCGTTTGGCACTGCAAAAGTCGGACTTCTTTGTAGAGCTAAGAGCACTGCTGGTGGTGGACTCATTCACCGCTTGAGGGTGACCGTAATGGAAAAGAAAAGTTGCCAGAAAAATCTGATAAGAAGTACTCCGGATATTCATTACAAAGGTAACTAGGGCGGTTAACAATGACGATTGTTAGAGAGTAAAAAGCACAAAAAAGACAACCAAAAAAGTGTAACAAAGTCTAAGTATTTTCTTCAAATGTTCTAAAACTGCACAAAATGCAAAATGAGAACTTTTTGAACCTTTTATGCTGACGTCATCTTCTTCTCAAACATTCCTAACTTGTCAACTGACTGTCATTTGTTGACACAATCCAAATCCTTCCACTGAAAATGCCCTTCTACCAGCGCAACTGGAACGTCGTGTTGGGCGACCAGGCGCCGCCGGTGTCAAAGCACCTGCGCACCAGCCCGGTCGTTCCTGAGGCTGACAGCAACCCACTGGACGGCAGCACCGAGTCGCCGTTGGTGTTGACGCATGAGAAAACGGACCTGTTCACCGCCCACCAGACGCTGAACAGCTCGGTGGAGGGGCTGCTGCAGACGCCCGGCGCTAAGCGGGTGCCAGGAGATGGCAACTCTTCACCGACCTTCTTTCTAAAGTACGAAATCCTCCGTGATGTGGTCATCTTCAGTGGGCTGCACTCCAACATTCACGAGTGCCGACTGGTGGGTGAACTGGGACAGACTGAAGGTGGTGCACCCAAAATGAGCAAGATGATCGCTCGCGAGTTTAAACTCTCCGCCGGCATTTCCCAGTCTGACCTGTACCTGAAGATACTGCGCCGCCTGGGCGCCGACTACCCCACCATCATCGCCACCTATGACATCTTCATTGACAAACTGAAGCACGTGTGGATCTTCCAGGAGTTCGGCACGCTGGGCAACGCCATGAACTGGGTGCTCGATGGGAACAAGATGGAGGAGGCGATGCTGGTCCGCCTCGCCTGGTCGCTCTTTTCCGCCTTGGACCACCTGGGCACGCTGGCCATCGCCCACAACTCACTCCACCCGAAGCACATTTTGCTGATGATGAGCGAGGACGGGAAAACGGTCACTGGGAAGTTGAGCAGCTTTCGCGATGCGCTCATCTACTGGGACCCGCTAAAGAAGGACATCATCGACCTGCCCTGCCAGCCGGCAGCCGCTCTCCAGACAAAGGCCGCCTTCTTCCGCGCCCCGGAGACCTTCGGCAATGAGGGCGACGTGTACAATGTGGTGGACGCTGACATCTGGTCGCTGGGCGCCTGTCTCTTCTACATCGGCACCTCGGTGTACCCCTTCAGCCCGCAGACCATCACCGAGAATGGAATTGAGTGTCAGATTCGCAACTCCATTGCCGCCAGCGGGCTCTCTAATGACGGCAAGTACTGCCTGTACGGACTGATGCGCACTCACATCGCCGATCGCACCAACTTTGAGGCCATTCCCGCTGATCAGTGGTTCCACCCGGAAATGGCTTCCAATGAAGCATCACCCAGCACTGCTGCTGCAGAGGCCCAAACACAACCAAAGGAAGCTTCTGCTGCTGATCATCAGCGCAAGATGAAGCCGATGGGCTCTCCGGCCAAGTTTGAACCCGTACATCACGCTCAATCTCCGTCTCCGTCATCGAGTCCTCAGGCTGAAAAGTCCAACAAGGTGAGCTCGTCGCCCATTGAACACACCTCTAAAACAGTCAATTCTAAAGTGACAAAAGAGAAAAAAGTTGTTGCAACTTTTGCAAAGGAAGAGGAGAAAGAAAATGGCAGTCCAACTTTGGGCGTCAACAAAGAGAACGACAATGATAGCGGCGCTAACTAAAATCTAATTTTAAGGAGCACTTTTTTCACATCTTAATCTTGTCGCATTTTCTTTTCAGTTAAAAATATTAAAAGCCATTCTAGTGCACTAGCGCTTGCATAAAAAGTTTAATAACCCCCAAAACCCTAACAAAAGATATTAAAACTACGTTATGATTTTAGCATGCATGTAGTACAACAACGACAACCAACAGCAATCCTCCACAACTGTTCATCAATCAAAAATAATGATTGAAGAACTAGCTCAACTTGTCAAGCAAACTGGGCGTCAGAAGGGTGGGCGAAGAAACAGAAGATGATGAGGGCGAGCTGGGCGCGTCTTCATCCCCAGTGCCTGATTCTGCCTTGCTTTCCTTGTACAGCGTCAGCATTTGACTGATTAGCTTTGATGTGGTGAGCAGGTGCGCTTTTACCGTTGGTGACAGTGATGGTTTGTCTTTCTTCAGCTCTTCAGCTTCCTCTTTACAAGACGACGACGACTGTGTCAGTGGTGGGGAAGGACTGGAGGGATTTTCCGGATCGCCCACATTATCAATGACCACGTCCATTTTGGCAGCCGTCGATTGGCAGCTGTTTTCAACCGGTGACGGTGTGAGCACGTCAGCACCCAACTCTGCAATCAGTCGGTCAATAATCGCCTCAAAGCAAACGGTGTCTGTACTATTGGTGCTGACACTGCTGCTACCGGTGTAGTCAGAAGAATCAGCCATTGTTTCACCGGAAGAGAGTTCTCCGTCTTTTGAGTCAGTACTTGAGGTGACCGTGGAGTTTTGGCTGCTGGTGCTCACACTTTCAGTATCATCGGTGAATAGCAGGAGTGAGTCAGAGTACGAGCATTCATCATCATCCCCATCAAGCGAAGAGCACTGCTTTCCTTTGCTAGCTTTTGACAGCTCTTCATCTTCCTCGCTTTTCAGCTTACACTTCTGTCCTTCAGCATTTTCGAAAACTTCCTCAGCAGAGGCGCCTCCATTCCTGCCCACCGTTACCACCATGGTTCGATTCTTCTTCTTCCTGCGACTGCTCGACGAGCCGTCACTTGAATCAGTTTCAATGACGATCGGATAACTTTTGGAAGAGGAGGAGGAGTGGCCACGTTTTCGATTCTTACTTCCACTAGTTTGCTGCTGCTGTTTAATTTGCTGCTCTCGTTGTTGGTTGCCAATCTTTGCCCCGCTGACAGCTCCTATCAAAGCACCGCAGCAACACTGGAGATTGCCTGCAATAGAGAAAACCGGATGTCAAAATTAAGATGAGAAAGCCAAATAAATTTCACTTACAAATTCCAAGAAAGCAGAAAAAAGCCATAAAGAGAACTGCAGCAACCATTACACCGGTGAGGATGATCACCTTGATGTCGTACTTTCCACCACGGCCGTCATCATCTCCGCCCTTTGACTCTTTATCTTTATCTTTGTGGCGCTTCTTATCTGATTCACCTGAATCGGTAGTTTCGTCATCGCTGTCGCTTTTTGAATCATCATTACCGTCGTCATCATCATCGCTTTTGCTGCGCAAATGCAATCGTACGTAACTTTCTGGATGTCCTACAGGCAAACAGATGACGTTGTGATTGTTCTCAGAAAGCAGTGGTAGTACTAAAGTCAAGAAACTGAAAACAATGAACGCCATCGGTAGTTGGTAGTAAAAGTGTTTCATTGTTGTTAGAAATAGGGTGAAAGAAACAAATACTGATACCGAAGACTCAAGTGTCAACTAAAAGTGATGTGTGATTCGGAAAACTGAACTGAACAGACTAACTGGGACAAAAAGTTCTACTTTCAGAAATAGAAAACACAAAACAAATTGTAGAATAAACTTTTTGCTGAGTAAAAACAGTTGACACTTACTACTAACATCTTTTCAAGCGACTTTCGAGCAGTTTCATTATGTCACCGTTTACCAGTGCCTGTCATCGTTCACTTCGACTTGCTTTCTCCCTGCTGTTGACCTTTTTTCTATCACAGTTTTCATTCGGAGCTTCGATTAAAGTTGCCAATAACGAGGATGGCCAATCAACAGCAATCAGACACACCACTGAAACGGGCTTAGCCGACATATTCTCTAACAAAACATTCGTTTTCGTACTAGTACTCTGTGCCTGCCTGAACATAACTGTGGTGTCAATTTGCATGATCTCGCTGTACCTGCACTACTACCTCTATCCGCCGACGCCACCACCCGCTGATGTTCAGAAAGTGGCATCAGGAGGGGGAAAACAAGAGCTCGACTGGGCGGAGTATGGTGAGGATGGCGGCTGGGATGATGGCGACCTGCCACCTGCGAAGGACAGTGACAGAAAACAGATGGACTATAGCAGTAGTGCTGACGACAATGAAGACCGCGGAGAAAGAGCCACCATGCCGGTCCGAGCAGCCAAAAGCCGAGGCACAGTCTTCAGCAAGGGCTCCAGTGCTGCTGCTCGCAGTGTGCACACAGTGAACACAAAGAACAATAGAGTCACCTCAAGACCGCCCTCTCCACAAAAGAAAGTGGGAAAAGGTGGAGGTGGTGGAGGAAAGAGGAGCCGAGAAAAGAACAAGAAAAAGGCACCTGCTAAGAAGATAAAGGGTAGTCGCCGGACGGTCGCCTCCAAGTCATCCGCTGCTTCTCCCCAAGGAGGCAAAGGTGGAGGAGGAGGCGGAAAGAAGAAGATCAAGAAGGCAGCGGAAAAAAAGGACGGCCGGAAAGCTTCAAAGGGCAAACAGCAGCAGCAACCGAAGCAGGGTGAGAAGAAAGGTGAGAAGAGGAAGAACGCTAAGAAAGGACAGGAGAAGAAGTCGAAGCAGACGAAGGAGGTGGACAACTCGCAGCTGTACGACCAGGGCGTGCAGTTCTACAAGCAGTTTCTCAAGTCGGCGCACTCGGTCAAGTCGGTGTCACAGTACTTTGAGAAGGGCAACTGAACATCAACTGCAACTGCCACAGCATCTTCAACTGCATTTTCACTGCTGGGCAACAAAAACACACTTTTCTTCCACTCTCACTGTGTTTATTGTAAATCGGAGCAACACCGTTTATCCACACACCGTTTACCTGCTACTGATTGGGGTAACCATTATAACTCATCAGAGAAGAGAGCTGACCGTGTTCCATATAGCACATTCGCCTTCTGCTGCTGAATGGCACCATTGCATTGCCTTCACTGCTCTACACACACTCTGTTCATTCAGTTCAATGTGTTTCAATGTCAGCAGCACAGTAAGGCAGTAGGTTAAGGTGAGTAGCCTTCTCTCTCACTACTGTGCCCGTCGTCTGCCGCCCGACTGTCTGCCTCGTCTGTCCGTGTTACACATTTCGACGACACTGTGCACTCGATTCTCCACCCTGACACAGTTCGTCTGGCCCACTTTGAACTTCTGCTGACCTCCGACTGCTCTCCACTGACCTTCTCGCCACGTGTTTGACACACACTCAAGCATCACTTTCAGGAGGCAGCATTGCTATTTTAGGCAGTCTCTCTGTCTGTGACACGTCTGATTACGTCACACTCTCAAAGATTTAGTTTGCAGGCTCTGCAAATCTGTAGTTGAGACTTTGTTTGTTTATTCTCGCTAACCGTGACGAGTAAGTAAGTAAGCAACGAGTGGATAGGAAGGGTAAGCAGAAGTATAAAACAGAAGATGAAGAGGAGCAGGATAGAATGTGATGAGCAGTCAGAAGAATAAAAGTGTGAAGAGGATGTCAGAATCAACAACAGCGTGTAGAGAATTGTAAACGTCTAACGGTGATAATATAGAGAGCAAAATGAGTTCAAGAGGCAAAGGAGTAAGGGTCACTGGTGAATGAGGAGGAGTTGTTGGGTAAACATAGGGTAAACATCAACGTGGGTAAGAAGTATGGTACAACAAAAATATACAATAATGAGAACAAGGAGAACAAGAACAGTTGAGATTGTGGCCGGCAAAAGATTATTGTTGATGATGGTGGTGAGATGATTTACTTACAGTGATGAGGATGATGATGAGAGTGAGATAGCATGCAGTGATGAAATCAGTAAAAGTAGTGATGATGATAAGTCTCCGGTTGATTTTGTTGTTGTCGTTGTTTGAGTCCCGCTAGTAGTCTGAGTAGTCTGGCCCCAAATGATCTAGTCCAACTTCTTGGCAGCAAATGGATTGCTGATGACACACAGCGAGTTGCCGTAATCACAAAGCAGCACCTTCTGCTGAACGGCAAAGCACAGACGCTGTATAGCTGCCGTCTGGTA
>JAALOO010000619.1_pt1 | contig 30285 bp, 24 predicted proteins | sample 7257641 | NCBI WGS metagenome assembly JAALOO01 (sample SAMN14085613, study PRJNA598686) | mite metagenome | biome: ENVO:01001000; feature: ENVO:01001002; material: ENVO:01001226; isolation source: single female mite from University of Michigan culture on fish food culture... ...
TCTCTCTCTCTCTCTCTCTCTCTCTCTCTCTCTCTCTCTCTCTCTCACTTTCTTCACGGCGGACACTCGTTACGTCGGTGGCGGCATTTTCTTCTTTTTTGTCCCTGTCTGAATTGGCTGCCAATTCTGTAGTTGCAATCACCGTGAGCATTCCCGTGCTTCGGAATCGATCGGCAAAGACTAACACTAACAAAAACAAATGTCTTCAGTGATTGAACTTGACGCAATTGCAGTAAAGTGGCAATTGACGAGCACGATTCTTGGGAACATTAGCGTCATTCTATGCCGACGTAATAATTGCAATGTTAACAATGAGTTGAAATGAAGAAATCATAACCAAATTAGGCAAGACAAACAGAATGACGACGAGGAGGACGATGACGATGAATGTGAAGAGGCTTGTGCACTTGCCGACAAAGGCAGCAGCATTTCCGGCGGCAGACAGCGGCACTACTGAAGAGACACAGTGAGAGTGAAAATGAATAGCAAAGAAGGTAGTTTACTCGGCAGTGTAAATGGTAAGTCAATGGAAATATTAAGCACCAGTAAGAACTACCAAAAGAAACTATATGCGTACTCGCGCAGCTGATTCATTAATAATCTGATTAGCGGCGTTTGATCGATTCGTGCAGAGCATCGATTTGACATGTATTTCTCTATGCATTTTGTTAATTGATTAATGGAGCATCAGGTAATTTAGCTTAGACACATTTTGTAAGTTCTTTAAATTGATATAGCTGACAGAAGATTTGGGTCAAGAATTATCAATGAGAAAAATAAAGTGCAATTCCATTACACATATCATTCTATGTTGTAAAACTCATTTTGATGTAATAGTAAGTGCATTCTTCTTTTATGGTGAATCACATCGACACATTCTCTACTGTTTAGAGAAAGAAACTATTAAAAGGTTCTTCATTAGTCACTAGAGGCGAGTAAACAGTGATGATAGATGGTGAGAAGGTGATCAGCGCAAACAATAGTGATAGCAGTGTTCTAGTGCTTGTTTGGCCAACTAATGGGCAATGCCTCACTGAATGTCATTCATGCCACAATGCTGATGATGGGGTCTGAGAGGTTTTGACTGTAAACACAGTTTAAGGTAGCCAGAGTTTAGTAGTAGTGAGCACCCATCGTGAGCGCTTTGCTTGCCAGCACATTTTTAAGCATATCACAGACCTGTGATCAATTAACTAATAGACGGGCATTTGGCACCGAACATTAGGCACTTGTTGTTTCAATATTATGACCCATTGCCCCGTGAAAGCAACGAACATCATTTAAAGTAATGATGTAAGGAGAAAAGTGAAAAGTGAAGCACACTACTCGAAAAGGTCAGAGCTTAGAATGATTGTGCAGCATAAATCAAATGAAAGCAAGAGTTGGTAAAGTTAAAAAACAGCTCAAGCAAACTTTGCCTTGACAGCTTTATGTCCTCACACTCGGATTGGGTTTCGACTAGATTTGCTGCATCACAAACGGCTAAGTGCTCATAAATGGACCATCATAAAGAAGGCAGCATATCAAAGGGATGCGGCCGTGCTGTAACTGAGTGACTAGATCAGTGACAGCAACTTTTCTCCTTGCCAATGTGCAAGTAAATCAAGATTTGCATTTAGCGTGAAAACAAACAAAGTGCATTCACTTGCAGTTTTCATTTGTGTTGCATGAATCGAAGCAATGTCAATGATTGTTGCAATTATCATCGATGGCATTTTCAGTGCTCGACACTCACGCTGTGAGAGGGTCGAGCACGGCGGTCTAAAGTGCACCTAGCCATTGTCGTTTCTATTTCCAGTCTTTATGACCATAAAACCGAAGAATAGTTTTCAGATTGAAATGCTCACTGTCTCTGCTTACAAATACACTGCCGCAGATAAGGGTAGGCAATGGGATGCCCTATCTAAATGGACACTGCCTGGCTCACTACAAAAAAGGTAATATAAAGTGCAGACAGTGGTGATCGATGACAATGAGAGAAAATGTGAACAGAGTGGTACAAGAAGAGCACACGTGACAGTTAAAGTCATTCACAGATTGGCCGCGATAATTGGCACTTGTTGTCACCAACCTCAGCGAGACATTAGATAAAACAAACTCTCATTAGAGGTTATCGACTGGCGGGCAACAACACGCCTTGTTGCGGCAGACTGCCTGACTGAGAGGCCACTAGTTTAGAGGACACTAGACACAGACTAGGCACTTCGGTGCAGGGGAGCATTGCCGATCCTAAGACAGTGCAGGTCACTGTCTGATCTGGCAAAATAAAAAAGACCAAAACTAGAAAACAGAGGCGAGATAATCTGACAAAGCTTGTCTAATTAATTGGCTAGGTGTGTGCCACTTGCGAGCAAGCAAGTGTCGGTGCTCGTGTGTGTTCTCAATGAGTCATCTAAGCAAAAAATAAAGTCGTCATAATTAATTTAGACTAGCAGGTGAGGTGTCACTGCAAGGGCCTACGATGCTCAATGATATGCGTTTTTGGCAAAGTTTTGACTGGTTTAATAGTATACAGAATTCTGGCGTTGCTTTGACGTAAGCCGACTGTTTGAAAAATAATTTTAGAAAATGTGCTCAAAAACAAGTAGGATTAAAAATGTAGCAAATGGATCAAGAAATAATTTGCAATGTATTAACGCTTTAGAAAGATACAACTTTAGAAAAAAAACTCATACAAGGGGGCAATCGGCGTAAAAATTGAGCACTGAAGCCTGAACGTAAGAGCGAAATAAAGGTCAAAGGTTAAAAGGAATCAACAGGTGGCATCTTTGTTTGCTCACCGCAGTGCTGTACTGCTGGGCAAGCTGGCATCCGATTGCGCCCCTTAGTGCATGTGCCCAATTGGTAATTCAATTTGCGCTTGATTTGAATCGATCTCATTGCTGCAGCTGTCTACTGCCTTTCCAGCGACGACGGCGCAAGTTTTTTGAATGACAGTTGAGCTGTTAGCATGGCAGGGAATTAAAAAATGGCAATGGATGAAGACAGATGCGCCAGAACGATGGCCCAGAAAATGAATGCCATTCAGACTGACACCAGGCACAATGACACCTGTGCTCCTTTGATACAGTTGGTCAAAATTCAAATTCAAATAAACACTAGAAACCTACCGATAAAAAATGCATTCCGTGAACATGTAGATTTGCCTCAGCTGGTAATGAGGGCTGAAGGATGAAGTGAAGGCAACTGAAGCACACAGTTAGCGTTGGGCTAACGGTTAAACATTCGTTTGTGCTAAAATGGTGCTTGTGAAAATAAGCAAAAAAGTGATGATCACAGAAACAAAGGTGAATAGGCAACAGTTGTCAGTGGTACTTTCGTTTCTTCATTGTCGCACAAGGGTGAGTTGAATTATGAAGTACTGTAACACAAATAAAGGAGTGAGCTGGTATTGCTGTTATCGTTGCTGGTCAATACTGCTGCAGTGTGCTGGTGTCGGTCTAGTGTACTGTCAGTTGTCGGTGGCGTATGGTGAATAGCAGTGAAAGCATTTGCCGGCGTGATGGCCAGTGACGACAGTTTATATTGGCAACTGGTGATAGCTGCACTAGTTCATCTGCTGTGGCAGTGTAGTCTTCACCTTCTCCTTCTTCCCTCGCACCGCTTGCTGTCTTCTGTTCTTCTGGTGGGCAATTCTGCCGACAATTTAGCCATTTCCACTGGCAAATTCGTGCACTGCCTGTTGACCAGATATTGAAGCAGAAGCAAAGAGCACTGGGAGAGCTAGGAATAAAAGAGAGAGAGAGAGAGAGAGAAAGAGAGAGCACGACGGCTGGCACATAGAGCACATCCCCGTGTGGTTCACTGTAGCAGTGTCAATTGCCTCTCTCTATCTCAACAGCTATAGTCTTGCAGAAGTAGTGGTGGTAGTGGTGGTGGTGGTGGTGAACATGCTCATCAGTAGTTAAAGAAAGCGAGAAAGAGAGAGACTCGTGTTCTTGCCTTCACTTTTACTTCTTGTTCCACTAAACGATATTGTAATTTGTTGTAGGAGGTTCTCGGGGGAGGAGGTCGGAGGTGAGTAGTGGGAGACCTTACTTTACCTTCGTAATCACTACGAGAGACACTAGTGGGCATAATTGCGGCGCGTTCGTGATTCAGACCAGACGCGAGCACGACGTCGTCAGACTAGGTTGTCGAGGAAGAGGTTACCGAGGGTAGACGACGAAGGCCAACAGCAAGATAAGAGATTGAGACAAATACTTTTACTTGACAGCAGAACATTGAAAAGTGATAATCTTTCACTTCAGTTGATCTCTATACAACGGATAAACTTCTGAGCAACTTGTGCATCTAACAGCTCCATTTGGAATGTGAATTATTTTTGTTGTGGAATTCAATTTATTGTCTATAGTGGTTACTGATCATCCTAACTAGTTGTTTTGCGGTAAATTGTTTGTAAAAGTTTTACTGATCGTCCAGTTCGGAAGGATGCAGCTAGTGTGAGTGGTAGCCGAATGGGTCAATTTGCCTTTGCTTGTGGGAAGGAGGTCTATCTCGCCCCTGGGCGATTCTCACGCTATATTTCAATTCTGCCGCTGTCCAGTGCCATACTGCTAAACTGCCAGTGTGCCGGTGTGTGCAGTACTGATGAGTAGTGAGGAGGTGGAGAGGAGCTGAGTGGTAGTCACTGACTGTGTGGTAGGCAAATTCTTTGGCTGCCGTCTTGTAGTGCTCGCAGACCGCAGAAAGAGAGGAATGAGTGAGATTGATTGGCCATAGACGATGCCAGAGTGCAAGGTGAAGGCTGCTGCTGTTGCTGCTGCAGCCGCTTCTTCAGCAGCTCTATCCTAACCGATAGCTGTATCACGTCAATAACGAGCCGATGAGCAGACACTGAGCTGCTTCTGCTCCTAAAGAAAAACTGGCAATCGATTCAGTCGAGAAAGCCTACCGATCGAGTGGAGCAGGGCTCTCAAAGAATTTGCATGGCCGGCGCTACTTCTCTCCTACGACTGACTGCGCCAATTAAGTGGGCGTTGAATGTGACGACTTTTTTCCCATCGATTAGGACTAGCAGTGCTGAGGCGGCGGCGGCTCACTTCTCGCAGCATTCTCTGACATGTGTGCACACTGATCGATGATCAAATGCACACACACACAAACACTTGTTGGCAGACAACGACAAACTCTCCACTCTTCCCAAGTGTTTCAGGGCAGCCAGGAATAGTTATACTTGTCGGACTTTGGTATATCTTTTTCATGCTAATTAGTCAAAACTTAAAAACATCTTTAATTTGACACTCTTTCAAGACCACCTGACCGCAAATTAGTATTAGCCATACTGCCCGGGGGACCTTGCCTAGCGCGACAATACTTTAAAACTATTCTATGTACTGTATTGCTAAATTAAAAAGTCTAAATATGGAAGTATTTTTCAATTGTCAAGGTTACTTTGAAGTGAATGGAAGAAGAAACTGAGCAAAGACTGAAGACACCAGTGCGTTTAAGAAGCATCTTTGATGAGTCTGTCTTTGCGTGTTGAGCACTTGTTCACATGATAGTGGTAGAGTGCAGCTTTCAATTGCCAATTACCTCTCCACTAGTTTGATCGGACGGCAGCATCGACACAGTAGACAGTTAGGCAGTCGTCAGTTGGCACTGTGGAACAGTGTCCATGAAGGTAGAGCAGCAGCACTCGCCAAGTAAAGTAGCACTGTCTGGCAAAGGTGCACAGTGCATCGGGCGCGTGTTTATCTTGTCCGTCTGCTGAAGTAACTGGGTTTGCAGTGGCAGCATCGCCATGGCGACTGATGGCAAACATCTGCCGATCGAACACAGCAGCCACAATGCTAATTCGTCGATGGCGCGACCAACTGCCATCAGCCATGGATGATTCATAAGGGAAAGAGGCATATTAGTGAGGGGAACAGACAACCAAGCTAGCAACAGTAACAGCAGCAGCTTCACTGATTTCACGTTCAATTTCACGTTGTCCGCGCAACGTTACCACACTGTGTGGCCAGTCGAAGTGTCTAGCTGTAACCCGTCCACTTCTAAAGTGATCTCCGATGCGAGCAGAGCTCACTCCTGCCACTGCGCTCACTCCTGCCCCTTTTTTCCTGTTGATCCTTTTGGATCAATTAAAGTGATGCTCATTTATTGACAATAGGTGTTTACTGAATAAATGCTTACGATCAAGTGAAATCAAGCTCTCCAACTGCCTCTTCAAGCACAGGCCTTTTGCAGATAAGGTGAACAGTGGGCAGTGCGAGAGAGTGAGCGAGTGAATGCACTCGTCTGGTGTCCGAAAGCACACCGGTCAGACAGCCTCAACAGTCTCCGAAATTGTCTCCCGTCTACAACTTGTCTACCTACTGTTGACCACCGCCGCTGCCACCACCACCATCAATGAACTGATGTAATAAATCTTTTTTCCCCCAAACTGATGTTCTTTCTCAACGAGTTAACAAGCCCAATGTTCTGGCGTCAGTGAGCAGAGCAAACGCAAACAATGGATTACTACGCTGAGACTTGTCATCACAAGGAGATATCAGCTCTAAAAATTGTCAAATACTTGCTTCTATGCATTCTCATTCTGCTTCTCCTTGGCTTGACCACACTAGTCTCCCATATGCTACTGGCACTGTCTCCCGGTGCACAGGCTTGGGAAGACAGCACCGAGAGCAAGTGGGTGACCATGTCCTGTCACACTTCTCGTAAGTTCAAACTTTTACATTTTGTTCTATCTTTCTTAAAATTCTGATCTTTTAGAAGGACACTGCTTCACGTACCTGTTGGCCGATTACTGTGCCGTCTTTCTCATCACTTCAATCGGCTTGATTGCCACAGTCAAGGAGAACTTCTTCTTTCTCCTCGCCTCGGCACTGACCAATATTACCCTCTCAATTGTCAACCTCTTCATCGATTCTTTCAGATGGTCTATAATATTCCTTCAGCTGTGTGCATCTCTCTTCACCCTTGCTTACACAATGTCAGTTTACGTAAAGATGAAGCTAGATATTCGCCGAAAGAAGCGAAAAGAGAAGCTGGCCATCTTGCGATCACAGCTGTCAGGTGAAGGGTATGCGGAAGGAGATAGAAAGAGTAATCTGTACCAGAGTAGTGTGCACAGTCATTCCTATGACAAACTGGTGCTAACTAATGAATGGCTAAGAACCCAGCACTCCCCTACTGCACAACTTCAACAGCAACCACTGTATTCCCAATTAAACCATCAGTCAAATGTTCACTAAAATGTCCATTTTAATTTCACATCACAGTCATTACCAGTCACATTCACATTCAGTCAACCAAATACTCTTTTCTTAATAACAGCAGTCTTTTGTCAATTACAATTCAATAAAACGGCATATGTTTTTGTTCCGATGAAAAAATATTAAATTGCCAACGATTCCTAAAGAGCACCAATCATGCTAGTGCTTTGCGCATGCTCGGGAAACATGTGATTTGCCCGGTCGGCAAAATCCAATGTTGTTTTGCAATTTTATTTTATAAACATTTGAATGGATATCTGATAGTCGGTTTACTAAGAATCCCAAAAATTCCAAGATGTTGTACAAACTTACAAGAATAGTCACTCTTTCACATCCTGGCCGTTATAAGCCAACTTTCTTCACTCGATGTTTCAACACTCAGAACATCACTCGCTTCAGCAAAAAGTCCAATTTACCGGCGACACATGGTGCTAAAGATCAAGTACCAGAAACATTTAAGCAAGTTACTAAAACCATTGAAGCAAAGCCTACTGTGCCAGACAATGCAACACGAAGCTTAGAGTACCTTCAAAGGTTATCGGCTAAAAACGCATTTCTTGCTAAATACTTGGAAATTCCAATGTAAGTTTTATTTTGAACTGAATTTTTACAGTTTTAACAAAAGATTGTTTTCAGTGACATTATTAAGTGGTCCCAATTACCAAAGCAACAAAAAATTGACTCTTCTGTGCGTGGTTTAGGTTACTTGTCATTATTTATCGCCTTTTTTGCTATGCTGAATGGTGCTTACTTGTACGAATGCTTGAAAGAGCATGAAATTACCAAAAGGAAATATTTTTGTACGATTGCTCCAGGTATTTGGTTTACTTATTACTTACTGCTATAAAAAAGCTAATTCGTTTTTTACAGATATCATTAACAAGTTTGATGAAGTTCTTCTCAATGAAACGATGGAAAAGTATGAAAACAAGTTTGTCAATTCTAGCAATAGTCCTCTTCTTAAAAAGGTCGATCAAGTACTGAGAAAACTCATCGAATCAAATAAGGATTTCGTAGAGGATGAGAACTTTGATCTAGAATGGGCTTGTTCTGTACTTGATGATGACAAGCTTGATCTTTTTGTCATTGACGAGATGAAATTTATTATAACAACTAAGGCTGTTCTGCAGCTGTGCCAGAATGAACATCAACTTGCCTATGTTGTTGCCAATGCACTTGCTCACTTTTTGCTCAAGCATAAGCGAGAGCCGGTAAGCACTTTTTTGTCGTTTTATATGCTTAATCCTAATTTTTTTTACAATTTAGCTTTCAAATATTAGACCTTATAATTTATGGACTGGTTACAAGCTACTTTACTTGCCTGGTTGTTTTGCACTGCTTTCCGGAGCAAACTTCTTTCAAAACATCAGTTTTGCTTCGTTTTTTGACAAAATTGATCATGCAACAGGTCGGATGCTTTATCGACAGTACAAAAAAATGGATGACGTTTTGTGCTACAGCAAAACACTCGAAGAAGAGGCAGATAGAATTGCTTTACAATTACTGGCTCGAGCTTGTTTTGACGTAAGAGAAGTTGCTGAGGTAATCTCTACATTTAGCAAACTAGCAGAAGCACCCGCATCAAAAGTGTCCAAAGAAGAGATGAAAAAGAATCGCTACATCTACAAACATGCCTTCAATGAAGAAAAGCTTTTATATCTCAAAAGTAATCTCACAAAATTTGTATCTTTTAGAGAAAAGTGCGGATGTACGCCTCTAAAGTGAAAAAATGTATTAGAGCTTTTGTTCAATCACAGTTGTGTATTCTCCTGATTTCAATGTAGATATGTTTTTGTAAAACTGTATATTCAAATTCAATTGATTCAAACAAAGTACTAAAAACAAATATAATGATAGTGATTTGATAGTAACCAAGCGAAGCATATCTACAGAAATTCTAAATGATCTTGGTTTTTGCAATTTACACTTTATCGCAGGAACACAATTTATGCTAGTGGACTTTATTTTAGTGAGACAGTGACAACCTGATATGTGCATTGGCAAACCTCTCACTTCAGTAATTCTCCTGTTTAGCATTTGTTTCATCCTTTTTACCGTTTTGACTGTTCAACACACTTACTGACAAGATTTTTAAGAGGCCACAAAAAACCGTAAAGCACCACTGATAATTTGACAAGCTCGTAAAGGAGTCTTTAGTAGTAAGAGAGCCAAACTGAAAGTGCACCCGTAGCTGTGAGTAATTCAATTATCGGCAGTGGCCAGTGTCAGGTATTGTGTGGTCGATGGCTTTCTGACAGTGTCAGCAAAAATGATCTACTCGTTGAGGTGACAATAAGTCCCCTTGACAATAAAGCGACCAACAGTGATCAGCAATGAGTTGTTGATCGTTGTCACTGTCAGTAAAGTCATTATTTTATATCAATTTCTCTCCCTTCCCCTCCACACTGTTCAGAGTATTCACTGAGCTCTACTGTAAGCCCTGCCAGCGAAAGTATTCCGCTTCCGAGAGTGAACTGGTTCAACTGCGCCTCAAAACAAAGTCATTCTGAAGAAGACGACGAAGAAGGACTGTAGCCGTTTTGCAGCAGTGCAACTTGAGGTTGCAGCAAAATATCTTTCACCACCACAACCTCCTTTTCCTCCTTTTCATTTCTTGCCGTCAATGTTTTTTCCCGTTGTCGCATTGCTTCGTCACACTGATCGGCGTCAATTACGTGCGATTTGAGTGTGTGTTCTCACCTCGTTTGCATGTTCACAGAGTACTCCCGTCAGCATTGAGAGCCCCACCGCAGCTGTACAAAATGCCGTCCCTGTAAGCCACCCGAAATTAACACCCGTTTTCCCGGTTGTATCATGCCAATTGTTGTGGGAAACGGCGAGTGCTGTGATCTGCTGCTCACGTGTGCCAAACTTGGCCACACATGCACACACACACACACACAAGCACACCTTCTTCGATTGCTTATCCCCCTAGGCTTCATTGGTTTTTCCGATGGTAGAAAAGCAAATAATGATGGACGTCGGTAGCTAGTGATTAATAGTCACAAGCTACTTTTGCCAACTTTTCAGCAGTTTTGGAGCAGCTGTGCCAGCATGTGTGGCATATGTGTGACTATCGGACTTGCTTTTTTGTGGAAATTACGCTGATTTCATTTACCGCTTTCTTGTTTAATGTGCATTATAATGCTTGCGCTTTGCATAAGCGACACATTCAATGAATGTCGCACTGGAAATAGTCGTTTAATTGGAGGAATCAAGATCAGTAGAGCGCGACGAACACAGCAACAGCAGAAAGTCGGACTTGCTCTTCCTAGCGGCACTTGCCTTCATTCTCTCTCTCTCTCTCTCTCTCTCTCTCTCTCTCTCTCTCTCTCTCTCCACTCCGATCCTCGCAGTTGTCCGCGACTGTCTTTTACCGACAGTCTGTCACCCGTGGCCGCAATGTCACCTTTTCTGCTCACTGGCTATATAAACGACGAGGTGGCCAGTGAGCCGAGCAATAAACTTGTAATATATAAAAATCGAAAGTTGCTTTTTCTCGGGTGCTTAACTGCTGTTCTATTTCCTGTTCGTTACTTACTCGATGGTCACTTTAACTTTGAAAACAACCTCAACTGTGCGTCGCCTGTCAACACTGTCGTCAAAACGAAGATGAAGGTGGCCAGTGTTCAACTGGTTAAGGTGTTGTCAATATCAAGTTTACTACTACTATTTGCGACTAATTACGTCGGTACGTTTAAACTGACCCAGTGTTTTTAAACTAGCCAAGTGCTAATATGGCTAATATGGCTCACTTGCAGAATCCAAAGTGGCGTACGTTATTAAAATTGAAGGCAGAAGAGGTGCTGGCAATGATATGTAAGTTTCACTTCCAAGTAATCCAATTATAAACTGCACACCTGCTGAGAACTCGTCGGCAACAGGTTGTTTTTGATGTGCAAATGCACTTAAAACGTACATTCTAATACTGCACCACTTGTGTAACCTAATAATGCATTTTCTGATAGATATTTGATTGCCGGAAAAAACTGTGATAGTCCAACGTTGATCAAGAGGTAGGTAACGTTATCAGCATGTGTTTCTATTTTATTGATTGTTTGCATTTTTAGAGCCAAGGGCAGAAACAAACATAAACGGGGTAAAATGTAAGCAACTTTTGAGCATTAATCTCTTATTTTTTTAATTACAAATGTGTTTTCATCATATATCCAAAGCATTATTATTGAGAAAGAGTGCGATCCGCACCAGGATGCCAGTCATATTGTTCACAAAATTCCAGTTTTTGTGCCGACAAATGTACAGCCTAGAACGTATTGAAAACAACCGATTGAATCGATCTCTCCTGGGGAGCTCAGACTACTCCTGCAAACACTTTTGACCAGCTAACGGTGGCTAATGCAAATAAAGCCACCGGATCCAGACTCAATCTGCAGCATCATTTGACACCAGACAGTCATTACACGAGCGTCACAACCACTTCACTAGCACTTATATCTGGGCGATAAGAGGTGTGACGTGTTAACGACGCAGACCACTTCACACCGCCATCAATAATTGTTGTCAGTCAATGTTTCTCAGAATGGTTCAAGATCAATTGGCAGTTTGTGTCTGATTTGAGGAACTAACCAGTTTGAAAGGCTAGTTTTGAACTTTTGTACATGATCATTGTAAAAATTATCAATTTTGTAAATAACACAATATTTAAAAACATTAGTCATTTTTATAAATGCAATTTCTGGTCAATAAATAACTTATGATTATTTTGGCATGCAAGTAACACAAAACTAAACGGTAATTAGTGACTGCATAAAGTATGCTGCATAAAACTTTTGTTTAGACAACTTGTGAACAATAGTGATTCAAAGTAACCGTGTATAATTTGTACAATTTGAATGCTCAAACGGGAAACACAACATTCCTCAACTTGATACAAGCAATTGTCAATGAACTATTTTACTTATTACAAAACTTTGACAAGTTTTCTCGGTTAGAAAAAACAGGAACGCTCCCTCACGCCATAGAGAAGAATTCTGAAAAGGCAAACTACAGAGTGAAGCAAATGCATTTGGGAGAAACCAAATTTCCATATCCTCGTGAGAAAAAAGAACTTTGTGGCTTGGAATGATCAACATAGAAAAGGAGACGGAATCACAGTGCAATTACCGAAAGACAATGCTCAAACTAATGGAAACAGTGCACCGTGCACTGATGCATCAGCACTACTGCTCCTGCTGCAGATAGTGCACCTCCACAGCGAACACTTGTCTCTGTCCTGTCGTTTCGGTATTGGCTGCACACAATGCGCTCATGTCAGCCGTCGGGACTGCTGATGCAGAGCAACTTTGGCTGGTGAGTGCGCTTTCCAAGTAATGACATGAATTATAAATACGGTTATACTCAAATGACTCAATTTTTAAGAGAATAAATGGTGATTTTTTATTACAGTTAGTCTTTTCAAGGCACCTCTAATCGGTTGTTGCATTTTTTAGTTTTATGATCGCAACTTTGACTTGTTTCATTGAAAACTAATCCTCCAGGGCAAAAGTTGTAAAAGATACGTGTACCATGTTCTTCGTCTTTTTCACATGTGTAGTAGTATTTGCAGTCGTATGGACTGCGAATGTACGTGTTGAACTTGAGGCATTTAACTGCATCACGCCACTTTTCAAACTCTAGCGCCGGATCAGGAGTGCTTCGGTCATATTCGCAGTTTCTTTGTGCAGCATTAAACTTGTTATTTGTTCCACAGTGGTGGATCGTGGCATAAAATTTGCAAAAGAAATAAAAACGGAGGTTTTCTTTAAAAATAGAGTATCCCGGATGTTCACAAACATGGCGTTTTGTGGGAATTGGCTTTGGTTTTTTTGAAGTTGGAGATGGTGTTGTGGTTGGCGGTGGAGTTGGAGTTGTAGTTGGCGTTTCAGTTATGGTTGGTGTTTCAGTCGGAGTTTCTGTAGGAGTTTCTGTGAGAGTTGGAGTTGGCGGCTCAGTTGTCGTTGTCGTTGGGCTTTCAGTCGGAGTTTCTGTAGAAGTTTCTGTGGGAGTTGGAGTTGACGGTTCAGTTGGAGTTGTGGTTGGAGTAGAAGTTGTTGTGGGAGTTTGAGTTGTGGTTGGCGTCGGAGTAGTAGTCGGTTCTTCAGTTGGAGTTGCGGTTGTTGTGGGAGTTTCCGTTGTGGTTGTCGTTGAAGGTGTTATGGCTTTTTCATCAACGCAGCAGCCATTCACATCACAGAACTAATGTAAAATTAAATCAGTTAAAATTACTTTTCAAAATTCTTATAACTTACATGGTGTTCTCCGCATTGGACATCAGTTAGAAAAAACATTTTGTTTTTAGTGTCGGCCACGTTGTCACACTTTCGAGTATCATCAATGTTGCTTCTTCGTTGCTTGTTAATGCAAACAACTGCACATGGATTCCGTTTAACAAGAGTTTGTTCTTCAAAACACTAAATAAACTCAAATTAATACCTTTTTTAAAAAAATATGATCGTTTTACCTTTGGGTAAAAATTGATGTTAAACTTTTGATCATCTATTTCGTATGCTTTCTCACAGATAGAAGTTCGCAAATCTGCTGAGAGAAAGTTACCATAATTGTGGTAGTACGGTGACAGTGAGTCTTTGCATGCATATAGTGGTTGTTCATAGTCTGTCATATTGATCAGTTTTAATATTTTATCTTCAAATTTGATCGTAAAATGATCTGCATCTTGTGTTGAGCTAATGCCCAAAAAGGTCAATAACAGTGTAACCACAAGTTCAACTGTAGACATTCTGATGCAGTTGTGATTCTATACTAAATAATCTGAAATAAATAAAAATTGCTACTTTATATAACAAATACCCAACTTCACACGTTTTAAATTGTATCTAATCTTGAAGAAAGGTGCAAACTAATTATTGGCAACTATTACACTAGACGATTTGGACGACAAAACCTTAGCCGTTCTCAAGTACCTCACGATAGGTTCACCGATAGAAACACTAATGGCGTCGCTGGCTGGGCACATTTGCAAACTGACGGCAAGTGCGCTTGATACATGGCTAAGAAAACATTTTGTTTAAAGTACCACAATCGAGAGCACTTGTATTTGATTGCTTTTGTCAAATTAAATTTTTGAATTTTAAAATCACTTTGGCCATCTACCGGTAGAAAAACTTACTAAACGGCTAAAGTGGCAATAGTGGTTCTATACTATTGCTACTCATACGGGCTTTTTTTCTGCCCAATATTTTTTTTGAGTAGCAAAAACATCGTTGTCGTCATCGTTTTCAACTTCATTTCGGCGTTCTCAGCGGACCAATTTCTGTCAATCCTCTTTTTTCTTCTGTGAAATACCGACACGATGGGTCTCACAATTTCCAGTCTATTTACTCGCCTTTTCGGCAAAAAGCAAGTCCGAATTTTGATGGTTGGACTGGATGCAGCTGGTAAAACTACCATCCTGTACAAGCTGAAGTTGGGCGAAATTGTGACCACCATTCCAACAATTGGCTTCAACGTTGAAACGGTGGAGTACAAAAACATCAGTTTTACCGTTTGGGATGTCGGTGGCCAGGACAAAATTCGACCTCTGTGGCGCCACTATTTCCAAAACACCCAAGGCCTCATTTTTGTGGTGGACAGCAACGACAGGTGAGACGGGACTACAGATGACTTGTTGGGATTGACAATTTACAACTAACCGATTTGTTTGTTTTAATCAGAGAGCGTATCGCCGAAGCCGCAGATGAGCTGCAACGGATGCTGAATGAAGATGAACTTCGCGATGCCATTTTGCTGGTTTTTGCAAACAAGCAAGATCTTCCGCAAGCGATGCCTGCAGCCGAGCTGACAGAACGCCTAGGTCTAAACAATTTGCGTGGCCGCCGCTGGTATATTCAATCCACTTGCGCCACCCAGGGACAGGGTCTCTACGAAGGTCTCGACTGGCTCAGCAATGAAGTGGCCAAACTTGGTTGAGCAACTCTCTCGCTCTCTCTCCCACCCTTTAGTCACGGCCATTATTATTGAAATTTGATTAAACACTTTTATATTTTTATATTTATTTCTCTAACGATTCACTGCTTCTTTACTTTACTCTCTCCCACTTCACCACACGCTATATTCCCAAGATAGAATGCTGTATATAATAATGAGTCCAACTTTGCCGCACCAATAAAGGTTTTCATGTAATGATCAGAGAGGAGGAGGAGGAGGAGAAGGGGCGGAAATCGGTGACTAACGGTACCGTCGGCATTGCCCCTGCCTGCCCGGCTAGAGTGCGCCCCGTGCTCTCTGCTCACACTTTGATTTCGCTGATTGCCGGCGGAAGGTAGTGGCGGGCGAGCAGGCTGGCTGACAGTGTGCGGAGTGTACAGGTGCCAAAGTGGCCCGGTGAAAGGCTCCCATCTCTGAAAGAGCTCTCGTGCCATCCACTGGGCTGAGCCGCCGCGACGAGTGGTGGTGGTTGTCTCACTGCTTCTGCTCGGCACTGGTCGACTGTGCTCACCGCTCTGGCGAGAGGACTGCCGCCGTCAGCTGCCGTTGTGGTCGATTGGTGCCGGCAAAGGCACTTCTGGCAGGGCAAGGCACACTGAATCAAGACTGCCAAACAGCGAGAGTACAGTCTGCCGTTTGGATGTATAAAATGGCGTCGGATGCTCTCGATCCTCATCAAAACAGTGATTCGCCATTAGCCTCAGGTTCCCAGTTCACCTCTGCACAGCCACCCTCCAGCTCGGCCTCTGTGAACATGTCTGACAACACCGCCGACAGCAGTATTTCTCGCCACCCCGCTGACATATCAATCTTACGACGGACTCAAAATGACTACGAAGAGTGGACGTCGGTCTTCTATACCACCTTTATCAACGATACACGCTTCGAGATTCTTAAACGCTACGATCGACTGAGAATGATCGGCTCCGGCGCCCAGGGTGTAGTTTGGTAAGTGTCGATGTTTTTTCAAAATGGTTTTCCTTTCATCATTCTGAACTGTTATTCTCTGCTTTCAGTGCCTCATACGACAGACTACTAGAACGTGATGTTGCCATCAAGAAGCTTTCAAGACCATTCCAAAATGTGACACATGCCAAGCGAGCATTTCGCGAGTTTAAAATAATGCAAATAGTGAACCACAAAAACATTATCGGCTTGCTAGATGCTTTCACTCCGCAAAAGACACTTGAAGAGTTCCAAGACGTGTAAGTAGAACTGCTTGTGCAATGATTGAAGCAGGACAATTAACCATAATGTTTATTTACTCTAGCTATTTGGTTATGGAACTGATGGACGCCAACTTATGCCAAGTTATTCAAATGGATATCGACCACGAACGCATGTCATATCTTCTGTACCAACTTCTTTGTGGAATTAAGCACCTCCATTCGGCTGGAATCATTCACAGGGTATTGTTTTAACTGAGTAAAACCCGACACCTTCCCATGACACTGTTTGCTTTCTCAGGATTTGAAGCCATCAAATATTGTCGTCAAGAGCGATTGCTCACTGAAGATTCTTGATTTTGGCCTGGCACGGCCTTCCGGAGCTGCACTCATGATGACTCCATACGTAGTAACGCGATACTACCGTGCTCCTGAAGTCATTCTCGGCATGGGCTATCAGGAAAATGTCGACATATGGTCGGTGGGCTGCATCATGGGAGAAATTATTCGAGGTAAAAGATGCGAAGAAACTAGTCAGAGTAATTTTAGATATTGCCCAACGTTACAACTGCAAACACACAATCTAACCATTCACTCTATCCAACTTTAGGCCGAGTTCTTTTTCCGGGCAACGACCACATCGATCAGTGGAACCGAATCGTAGAACAGCTGGGCACACCTACGCAGGAGTTTATGACACGTCTTCAGTCGACAGTGCGCAACTATGTGGAAAACCGGCCTCGCCACGCAGGATACTCATTTGAAATTCTCTTTCCTGACGTTCTGTTTCCAAACGTCTCATCAGTTCAGATGGACCTAAATGCTGGCCAGGCTCGTGATCTTTTATCCAAAATGCTTGTGATTGATCCAGAGAGGCGCATTTCCGTAGAGGGCGCACTGAATCATCCGTATATTCGTCTGTGGCGTGAAGAGTCAGAAGTCAATGCGCCCGCACCAAATTCGTACGATGAATCCTTTGAGCAGCAAGATCGAACCGTCGATCAGTGGAAGGGTAAGTTTACCAAAGTATCTACTTGAACATGATCTCATAGACATCTCTTTTTATCGATATGTGTAGATTTAATTTACAGTGAAGTCAAAAACTACGAGACAATTAATAGGAATCAACTAGATGCTCTCATCAGGACGATTCGAGACGAAAGTACCGAATAACTCAAAGTACAAAGTATGATGCACCGTTTAAGCGTCCTCTTGCATTCAGTTGTAATGCAATTGCCACAAATCTACAAGTCATTTTCTGTTCTTGTACAGCCTACAAAGAATGTCTTGTGCACCTTTGTGTGCATTGTCAAATATTCAAATGCTCTGATCAAGTCTATGCTACATAGTGACAAAAACTCAACTCAAATTGCAACATCAACTGACTCATCACCAACTTTTGACCTCATTCTAGGTTACAATTTTAAATACGATTTTACTTAAATAGAAATTTGAAGAACCCACTCAACTATCAGTTAATATATCATTTTGGAAGCGAGCAACTAAAATAATACGACTAACATGAATGTGAACGATTTTAGAATGTGATTCATCTTTTTGCAATCACATTTGCTTCGCTCGGCTCTTCAGATTTTTTCCAGATTATGTTTTATTGTTTTGCGCCGACTACACACACAGTCACGTGCACAGTTACACTGTTATACTTTTATTTATTTGCCATCATCTTCAAAATCATCCCATGCAATCACAGCTGATTTTGTATGATTCATTACTTTATTTTTAGCTTCAATCTTCTGTTAGTTGATATTATAATTTCTGTGCAATTACCATTTCTCACGAACTTTCGTAGGCGTCACAACGGTTGATTTCACTTAACGTCGTTCACCGATAGCAGTTTACTCTATTGCCAACCTCAACATCTGCAAAAACAACAACTTACGTGTCCCCACACTGTAAGATCGATTAGCAAGGCCGGCTACTTGCATTGAAATGCCTGCCATTTCACCGTTTGATCAACATTTTGCTCTCGAGGTGCAAGAAGCCGCCCGCAACAGCAGCTAGCATCTCACCACTCACCAACACACTCACCAGCGAACTTATCTACTGAGCATTTACTATCTCCCCTCTCACCGCTAGTCATACTGAACTACAGACCCAACCATGAATAGCCTCTCCAAAATATCAACCAAAAAAGTGAATCAATGCCGCCGTTCACAATCCTTACCGGTAGCTGGGCACATCAGTTGCGCGACGCTCTCCCAACCATCAGCAACTGTCACGGACGTCTCTGCCTGCCTCGGCGTGTGCTTCGGGCGTCCTGAGGCGCGCACTCACTTTACATTGATGCCGCTTGTTTGCCTCGTTGCCGCACTGCCACCACTTCAGCCTGACCACCACTACTTTCCCTACTGTTCCATTTGTACTTCTGTCACTCCTCCTCTTTTTTATATCACCCACAAACTAGCTGCAATCAATGACATATACCTGAGCAATTACAGTACAAATCCAATTCAAATCAACCCCAGTAAATATTTCCATGACATCCCACAACAAACAATTTGGCTGACTAACAACTTTGGCGCCTTCCCATGGGGAGCATTCTCATCCAGGGGGGAATTTTATGCCTTCTCGTATCGTCTGCTGTCCGACAGGTTAACAAAGCAATATTGGAAAACGTGTAGTTGTGTGGCCGAACACATGGACAGAAGAATAATGCAAAGGGTAATCTTAAACAGCGTCGTCTTTGTATTTCGCATCAAGTGGTTATAGAATCAGTGCGTGCAGAGCAAATGAAACGTCCATGTGAGGTGATAGTGCCATCTTGTTTACGAAGGTGATCACCATCATGATCATCATCTTCAGCATCATCATTCTCATCCTCATGAGCATTCAGGCGGTGCGTTTGATGTGCTGGCGTCACTCAGACAGCGCGCCCTCGTCGTTTCACCACCGGCTAGTGGTGGTGGTCTCCTTTTAAAGTGCCACTTGCCGCCAGTGTGGCGCAGAAAAAGGCAGCAGCAAAATCGTCTGGCTGTAGATCGAAATTTACTGTCAAAGTAGAAGTAAATAAAGGGGTTAAGGGCGATTGAGCTGATGGCCAGCCAGTAGAAAAGATTATAGGCAAACTGAGAGTTGCACTGCTTCGGCATCAGCGGGTAGATGTAAAAGTCGACAATGTGAACAAAGTGCACCGGGAACCAAGCTGCCAATTAGTGAATCACTTTACTCATTTGAATACCTTCTCAAGTTGCATCTTAGGATTACCGATAGCAAAAGCCGACAGTGACAGGACTAGCATTTTTATGGTGCGCATTTTGGACTGGTAGAACTTGATCTCCTGCTGATCGGTGCATTCTCCTAAAAGTATAAAACCAATTAAATTAAACCAGAATGAGAGAGGACTGATTTCATCCGAACGGCTACCGATTCGTTGTCGGGAGAGAATCTTTTTGATGCACAGTGTGTAGAATGTGATAGCGATGGTCAGTGGTATTACGTACTGCGTCACCACCACCATCAGCACTCTCCACTTGCGAATGAGACCAGTGATCTTCAAGTCCACTCGAAGAATGATTCGACAGTGCACTAATTTCAAAGGTGTGAAGTACTCGGAGACTCGCATGGCAACTAGTGTGGGTGAGCTAATGAAAAGGGAGAGCATCCAAATGATGACTATGGAAAGAACAGGCTGAACTCGCCTAGAAAGTGGATTCTTTAGAATGGTGTATCTGCATGGGTGGATCGGCGCTTTAGTTTATATACTTCATTTCAATACCCTGCCTAAATGAGAATTCTATAGAGGTTACCTGTCGAATGAAATAAGGGCCATTGTGAAGGTGGAAATGTAGTAGGAGACGACTTGCAGTGACTTGAACGAACCACAATATCGCTCATTGGCGTCCAAAAAGTAGGTTGAACAAAAGAACCACTGAGTGGGTATGAGAAGTGCAGAGAGAAGGTCGCTGACTGGTGGAAAAATACACACAAAATCAGTCAGATTATACTTTACTACTAAAGCTAACATTTGGTTACCTGACATGTTAGCGATCAGGAGAAAAGTGGTCGATTTGGGTCGCTTTACAAAGCACACATAGCAGACGATGAGGTTGCCGACACTTGCGACCAAAAAAGTAATGATGTACAAGATGAATACGAAAAGGTCCTTGTAGAAGGACGAGTAGACGCCCTTTTTAAAGCCGGTAATATTGGTTACAAGTCACAGAAAAAAAAATCAAAAGTGCACTTTACTTACATTTGGGTCAGTGGAGATGGTACAATTTTGATTGCTAGTAATGTTCAACGCACAGCTAGAATTGCTTGCAAGGGAGAGTTCCATGTTCATGTCAGATGATTAAGACGATGCTCTTGATTTATTACTGTGCACTGGACGCAAGACATGTTTCTGAAACATTTCAATCTGTGATGATCGAGTGTTTTAAGTAACCATTGCAATTATTTTGGTGCGGTTCAGGATATTTGAACGATGTAAACTTTCTAGCAGGACAATTTGTTAGATCGGGCGCTTGTAAAGTGACCCAAAATGTAAATGTTTTTCTTGAGAAAAAAATGATTCTATGTAGTGCTGCTAGAGGCAGGTCTGTCATTGTACATCCACTCAGAAAACTCGGTTTCGTCTTCAGAAAGAGTGAGTATGTGTGTGGCAAGCTTTTTAATGGGCACTGTTACAACGCTAATGCTCAAACGACTTATTGTGAATGTTAACGCTGATGTTGTAGTGTTGCTTCTCTAAACACAAACAGAGAAACGGCCAATGGATTACACTGAAGGCTATTTGGTTAATAGACATTGGCTTGGCAGACTTCCAGACGATGGCGAAACCTAAGGAATGACTGCGGAAGAAAAGTGGCCATTGAACAACAGTAAAGTGACTATCTGAGTGCCCGGTCATTGATGCTCTCAGTGCTCGTTTTTTCGACTTTCTTTGGAACGTGCTCCTTAAGACAGGCATTGAGGAAAGAGAAGAATGTGTGGTTTGTCCAATGGCCGATAAGCGACCAGAGTTGCAACGACCAGAGCTGACTTGGTTGGTTGCTTCTTTTGTTATGGTGCCGGCAATGATAGTGGAGGTAATGTCGGTGAGGATGCTGCTGGTCAATGTCGTTGTCAGTGTTTGCTTACCGTCGAAGCAAATTACTGGCACCTAAATTGTTTAATCTGCCCAGAATGTTCCCACTCATAGAGGTTGCTAGGCAGTGGGGCATAATAATAATCGCAATGACACCTTCACACCTTACCGACACATTTCTAATCAGCACAAGTGGCATTGTCATTTTGTCCTGGCTCGATTGCAACCTTTCCAAAGTAAACTGTATGCAAGTTGCACTCTCATCACGGATGTTTTCTACCCTCAAACAACTCGCTATATGATGGGTTATAAGGAACAAACACACATGGTAAACAGTGAAAGACAAAGTGGATGAAGAAGAACCCCTCTGTGTCTAGGCAAAACTGATTCACAGCGCTCAAGGACACTGAGCGATGATTAATTGAATATATTTTGTAACGCGTTGTTGCTGAATTTGGCTCATTTTTCTTTTCAAAACAAAATTCACCCCTTGTTCTTCAGAGTAATTGCTCTGCCACTTTCAATTACCAAAGTTTCCCTGCTGTTTACTGCTAAGGCACAGTAGCACTTTAAATTAAAACCGTATATTTGACCACCTTCCACGGATAAATCGAAGTGGGAACTTGCAGCGGATCTTGTGGGGATAGTGGCTCTGAGAGCTTACGCCAGGAGAAGCACACCGGAGTGAGCTGAGAGCACTGGCCAATTATGGTGTCTCAGTGCCAATTAGTGCATACTGCCACTACTCACTGACCACCACTAGTCACTGCACCGGGGAGTGCACCAGCGTGCGCCAGTAGGCCCCTTGCCGGTGCATTAGCATAACAAAAAGATTAAGAGGGTGGCGATCCGGTGTTTGGCTGCGGCGGCGGTGGTGGTCATAGTTCAGCTTCAAACACACACACACACACCAGCTTTATTTATATTTGCCAGTATAAAAGTGAGCACTGTGAACAGGCACAGGTACAGAGACCGGTGAGACGATGATGCCGGGCGCCAGAGAGGAAGCTAACAAGTGGAGAGAGCATTGCAATTCAAGTCGACTGCTGGCGTTACGAACCCTGACCGGTCAGACAAAGTGGTAAGAGGTGGTGGTGGTAATAGTAGTAGTAGTAGTAGCTATTCGATTGCCGACTTGAAATTGGCTTCGCTGTCAGTGTGCAATGTGTTCGGTGCATTCGGCGTTGTTGCTGTCACTCCATAGAAGAGTGGTGGGCCAATGCGAGCCCAGCAATTCGTCGTGCCTCTGCAAATTATACCTTCCTGGACAATTGCCTTTGCAAGCACACGTAATTAGCTTGTCCATTCATTGTAGCTTTAATTTGATTTGAATCCAATTTGATCGCTCCAACCACTATGACACACCACCAGCAGACAAATAGACAGACAAAACACAACAAACGATTCATGCTGTGATGCTCGCCTGCGTGCGCGTGGACATTCGATCCCGTCTTTGAGAATGCATCATCACCACCATTTCCACCACCATCACTGCCACCACCATCAAGCACAGCCACCTGCGAGCATCTATGAGCATTTGACCCTAACCAATTCAAATTAATGGTTAATCGTTCGATCGTCGCTTTCTTTTCTTCTTCCTCCTCTTTCATTGCTGAACGCATAACGTTTTTAGCACCGTCGTATCGAGCACAAAAGTTAACAAAAGTAAAAGTTGGCAAAGTGTCGAATAAATTAAGTTAGCTTATGATTCAACTGGCATGACCAAGAGCCTCTTTGTGCAAAGATAGGCAAACAGTGCAGGAAAATGGCAACCTGCGCAAAGTACAGCGAGGTCGAGCGACGAAACGACGAGGTCAGTGACGGCGGCACGGAAGATGCTAATGTGCTGCTGGACCAGGCTGCAGCATCAATTATCGACTGGCAGTGGTCAACGCAAACAGAGTGAGTCAGTCAGTTCGCAGAGTGGCGTTCTGCTGTTCTGCACAGGAAAGAAGCACTGAACAAACAGAAGTTGTTCACTCGTCGATCACCGATGGCGTCTTCCAGGAGAAGTTTCCCCTTGGCCTTTGTCTCCATCAGCTGCAGCTTGTCAGCTCGAGTCACAAGCGCGTAAATCAATTACCGGCTCTACTCGAACAGTCTTTCTTTCTCGAGCTCTTTCGTCGTTCTATTCAATTTGTACTGTTTACCATTGCTCACAGTCATTTGGCTACTAGTGCAACAGTTCAGCAGTTCAGCAAAAAGCAGTCAGTTCTTCGTTTATTGGCAGTGCCCCTTCTGGTGCTGTCTGGCCACTGCCCGCCAAAGTGCCTGGTCGCCACTGAATGTCCTGCAAAGGGCTCATCGGCGATGGTGCAAGGTTGGCACCTTGACTGCCCGTTTTCCTGCCTGCCTGCCGCTGTTCTCTCAACTCAATCAGACACTGCGTGACGCGCAGCAACACAAACGTCTGCTTCTTCATCGAATTGTTGAACTTTAGGGTTCTTCGATCTTGGCCGATAGAATGATCAACCTGAGTGAGTGAGTGAGTGACTGGTAAGCCCGGTGACGAAGCATCGTGCAGACGTCTCTTGCTGCGAGTTTGCTTCTCTGCCTACCTGCCTTACTACCTGCCACTCTTAGGTTCATCCTGCCGGCAAGCATAGCCACTGGCAATGGACATCGCTATGTCATGCTTGTGGTCCACTACAGGCAAATACTAAACGAGATGAGATGCGAGAGCGATGCAAAGAAAGAGCGAGAGAGAGCTGAAAGGTGAGAGAAAACGAGAGAAAGAGAGAAAAGGAGAGCGGTCAAAAGGAGAAATGTCTTGAAGAGAGAAGGAGAAGGAACACGATGAAAAGTAATCGTCAAACCGGTCTTTGATCTTTTCTCTCTCTCTCTCTCTCTCTCCTGAAGGTGTCTCAGCAGCATTCTCGTGCTCTGTGCTCTGTGCCACTGTCCGATGATATATTCCAGCAAGCAAGTGCTTTCATATTTGCCTTTCCGAATGATTAGTCTGATTAAACGTGCGTCCACGGCGAGAACAGCGGAAGCCTGTGGAAAAAAAGATTACCAGTCTGTAGCCGTCTGAACATTGATTCTCGCGCAGTCAGCGGTTGCCTCGCTTGCACTACACACTGCTCTCCTCCTTCTCGGCGGTGTCTTTCTCCTCCAGTCGGTGCCTCGCCGTAGTACTGCCTCGCCAGTAAGGCACCAACACTTCAGCCTCCGAAGTGTTTTATTGACAAACATCTTCAAGTGCACTTTGCCCAACTAGTACCGGCTTTACTTTTCACATCGATTTTTCTCCATAAGTTGTTGTTTGCAGTTTGTTCTTTCTCTTGACTTTTGTCAATTATTCACTCGCATTGTTATCTCCATCATCATCCTCATCATTACCACCACCACTACTATACTAAAACCATTTCTACTTTTCCTTACTTATTGTAAAGCTTACGTTTCTTCACTGTTAAGTTCATTAAAAGCCAGCTATTACCGTTAAATGTGACATTTACTTGCCATGCTGCAAGTGATATATTTGATCAACTTTGCGAACAGACTCCTTCTCCCTCCTAACGAACTTTGCCCCACTGTTTGCCCTTTCTCCACATCATTTTTGTTTTGACGTCGCTTTTGCTGCCTGCCACATTAATAGTTCCATTGAATGAGGAAGAGTCGTGAGTTTAATGCTACTCGGTAACCGTTGGACCGAGCCATTCGTGCCAAATCGACAGTTGGACGCATCAACAGCCACTTTGCACTGTCTTCCCGTCACCGTTCAGGTCACTGTTTCTGTCTTTCTGTCAGTCTACCGTTTGCAGTCAGTTTGAAACACTCACTTTCCTCATGCAACTTCAACCAGCCAGTGACTGGAAGCTGTGAAGGCAATTTAGCTGCCATAGCTCGATAATTATTCTGCATCTCGGTCAGTGCCACTGTCCAATTAGTGTCCTCCTAATCAAATTGACTCTTATTCATCTCTTCTGCTCAACTCATTGTCAGCCCTTCTCCAGTCAATTCTCTGTTCTCCATTCATCATGCACAATCAACTTGTCACAGTGCTCATCTTGCCGATTGTCGGCTGCATCTGGCTGCATTCGGCTCAGGTCGGCGCACATCACGTAAGTCACCAGCATGAGCACTCCAAATTGACCACCACTCTTTTGCCTTTCACCTGTCCTGTCATCATCATCATCACTGTGCTTTAATGTTAGAACAATACAGCAGTACATTCCTTGTAGAGACTGAATGACACGCAAATGTCGTTACCTTCTACGGGTATCATTCGCACTGTTTTGAAGCTGGAAGCTACACAATGCAAATATGCACTTTTTATTGGCTAGTTTTATCGATTGCATAGAGCAATTCCACACCAAAAAGCCCATTCAACGAGACGGTTTTCCATTAAAGGCAGGTCAATGAGGATGGGAAGGAAGACGGCAGCATCGGCAGAGGCAGAGTCAGAGGCGCCTACAGTCAGCCATCACTGGTCGTGCCCGGTAATCAGTGGCGCAGCGCCGAACAAATCGTGAGCGTACCAAAGAGCATTCTTTCTTCGCTCTTTTTAGATTGACCTCCCTGCGCCAATGTTTGCTTTGAAAGAACCTAAGCTAAGCTGCCAGCGCAGAGGAAGGCACCGGGCACCCACTGCCTTTCAATAAATGGTTTTATTTAGTGAATCATATAAATTATAACCCACTCGATTTGACAGTCGAACGATCGCGTTTTAGGCGAGTCTGCAGTTATGTTTGCTTATGGTTGCACCGCTTTTCAAGCACTGCATTCTGAAATTCAAAGGCAGAATAACAAGAACTACATTCATTTTTTCACTGAGTTTTAGGATAAACGGATGAAATGAAACCGGTTTCAATGGTGAATTGTCAACCACAGAGAAAAACAGAAACGAAATTCGCTCATAATGGCCTTTTGCTTGTTTGCAAGGAAATGAAAAATGACACTTCCTGGCGGTGAAAGAGGCTTCAGTGTAATGCAGCATTTCAGCTGTAGGGAAACTGCAGAGAATCGACAGTGATGACAGGCAGGGCGAGCTTGCACTTCTTTAACTATCCTTTCTCTGCATTACTAATTGCAGATTGTTTGATAAACGTCACTTGAGACGGTTAACTTTTTTGGCCTTTTTCTCTACATTGTTTTTACTTAAAAATCTCGTTTTTATATTTTACTTATTACAGGCTCCAACACAGATATCTATTTATTACGAAACGTTGTGTCCCGACTCGAGACAGTTTTTTCTTAAGCAACTAGCCCCGACTTATGAAAAGTTAAATCGGTATATGGACGTTGAGCTGGTTCCCTTCGGACATGCAAACGTCAGCTACCCTCGTCATGACAACAAGCCAGTCTTTCACTGCCAACATGGACCACAAGGTGATAACAACGCGCAGATTAAACCTGATCATTACACTTGATCTTCTTTGTTTCATCAAATTATTTCAGAATGTTACGGTAACCGAGTACAAGCCTGCACCATTGAGTTGCTTAAAGACACATCAGTATCGCTGAATTTCGTAAAGTGCATGTTTGCCCAGAAAGACTGGCACAACACGCAAGCAACGGCAGAAACGGTAAGGATTAAGATTAGAGGATGTGTCGGAGGATTAGATGATGAGGATTAAGCTAGAGAATTACACTTCTGAAAATGATAATGCTCTTTTACAGTGCTCTAACCAGCTCGGACTTGACTGGCCCAAAATCAAAAGTTGCGCTGAAGGTAGCGAAGGAGAACGCTTGCTGATTGCCAACTCCCTGAAAACATTCAATCTCAGCCCGGAACACAACTACATTCCGTGGGTTGTCATTGACAAAGGTAAAAAACTTAACTACTAGATCTTGATGACTAATTAAATAATTGGGTTGTAGCGCACACCACCGAGTTGCAGAGACAGTCGGAGAGTCATTTGCTAAAGTTTCTCTGCGATAACTACTTCAGTCATGTAAGTGCTGCAAGTTCAGCAAAGGGCACGGATTTAGTAATCTTCAACTGACTATTCGGCCGGTGTTTTTGCCCCGTTGTAGGATCCTCAAATTCCGCACTGCAAAGAAGAGGCAATCCAGAGTCAAAGTCAGCACTCCGGTGGAAGTGGGCTGAGCTTGAAGGCGCTGCTCTACTTCTCTCTCATCCTCAGCTTAACTTTGTGGTCGCTGCCCTGAACGAAAAGGTGACACGACGCTTGCCGACAAGCCGTGATCGGCGAAATCTCGCTCTCTCATTCTTTCCTTTTTTCTTCCTTCCTTTCTTTCGGCTTGTTCATTGCCAAAATAACAAAAGCAGCCCGGCAAAAAGTGGAACGACATTTTCATCAGTCAGTGACACGGCCGTTAATGTTTGCCTTCATTGTACATATGCTGTCAATTAATTAGGAAAGCCATCATTAGCAAAATGCAATGGCCAACAAAGCTTGTCCCACAACTTGAGAGAGTGCTCAGCGGCGTGAACTCTGTGCAGCCATTGGCGTGGCTTTGTTGTGTTGATGTACTGCAATAAATAAAGTTTCTTTTACACAAATGTCACTCGATCAGTCGTCACAGGCACATATTTTACACAGACGTCACTCGTCAGTCGACGCAGGTCGTGCAGGTGCAGTTGCAGTTGAACTACTTTTTACAAGTCTTTAATTTGCTCCAATCAATACGGTCGGTGCAGGTATAGTCAAGTCTAAGCAGTAGTGACTTGTAACTTGGTACTCCAACTTAAGTGCCAAAGCTGACCAGTAAGGAGTCCACTCATATTTGTCTGTCGCCAGTAGCAAGAGAATGCTATGAAATGCACCCATCGGAAGTTTGACCATGCAGACTACCAATCGCTGGCTGTCATCAATCACAAACGCTCCTCTCTTTCTCTCTCTCCTTCTCATTCAAATCCTCTTTGGTTGTGGGACTATCAATACTCGCTGGCCAATTGAACTGCCACCACACCACTCCGGTCCATTAGTGCCTGCTACCTGCATCGAAAAGTCAACAAGGCATTTAGGAAAGGCTTTTGACGACTAAACTACAGCTTTTCCCTCGACAGATGTATCAATCGCCTCTAATCGACAATTAATTGCCCATTTTGCTGACCATTAAAGAAAAGTCAATTGTAGGTGATTGCTCATCAAAATCGTCAACTAACAGTTGTAACCCGTAGTGCCAACAATAAATCAAAGTGCTTGACAAACGCTTCTTTCTTTGCTCGTTAAAATGGTTTGTCATTTTCTGAGCATTTAAAACATCCAGTTATTATCAAAATTAGTTTAGAAAAAATCTAAGTACGCTCAAGATTTTAAAGAAAAAAAACTAACCTCGTAAAACTTCAAATGAATTGCATTTAAGATAACTACAACATGAACATGTAATGACCTGTGTGGTGCTAGTCATTTGCAATGTAAACCCCTTCCTAAGTAGCACTTGTTGTCGAATTGACATAACAAAACAGGAAAATTCACAGGCACAGTTTGTGATTAAGCAATTCGTTAGTAAGTTAGCGGTGCTTTAATCTATGCACTGATTGCGTTTCCTCAACTAATTAGCTTGCACAAATTTCATTAAATCGCTATTGATGCACGAAAGAACTCGAGTCTTATTAAAGTCCTCACCAGCTGACCCGACTAATGGCTATCGTCACTGGATATCGCGCCATTTGATGCTAACCTTTTTTATTTCCCCCTTTTAGTCGCATCCATTTACAGACCGGTTTGCGCCACAAGACTGGTAGTAGAGGACTGCAGTATTCTGTCTTTTAAAACGGCATGTCACACTGAATCACCTGTTTGACTGGCAACAACATCAATGATGATTGTCTGCGGGTAAATAGTCTATAAACAGAGCACTGTTGTTAAATAATATTTTAAATAGTTGGAATGATTAGAAAGCAGTTTGACGCCTAGAAAACAGACAAAAAACAAAGCTTAATTTAAGCTGACTGCCTGAGTAAAAACGCAATGTCCACATGATTGTCTTCTAAATAAAATGCAATATCAATCAAACTAGCCAAATCGCGTGCTGTTTCAGTGTAGGCAGAAGGCACGATCAGAATGAAGTAATCTGGCGAGGTGACCAGTAAGTACTTCAGCAATTATGCATGGAAATGGAAATACTTGGGCAGCAAACCGACAATTACTGTGCCCATAGCTGGTTCATCACCGTCTAACTGGAAGCCAGAGGCAATCAGCCGATTAATCGATAATTTAACTGCATTTTAAGGGGTACTTGCCAGATTGGGGTCACTGCGAAGAAAAAATAAAAGCAGTCAGTTACCCAATGATGTCGTGATATCTTTTGTAAATCTGTATTAGCTCCTAAAAACGAAAAAAAGTGTTCAATTAATGATAGTGATTAATAGTGGTGCAGCGCAACACAAAACTGCAGCTCGTGACAGCTCTGGCCCGGCAGTGGATGATGCCGATGAAAAAGATGGCGCCCACAGAAGATTCAACTATGCAGATTGATGAACCTGACGATGTACATGTCGAATCTATGTCTGATTATAGAACTACTACTCGACCAGCATTAGAGTGCTGTATTCGAGTGATCGAGTGCGCAATATACAACATCCTTCTTTGAGTTCTGCAAAAAATGCTTAGTGATTGACAGGTCAAGTTTGCAGGCTGTGCACCCAACAGCACACAACAATTTGATCACTTCAGGTGGCAAAAAAACAATGCAAACTAACTCATCTGTCTCCATTCAATATTAGGTGCTGATTGTTAAGGTAGGAAAACTTGGAGAAAATGAGGGTAGTTACAATTACGACCAGCATGGATGGTACATGTCACGAACAACATGCATGTTTTGTTGATAAATCATATTGGTAACTCGTTAGAGTCATCATTTCTTGTCAATAGCATTTTATTACAGTTGATTGAAAAGAATTGAAAATAAAGTTTCATTTTTTATTCTCAAATAGTGCTAATCAAACTAGGGGAACTCCAGGTGTTCACCAGTAGTTGTTGGCTGGAGCGAGTAGGAG
>JAALOO010000620.1_pt1 | contig 30269 bp, 27 predicted proteins | sample 7257641 | NCBI WGS metagenome assembly JAALOO01 (sample SAMN14085613, study PRJNA598686) | mite metagenome | biome: ENVO:01001000; feature: ENVO:01001002; material: ENVO:01001226; isolation source: single female mite from University of Michigan culture on fish food culture... ...
GCAGTGAAAGTAAAATCATGTAGCTCGCCAATTCGGCGCAAAAAATCAGTCTACATTTTTTCTCGCTTTAACAAAAATATAGAACTTAAAATTTAAAAATAAATATACTTGCTGTAAAAGTAAATCGGTCATTTCTACAATTCGCCAACACAATGCCGGTTCAATGCGACCAGTGTTTGCGATTCTACACAGACAGACATGCTATTTACAAGCACAAAAAGGTGTGTCTTGGGCCGCGAAAACTACTTGAAGCCCCTCGAAAACTTGACCCTGGAAACAGAGATTACTGTCCTAAAACACTGAAAATTACTGACCTTTTTACTGGTTTTGCAAAGATCATGGATGGCACATTTGATTTTGAAAAAGCAGAAACGATTTATTCTTGAATCAAAAATTACTTTAGTCAAATCGAAGAAAACAACATTCCGAAATGCTACGCCTATCTGCTCCTGGCTCCTTATTTGGCAGCCCAATCGAAACAAAAAATTCTTCCAGGCACTGTTCTCTCAGTGGAACTGTTTTTGCTTTTCATCAGCTCGATTCTCTACGTCGGTAAGGGGACCATGGACCGCTGTTTTTTTCATGAACAAGTCATAACCAGTCTTAATGGCAAGGAAAGTAGAGTTTAATTTCACCACCTTGCAGTTATAACAATTTTAATGTGTTTTTAATTTTTATTTTTTTAGACTAAAAAATAAAGAGTTTTTTACGAACTATACAAAACTGGCGAACGGTCAATTGTGGTCGAAATTGGACCATCATTCACGTCATCACAAGCTCTAACTATCGAGTCAGCTATGATTGCTTTCCTAATGCACCGCTCGCCTAACATTGCAAATGATCAAAACAGCGGCGGCGACATTATGCCTCTTACATACGAGGAACAAGAGCTCCTTGCTGTCTACATCCTCTGGAAAGCGTACATAACATTTTGCACAATTGACCACCCTCGCCAACTGGGCGGGGCACTCTGACCGTCTGGTGGTGCTGTAGGCATGATTTTACTATCCAGGGGTACTGTTGTAAAATCAACAGATAACTCAACAGAATGATTTTTTTAAAGTAATAAACAACACTCACTTTGAGCGCTGCTATACGCTGAATACTGCTTTAAATTGTTTTTGTTCTTGCTTTGTACAACTATGAATAATTAAACTGATAACAACAATGCACAAAGAAAGACAATGGAGATGCAATGCAGTTATTTGCGTGACTTCTTGGCGAGTCGATTTTTAGAAGCGGAAAGAATACTACTACCCACAGCGCCACTGCCTTTGCTCGAAGTGGAGGAAGCACCGACCGAGCTAATTCGACTTCCATGAATTCGTCGTCCACCAAGTTGGTAGTGCATGTAACCGATGCAGGCAATAGTGTAGAGAGACAGTCCCAAAGTGAGGGTGATAGCAATGATGCCCAGGTAGTAGGTAAAGTAGTACAGCACTTTAGAGCAGTAGACGATGCCTTTGTTTGAAACGTAGACGGCATCTTTGGGCAGAAACCAAATGGTCATCGAAGGGTCAATTGTCAAATTGACAATGATTACTAGGGTTGGGGATGAGACAAAAAACTTGGATATTTAGAACAAACCAGCTTTTCCTTTTACTTACGGTATACGAAGGAGAAGAAGGACATCAGACGAAAGACACTCATCACAAAGTAGTCGACCAGACGTTGGTTGGCCAGATTTCGCATGTGCACAGCAATAATGTTGAGCACCCCATTGACCATCAGCACGTAGGGCAGTGACGGCTCCGAGGTGCACTGTTCAATGTACAACCAGCCAATGATAATCTCGGCGATTGAAGCAAACAAAATCAAGGCGCCAAAAACTATAAAGAGAGAGTTACACAGAGAAATGAGCCAAATGAAGATGCATTCATACGGTAGTTGTCGATGACCATGCAGCAGATGATGAGATCAACGAATCGCAGTGAGAAGGACTGAATGTGTGTCTCAATCTGTGACATGGAGAGAGCTGTGAAGGCGGCGTTCATTGACTGGGCCGACTCGGCCTGTGCAGTCGGCGCCACAGCGCCCTTTCCCGTCTTGGTGCTCTTCTCCACAGTGCTCAAGTTGTCGCCTAGCTTCTCGCGCAACTGACGCAGTACCTCCTGTCGACGGGTGGCGCCTTCCTTAACGTGAGTCTCAGTGCCCGGCTTAAGGTTCCTAGTAATGATAGGGTAAATTGAATGATGATGATCAGTATGACAGTATCGCCGCTTTACACTTTAAAACCTTACGCAATGTTGTATGTAGCAGGCTTAGAGGTTGAGGGAGCATCTTGAGGGTTCTTCTGCTGAAGCTTGAGCAAACTGTCTTTCAGTGCTGTTTTACTCGGTGGAGCGGCAATTTGGCTTTTGGTCAAAGTGTTCTTTGAAGGTGTAGTACTCAAGGCAGACTTGGAAAGGGACATGGCACCAATATTCGATCCAGCAAGAGAAGAGGTTGCCTTGCCCAAGTTGGACGGTTTTTCCTGTTTGGCGATCTTCTTTGATCCAACTTTAGAGGTTTGCTTCTTAGCTGATTTGGCCATTGTGATGGTATCAGTAAAAGCTTAAGATCTGATGGATTTAATCGCTGTCAACATGAAAATATATCTCTTCAAGCTGACGACTTGTAATACCACTTGTAATAATGTACGTCAACAATAATTTTTGCAGTAAATTCGAATTTGACAGTAAAACTTATACCGTGTGTTTTACCCTGCAGATGGCGTGAAATATTAAACTTGTGTTGACATTTTTTTTTGACAAACAATCTAGCCGATTTGGTCCATCTCTGATTCGGAGCCAGTTCCCGAGTCAAAACTTTTTGCTCTTTCCTCCCATTAAGACCGTCAAAAGATTCCGCGGGAGCATTTTGTGATTACTCACTTCAGTCGTGCAGTGCCACCTCTACCACCACTGTAAGCAGTAAATGGCACTTCCCTCTGCTCAGTGTGTTCATGGACACGAGCCTCTTTATCTCAGCGGAACGGCACACGTATTCGTTTATTTGCAGCGTAATAATTACACCCATGTTTACATGCAGACATCATGCTTCATGAGCAGTAGTCACCTGTGATCATCAGTACATGAGCAATCAACTTTTCTTTCCAACACTTTCGCAAGAAAAGCCCAAAGTCGATTATCGTATCATTCCCACATCAAATATTATGTGATCTGTCTATCGTGCTTAAACCAGTAAATTAGAAGTACACATACAGAATGATCTCGGCCGATGAAATGACGACCAACAGTGAAAAGGAGGGAACCCACTCGCCGACACCCAGTGTTGACAGTGTGAAGCCACCGTCAAACCTTTCCAAGGAATGCAACTCGTCATCTACCTCTTCGCCTAATAAGAACGAACCAGCACCATCAACGACCAACATATCATATCCTTACCATATCTCACCTTCAACGATTCCGGGAATTTTGCATTTTGGCAACAACGGCGCAATTGACTGGTCTCTAAACGGCTTGATTGCCTATGGATGCCAAAACCGAATTGTAGTTGTGGACACTGCTGGATCACTTTCATACTGCACAAGTAATGTTTACAAATCAAATATAACTGGTTGATTTAATATGTAACATCTTGCTTTTTTGCAGCTTTGCATCGCCATAAACATGTCGTTTCTCTGGTTAAATGGTCGCCAGCAGTTTCGGCTGACAGTCAGTTGGCCTCGGTCGATAGCAGCGGAGTTATAATTGTTTGGAATGTATTTGAATCCACACCATTAACTGTCATTCTTGCATCAAATGACACCAAAGTTGTGCACTTTTTTCAATGGATTACTTTGGACAAAAACTTGGACGGCAGAAATGAAAATAGCTTAAAGTTGTTCAATCCGGTCAGAAGCTCGGAAAATCGTTCAAAAACTTTGCATGACGTTTCAACATTCAAATCGTCCAATTTACACAAGACATCCTTTTTGTTGACTTTTTACCAGCAAACTAACTCTTTTATTTTATACGATGCCGAACTTGGAGAGCCCGTGATCAAGTGGCAGGTGGACAGTAAAGTGTCTCACATTGCTTTTAACCCGTTTTTCACTTTTAATCGGGCATGTGATTCAAGCGTATACAATCTACTGCTCGGCTTCAAAGCTGCCTCTTCCAGTGACGAGAAGCTTTATTTTGGATTAGCTCGAATAAACGAAAACGACTTTCTCGCCGATGATCATTCCTCAAAAGAAGCTAAAAAGCTTACTCTTCCATTTGTCCCCTATGTAATGCAAAGCTTTGCTGGTGATTCATCCAACCAAGGGGCAAAGTCAAACCGCTCGTTGAGATATGACTTGATCACTCGACTGGACCAATCCAAGCTTTCCCAGCATTTGGCCAGTGTTCCCGAAGCAACGCACAGCACTGCAAACACTGCCGCCAATACGGGCGATAATTACATTCAGTTAGAATATCACAAATCTATTCGCAATCAAGTTTTTATTGTCTTTTCACGTGAAATCTACCTTGTGGATCTCTCCATTGAAACAATCATCAACGTCATTCCGCTTGAGCGCAACTGCTCCAAACTAGTGAAAATATTCTCCTGTTCAACTCGCAATTCTTTCTATGCTTTTCACGAGACTGGCAATGTCTCCTTCCGGCTTTATCAGAAAAAAGTCATTCATGATCGGTCCAATATTGAAATGCCTGATGGCAATATCTCCGTGGAGCGAAACCCTAGTCCTAGACCTCAGGAGGATATGGCTGGCACGAACCAAGCAAGCTTTCTCAACGTCGGCTACATAAATCTTTGCCAGTCCGAGTCTATTCGCTTAACAAAGCAAAACAAGATCTACGGATATTCAATGTCACCCTTTGATGAGGCCCGTGTTGCATTTCTTCTCAGCTCCGGTCGAATCGTCATCAAGTCGCTGATTTGCCAAAAAGTACTTCAATCAGAGGCTGAGACCTCTTCAATGGGCTACATTGTAAATCAGAGCATCCCAGTGCCTTGTCTAAGCGATCTTATAAAGCCGCAGGAGTATCAACTGGGTGCTTTTCTTCTCTCAGACAACTCCAGTCACCAGAAGTCATTTGACTCCATATTCTACAAAATTCTTTCAACGCAATTCATCAGCGGATTAAACTCTCTCCCTACCGTCATTCGCCAGACATTGCCGCTGACGTTGCAGAACATCAAAAAGCACCGACCATTACTTGCTGTGGGTGATTCGCTGGGACTGATTCAAATCTGGCTTCTTCACAGCAACACCTGTTCTCTGTATCGAGAGTTCAGTGTCCACTCATATCCGCTGGCAGGTATTGAGTGGACCAGTCTAAGCAATTTGATCTCCTTTGCCTTTCCCACCATAAACTCGCCTTCTCACTCGAATCATTCCGTAAACAGTCCATTTAGCGCACTGAGCAACTTCACCGGTTCCGGTAGCAGCAGCGGCCGTGTCACTAACGAGCTCTACTCTATTGACATTGAGACGGGCAAGGTGACGCCCTTTCGCACCAATCGAATTCAGGATTCCTCGCCGATAGAGACTATTCGCGTGTCTCACCTGAAGCAGTATCTTATTATTCTCTTTAAAAACGAGGACCCATTTGAAATATGGGATGTGAAAAGCTTGAGCCTGCTACGAGTGATGTCGAAAAACATGTCCAATATAACGGCAGTCGAGTGGAGTCCGCTGTACAACAAAAAGCAAGTGTCTCGTAACTCGGAAGTGAGCGATTCAGACAACAGTCAAAAGTCAACAAGCCACGTTCCTGTAAAAGAAAACTTTATTGTGACCAATCGCAATTTGTTTCACTTTTCCATTGAGGGAAACTTAGTGCGAGAAATGTCCTGCATTCCACCTGATCAAAATGACCAAAATGTGAACGTCACTAGTATTGCCTGGAAAAGTGATCAAGTACTTCTGGGCGATGCTTCGGGAACATTAAATTTGTGGCATCTGAAACGGAAGATTTCCGCTACTGAGCCCACTTTTCGAGGATACATTCGCAAGATAAAATTTGCCCCAGGTCGGCAAAATATGAAATGCCTAATTTTATATGCAGATTACGGCGTAGACATCTGGGACATTAATGATTCTATTCGCGTTTGTGCTCAGCTTAAATACCCGCGCGACATTTCTTTCAAGATTATTGACGTGAGTTGATAATTAGTGGAAGTTGTTCCCTAATAAAATTTAATAACATTTTGCTTGCAGGTCGACTGGGCCAGCTGCGATTTGCCGATTCTCTGCTCTGCCGATGGTTTCATTTTTGTGACCGACACTAAGCTTAAGACGTACTCATCTTCAATTGGATTACGTCAGCTAGATAAGAACCAGTTGAAGCAGTTGTTTTTGTTTAATGAAGATTCACAAGTGGAATCAATGTTTAATTTGCAAATCGACTCGAATTTTAGTTTTATCAATCTCAACTCGAAGAAGGACGTCCTTCGACAATCAATGTTTTGCATTCCATACACTCTGGACAAAGCAGCGCTGGAGGGTGAACATTCTGGCTCGGCTGACAGCTTTGTGCCTCAAATAGACGTGCACCAGTACATACGCTGGCAACTGTTGCTGGCAAAAATGTTTGCTTCTACCAGTGATTATGACTTTTGGTCAATTGTGTACTCGATTTTATTTGGCGAAGAGCTCGATTCTCGACTTGACCTTTTTTTCGACACGCGACACTATCGCGAAAAACTGCAAGAAAAGTTACTCTTACTGGAAGCCAATCGCAAAACTTACTCTCACGCCTGTCACGCATATCAGCTTAACTTGAGACTTAAGAATTTTCAAAGAGCAGTGCAAATTCTTCTAGAGACTGAATCTTTTCAAAATGCAATCAACGGACACGGTACTAAAATGACGCATGAAAATGTTTTCTATGTAGACGCGTTGAAGGCTTGCCTTATTACTTCACTTCAGTCAGACATGAGTACAATTAAGCCTGGTGGAAACAAAGTTTTAAACAACGACATTCTTGAAAATGCAGATCTATCAGACAACATTTCAATTGGCTATGATGACAACAGCGAATCATCTTTGAACAAGGGGGCAAATGCTGTTGCCCCGGTGGTGAAACTTGTTGCGACAAGTCTAATTGCGAATGGACATATTCTTGAAGGAGTTGAGTTGCTCAACTTTATTTCCAAGACGGCTGACTCGTGTAGATACTTGCAGAGTGCCGACAAGTGGCTAGATTCTATATGGCTCGCAAAGGTAAGTTTTAAACTTTTTTGTGGTTCATAATTTTGAATTTAAATTGTTTTTTATAACTTAAGGCCAACTTGGATGCAAATGAATGTACCGAAATTATTCGTCGATGGTGCGAACAGTTGATTGCTTCAAAGTACTACTCTGACCAGCAAACTGCCATCAAGATGTATCTCTCCCGACGCCAGTTTTCCCGCGTTCTTCGCAGTTTGAATAGACTTTCTGAGCTGAAAGCATTTCCGTTTGCGCTTGTTTGTGTTGCGGCCCAGCTTATTGAAATTCAAGATTACCAGGATTTATTGGAGGAGATATTTGACACGTTTGTCATTCGATTTTTTGGCTATGACGAAACACAGTTGGCCAGTTTGAAAGGTGACGGTGACCAGTCGACTTTGCATTCCGCCGATGGAGGTGACTCAGGTGACCCAACACTCTCCGATTCTTCCAGGCAAAGTAACTACGAAGAAGTTTTGCGCCAGTGCTGGGCCATGTTTAGCGGTAAAGCGCTCCCCAAATAAGCTGGTCTAATATTCTAATCTAAACTACACATTCTGTTAAGTTTCTAATCATTTTTGTTAAACTGATTTCTATTGAAGATTTTTATGTTTCGTTTGATAATTTTTGTATGTTTTCTGAAAACAAACTGTATGACTTGACATGTTTTTGTTGTGGCATTTAAAACTGCAACGTTCATTCTCATTTATGAGCTGAATTTATTTATAACAATAAAAACAATTATGACATTATTAGGAAAAACGTGGGAATATAGTTATCGCATTCTTTTTGTAGAAACGCTTTGGTTTTGGTGTTTCTTACTAGACTTCTTGCTACTTTTTGCTGTTGACTTTTTTGAACTTTTAGCTCTAGACTTTAGACTTTTAGCTCTTCTTGAAGTTTTAGTCGAAAACTTTTTAGCTTTAGAAGACAAATTTTTTTTGCTTTTGCTTGTGTTCTTTTTGCTGTTTTTGCTGTTCTTGGTGTTACTGATGCCTTGGTTGTTAGAGTTTTTCTTAGAAGAAAAGTATTTTGAGCAGCACACGCCAACTACAAAAAGACTGAAAGCGATTATAATAAAATATGCCGCAATGTATGTCCACAAAGGAGATTGAATGCCTGGAAATGAACATAAAAAGGTTGTTGTTACAAAAACCGTTCTTTGCTCTTGGTACCTGCTGAATTAGGGTTGATGTGTTTGTGATCATGATTGGTTTCACGAGTTGCAGCACCTGGGGAGTGTTTCGAGTCGGAACTTGCGCCGTCAATGTCCTTCAAAACCGCATCCAATTTCGGATCAGACTCTTTTTTATTTGCATTTTCTACTGCTTTTTGAAAACCGTCACACCAGGCTTTACTTTTTCCACAGTACTCTTTCCATTGTGAGGGAACGTAGTGATTAACCATGTGCACTAAAATTTATGGCACAATGACTGTTACTTATAACTCGGTAACTATTTGTTTTAAATAATTTTCTAGCAACAAAAATTCTAGAACTTTTGTTTTTGCCAAGGCAACATTTACCGAAAACAGCAACAATATTTCTTTTTATTAAATAACGAAACAAACAGTTCTTACAATTTATTTTCTTTATGTTTATTTCAATTAGTTTTTAAGATAATTATTATAATTTGTTTTTATTATTAAATTGCACTAATTTTTTTGTTTTTTAATTAGTTTTTATATTATAAAAAGAATAAGTATTTGCATTTAAATTATAATTTTAATAAAAGTTCATTTTAAGTTTAAAAGCTTAGATATTTATTTAAAACAATTGATTTGATTAAAGTTTAAACTTAAAAAATAAAATCTAAAAACCGTTTTAATCTTATTTTATCAAACATTTTTACTAATAACTTCTCAAGTACATGTAGGTTATGTACAATAATTTTATACATAAATCATGCTGCTTTGTAGGAAAAATCAAGCATCAACATGTTTGGTTTTTTGTTGTTAAGCCTTTTTTTTGGGCCAACAGCCCTAGGACTCGAGTCTCACTACACTTGTATTGACATTCATGGAGCAATTGAAACATGTGCAAAGTATAAGCCAGCATTTATTTTGTTTGTGTTTTTGACTAATTATTTTTTTGTTAAGGCCCAGAGTATTTAGTGAACATCAAGTAGCTTATGCTCGATTCTCAAACCGAATCAATGAAACTGGTTGGGCTGAACTGGAATTGGTCACAAATGCTCATCAACTTGATTCAGTACAAGCCTATTATGCAGGTTACCTTGAGGGACACTTAACTTCGCATCTAATTGACAGTTACCGTAAATCTCTTGGTTATGGCTCAAATGGTGATATGCACAATGATTTGTGCAAAAATTACACTGATTTTATTGAAACAAATCTAGCCGCTGTAGAACATCACATAAAAGTTAGTGAAAAGAATCGTCATAGAGAAGAAGAAGAAGATCCATCAAAAGGAGACTACTGGCACGAAATCAGTTTGACGTTGCATCAATTGGCAGGAATAGATGATGGCTATTCAAACTTGTCTAACCCAAAACATCACTCAAAGCTGAGCCCTTGTGGAGTATTTCTTATAAACATGGCTGATGAACAGGAAGATATCGATGAATATATTGATGATGATGGATTGCCCAAAACTGATAATCCCGGACACATGAACAAATGTTCGGCAATGGTCAAGTGGTTGCCACATCAAGGAGAAGTTTTAGTGGCACACAATACTTGGGCAAAATATTCGTCGATGCTTCGAATTTTGAAAAAATACACTTTTAATTTTAGCACTTCAAAGGCAAAATCGATTTCGTTTTCTTCATATCCGGGCCTAGTTTATTCGGATGATGACTTTTACATTACTTCACAAAACCTTATTATTCAAGAAACCACCATTGACACTTATGATTCCGGTGTATATGATGGTCTCGAAGCTAAAAACGTCGTAATGGAGTTTATACGTAATGTTGTAGCAAACAGACTTGCCACTTCAGGCTCACAATGGGCAAAATTGTTCAGTCGCCACAACTCAGGCACGTACAATAACCAGTTTATGATTGTTGATTTGAAAGAGTTAGACACAAAGGGACGGCCAGTAATCAAACCGGGATTCTTTACCGTTCTTGAACAACAGCCTAATATGATTCGCTGGGAAGATATGACTGACTACATTCGTTCCACTGGATACTGGGCAAGCTACAATGTGCCTTTCTTTTTTGAAATTTATGAATACTCAGGGTTCTTAAAACAATTTCAAAAAGTTGGTGATTATCGATCTCACAGAGAAACTGCTCGTGCAAAAATCTTTGCTCGTGAAGAAGCATCAATTGTCAATGTGACCAGTTTGTATCATCTAATGCGGTACAATGACTTCACTAAAGACCCAATGTCTCGTTGTGAAGCCTGTTCACCGCCGTACAGTTCAGAGTTAACTATTGCTGCACGTTCTGATTTAAATGACCCAAAAGGAAAGTACTCAGAAAATGACTTAAAATTTAGTTTAAGTGGTGCAATTGACGCAAAAGTGACTTCTTCTCAATTGGCAAAACACCTTGAGTTTGTAGCCGTCAGTGGTCCGACGGATGAAAGTCAACCAGCTTTTGATTGGAGCAAGTTTCCAGGCAATGAGGCGAAACACCTTGATCAGCCCAAAGTTTGGAAGTTCAAACCATTAGTTACCAAATGGAACGATGGCAATAACTTTCCAAACTATAAATTTAACTTGTAAACGAGTATTTAAATAACTTTGTAGCTGTCATTGTGTTTTAAATGTTTTAAACTATAATTTTATTGTTAAATAAAAAAACTTGTTGACAATTTTATAAATTAGGAAATACACAAACTTTTTTAACTTTATCAAAAATTAGCTGTCCATCAGTTGATTTAGGGCATTGAAATTTTAAAGCTTTCATTTTTGAGCATTCGTAGAAAACATGTGGGTTTGTAGGGTCAGGAAGAAATTCACCGTCTTTGTGACCTTTGCAAAGGAAACGCGTGTCAACAGGTGCGATTGTTGTTGTTGAATTACTAAAAACTTTAAAAATTGCTTAGAATTGCGTAAAATGTATTTTGTTAGAATTGGTTACCAAAGTTAACAAGACAAGTAGCCAACGCTATAGTAAAAATTATTGATTTCATAATTGAAATTTTCAACAGGTTTGTTTTAAAAATACAAAATGAAAGTATTTTTAAAAATATACATCAAAAAATGCATTTTTTATGTTTTTTAGTAATCTTTTCATTGTCAAATTTTGTTTTTGTCTAAAATCCGGGATTGCATGTGACATGTGATTAGACAAAAATGCTAATCATATGCGTATTTACGTTGTTTAAAATTTTCAGTTTTATTACACCATTTGCACTAATAATCTACTTAAGCTTATTTAAAAAATTAAAAAACTAATCAAGATTTATGTTTCAAAATTTGTTTTATATTTAATTTTATTTGATTTAATAAATATATTTGTTAAACACAAAACATTTTTTGTAAATATTAAAAATATTTAAAATATTTGTTTAAAATTTATTTTTATGAAAAAGTTGCGAAATAATACCTCGTTTTGTTTTTAATATCAAAAATGTTAAAAATAAAAAATATATAATTATTTTGACATGTTACTTAATTTTTTGATGTAAATAATATGTTGCCGACATATTAAACATTTGTTTTTACTTTGCACAAAATTTAAGTTTTATTATTAAGTATTAAAGATGTTTTGAAAATGAACCCAAAAAGGGTATTTCTAATATATTATATTTTTAAAAAATATTAAAAAATTCCCATTTAAAAACTGTACTTGAACATTTTTTTTTGTAATAAAAATACACATTTTGCAAGGCAAATTGGCAGTGGATGTTTTTTACAAGTTCTATTTATAACATTGTTAAATTTTAAAATTTTTTAACACGTTTGTTTAAAGTTTGGTAAAATTTTTGACTAATTTATTTTTATACATTTTTTACTACTGGATAATTTTTCATCAGTGTTCATTTTGATTGTTTACTAAAAAAAGTTTTTTATTAATTTAAAACAAAACAACTTTTTAAAAACTTGTCAAACAGGTTCTAAATTTTTTCTGATACTCATCTTGTTTTTTAAAAGTTGTAATTAGTTGCAATTTTGCCTACCTTTTTAAATTTTTTATATTTAAAGTAGTTTCCAACTTTTTATATTTGTTTTGTAAAAAATCTTCAAAAATTTAAACTTTATTTAAAAATGAGTGAAAAAATTATTTTAATTCGCTCTCGATTTGAAGAAGAACTTAAGAAAAACTCAAGTCTTTACGACCCTGTTGATATCAAACGCGTTCGAACTGAAGATTGGCAAATTCAGAGATATTTACTTGGTAAAAAACTTATTTTTTTTATATATTTTATATTTTGTCAATTTTTGTTTCAGATTCTAATAATGAAATTGATTTAGCTTATCAAAATCTTCTCCGAACTCTAGCTTGGAAAAAATCTTTTGGACTACACCAGTTTAAGCTATCTGATTTTTCCAGTGAAATTTACGACATTTATTGTTTTGAAATTTACAGCAAAGATAAATTCAACCGAATCATCTTATCAGAATCATACAAACGGCAAAAGTACTTTTCTGAGCTTGACCAGCTAGTCCGAAACATAATAGCATATCAAATTGAGAAAGCTGATCGTCTAGCTTTTGAAAATGGACCTGAAAACGGCGTTATCTATCTTGGTGATTTTACCGACACTCCAGTGCTTCATTTGAATGTTCCCTTAGCAAAGTTTCGCGTAGATGTCATAAATCAGCACTACCCGTTGATGTGTCAAAAAATTGGTTTAATTAATGTACCTTTTCTTCTAAAACCAGTCATTAAGCTAATTGTCAGCTTTTTAAAGCCAAGCATTAAAAACGCTGTAGAGAATTACACTTATGAAACTTTAAAAGAACAAATCTCGGATGAAGTTTTGCATGAAGATATGAAAGGCAATCGAAAAAAACGGGAAATTCCAGAAGGAACTGGTACTCTAAAAAATTTAATTGGAAAAGTTGGCATAACTGAAGAAGCAGTAAAGCAGTTCTACAAGTTTCATCAACTGGAATAAAACAATTAAATTTTGCAATTGATTATACTTTATGTTAAAAAATAAACAAATTTAAATTTTGCAAAAATAAATAAATAAAAACAATTTTTTTAAGCGTTTTAGTTACTCACCCTTTATTTTAAAAATCTTTGTAACCCAATTTTCTCATAATCCACTTTAAGCTCCTACATGCCATCATCCACTAGGTAACAAAAAAGGATACTATTTGTATCACTTGATTATGCAGACAAGTGCAAACTAACCAGCCAAATATAAAATCAACGAAATTGATTTGCTCATTATTGAGAGTTTTTCAATAGTTAACTAAATTTTCCAACACAAAACAACATGACTCGTCTGGTTTTGTGGTCTCTAGCTTTTTTGCTTCTTGGAACAGGTGAGTTAAATTGAAATCAAAACAAAAAGTAAAACTAATGACAACTTTTTCTTAACAATCAGTCATTGCTAGTCCACTCTTTGAGGAAGAAGGACTGGAAGAAGATGTCACCTCAGGTCCAACTACAGAGAAAGTCTGCGAAGGCAAAGGCGATGGCATTCTCGTAGCAGACCCAAAGGACAAAAGTCAGTTTTACGAGTGCAATCACGAAAAAGCTTTCAAGTTTCACTGCCCACCTACGCTGATTTTTTCGGAGTCTGCAAAAGGCTGCGTTCACGATCCAAATCACACCGGGCCGACTGTGCCCTGCACTGGAACTTCACACTTTGACTGCAAGGGAAAACCGGACGGCTTCTATGCTGACTCTCACGACAAAACAAAGTAATTCATTGTAAACGTGCGAGAACATAGTGCAATAATGGCAGCTGCAATGTAGCTTTGTTTAATTTATTTGTTTGCAAAACACTAAAAATTTATTATTTTTCAGGTATCATGAATGTGACCATGGGTGCCCTTCAGATTTTTCCTGTCCGCCGTACACTTACTTTGAGCCTAGTAAAAATGTTTGTGCAATGGATGAGAACGCCGGCAAGGTGACCCCAACTGAACATCCCGTGACTCCAACTGTCACTCAGCCAGTGCATACTGATGGGCCACACACTGAAACCCACCACACTGAACCCCCTCACACTGAAACCCCTCACACTGAATCCCCTCACACCGAGCCCCACCATACCGAGCCACCTCACACTGAGTCACCTCATACTGAAGGGACTCACACTCAGGCGCCTCACACCGAGCCGACACATGTCACTTCAGGACCTAACCCGGAGCAAACGACCAGAGGTCGTCATGGTGGCTTTTAGTTAAAACTGTATATATCATCTTAAACAAATTGTCCAACAGAGCAACAATCAAAATAATTAAAATAATTGATTTTATTCACTGGGACATTGTTTTTCAAAAGTTTAAAACATGAAACAGTATTTTAGCTCTAAACTTGCATAAATGAGCAATTCCTTTAATAGCTTTAAATGTTTCTTTGCAAAGGCTTCCAGCAACTGCTCATTTCAAAAGCAGAATACGATGAACTGGGTATAGACATTGTCAATCAAAAGTGCTTTTGAGACCTCTTTTGAGTGAAAGTGGTGACATTTACAAAAATAAATAAATATCAACGGAAAGCAACTCAACACAGTTGATGAAATAAGGATATAAATAATTAAAATATGTCCTCAGATAACAAAAAAATAAATGACGCAGTCTGTAAGAATTCAGGAATAAGCCGGTGTTGCATCATTGACATTGTGATCACGTTCTCAATGTTGTTGACAGTTGTAGTCGACAGCAAATTGCACTTTGATTTTTTTTCACCAATGAAATATTAATTCCAGACTGACCATTATCTTGTGGTAAACGAAGTGCATTACGGTAATTAAAAAAACCGAACATTTCTATATAGACTAGTTGCAGATTTGTCGGCAAAAAAGCGGTTTTTGATTGCCCTCGCCATTTGAAGTCAATATTTTAAGCAGAAAACAGTGTGCTCAAAAGCTAAAAGTAGTTTGAAATTGAGTTTTTAAAATGAAACTTCTCTCCTGTTTCATTTTGTCGACAATTATTCTGACTATACATTTAGTCAGTTTGTCATCTGGCCAGTTTTCTAACAACCTGGCAAAGGTATCGATTTGCGCTAATGTTTAATTAAATTTGATCTTATTTTACTTTTTTAACAGAACAGCAAAAGCAAGCAAACGGGCAAAGATCGACATTTTTCAAAAAGCTATGGTGAGGTGCAGTTTAACAAGTATCGTGGGCAATTGCCCGCCAAAGGAGCCATGATTCAGTGTGCATTTGACTGCCTGTCAGTCTCTACTTGTCACTGCATTGGGTGAGTGTGCTTTTTCATTGTGTGTTTCATATTAAAAATCTAATTAATTGTTTTGAAGCATAAACATTCAAACATCTGAATGTCATTTTTTTGGCTTAGAAGAGTCCCCCCAGTACGACACTTGGAAAGTATCCACTGGAAATGGATCAGTAGGATTTTCGCAGAAGAGCACAAACTCTACCAATCGTGATTATCTTTTTTTCACGCGAGATATTTTTGCCGAAGAATCATTTGACAAAGTGGACATTGCCGCAGGACGTAAAGTGCTGACCAGCTGGATGCTTGAACAAAATGCTCTTTTAGATGTCAACAAGAAAGCATCTTCTAAATCAAAACAAAAAGAAGGCAAGGCTAAAAATCAAAACAAATCGGTTAAATCAAAACTTGGCAAAAAACTTGACACAAAAGGCTTTCCTTATCCTTGGGTTCAATTTGAGTTTAAGGATCTAATGTACATCACAGAAATTTTGTTGAAAGCGACTAAAGGTACAGTTTATAAAAGTTTTTAAAAAACATTTTTTAGTTTAATTACACTTATTACAGATCAAAGCAACGATTTGAAAAAATTTCACATTCGGATTGGTAACGAATCAATTTCCAAATTTTATGAGAGTGATCAAACAAATGGAGATGATGAAATCTTTCCTAGTTGGGTCAATGCAAAGCCATATGATCGCAATAATATTTGTTTTGAGTATCCAACTGCAACCAGTCATGGTGCCTTCTTCTCAAATGGCATAAAGAAATCGAGTACGCTTCAAAAAACCATCAAGTGTCAGGTAAAATTATGCTAAAACTTTCTTTAATTAAAAAAATGCTTTTGGTTATTTCCAGCCCTGTGGACTGATGGGTCGCTTTCTGGTAATTCAGTCGATGGAGCCCTGTCCAAACTGCAAGCTTTTGACCACAAGCGAGAAAACACTGAGCAGCAAATCATCAAAGTCAATTACCACCACAGCATCTCCACTGGACACTGTTCAGTTGAGTTTTCCCATTCCGCTCTCTCAAATTTTAATTTTTGGTTACTCTGTCAGTGGAAAAGGAAGGGATTAGTTAACAAAAAGGTTAAAATATATTAAATTTTTAACACCGCTCACAATTAGTTGAAAAGAAGCACACAACTTGCTAGGCATAGAAAAACAAAATAGTTAAAGCTAATTATAGCTTTCATATAACAAATTTCATTGATAATTTTTTCAACACTGATTTCCTTAAACTTGAAATTAAAGAACAGATGTTGTAGTGTAGAGAAACTGTTAAATAAACAAGATTACCTTGACAATGATCATCATTTTGCATTGACAAAAAACTTCGAATAAAAAAACTTGCTAAGTGAATAAAACCAACACAATTGTGTTTAAGCATTGCCTATAAACGTAAAATTGTTTAAAATAATTATAAAATTATTTCAAATGTTTAAAATAAAAAAATAATTGTTTTAAATCAATATTTTTTATACATTATTTTTAATGTAAAATAGTTTTTCAAATAAAAAGTGACTAGCTGAAATTTGACTTCAGCGCGTTCAGTAATTTCACCATTGCCTTACTCGCTTCGTTGAGTCTTGTGGGTTTCTCGTGCCTGTTTCAATAATGTCCGGTTTAGTGTGTTATTTTTTTCCCGCTGCGATAAATCCCCGTTTTGAGTAAACAGAATTGCCGACCAAATTGACGACATTGCTATTTGCTTACTGGCTAGAAAAAGTACTTGTATACAAATGCACGTTACCTCGAACAACTCACAAACACTTTGAAGAAAAACACTTTTACAGCCATTGATGCTAATGAACAGTTGATTGAATGTGAACTGAGCAGAAATTAGCAGCCTCATGCACTGCGGCAGTCCGCGTTGGCAGGTGAACACCTTGAAAGACTGTGAATGTAGCTGAATGGAGAGGAAAAGAAATAAAAAGCAAGAGCAAACAGACAGCAGAGTAGTGTTCAAGAAGGAGCACCGAGGCACACTTCCCACCTTGGAGGAAATTGTAGCGCCTGTTGTGTGTGAGAAACATTGAAAAGTAAAGACGACGACAAGTTTGAGCAAGAGCCGCAATGCTCTGCTTGGTTTTAAAAAGCACTTTTTTTCAGACGGCGCCAATTTTTTCGTTTCATAATCATTTACCCATTCATTTGTTCTGTGATATAATTCAGTGAATTTAACCCGGATTTGTCGTCAAGTGAGCAATAAAAGTGCTGGCAGCAACGAAAAACTCAACAGTAGTGTGAAAACATGTGATACCATCCTTCAGACAGAATGCAGACAACCCACCAGCCAGCATTTGCTGCTTGACGGCACTGGAACTTTCCCTAAAATTATTTGCAAGTCGTCTAAAGTGGGAACCACCGTTAATTGCCTGGACAAAATTAAAGAAAAAGAGTGGGAGCAGACGAAGTGTCTCGGCAATTTACTGCTGCAGTTTCTGGAGAGTGGAGTGGACACCAGAGCTCATGAAAACAAAAATAGCTGAAAAACCGTGTTTGCTATCGATCTCTTATGTCATGTTGACGATACTGCTACGAATGCTGTTTTGTTTCACTTTTCTCACTTTCTGCTCCATCGAAGTGATCATCAGCACGCTGACTGCCAATGCTGGCGACGCCATGGAACGCATGCGAGAGCGGTACGGTGTCAGTGCAACCTACCTGCTCAATGTATTCATTTACTGATACTGCCAACGTGGCGCAATTACCAAGTCAAATCATAGTCAACCTGCCATCATCTTCAGATAAAGCCCGTCTAAACATGATCGGCTAGTCAACCGTTTTTGTTTTTTTTATTTGGGCTATTATCCACGACCAACATGAAAGCATGAGGGTGCTCAAATTTTTTTCCTTGTTTACCAAGACAGAACGCTATAAAAAGAAGTACCATTTTGCAGACGTATGTTGATCATCAAGTTTATTTTTGTTTTTAAATACTTTATTCTTAATCATGTTTGGTTTTCTCAATCTTGTCACGCTGGCGTCTTTTGCAGCTGTTGGCTCATTAATACTTGCAGAGCAAATGAATGCTGAAATCGCTGCTGGTGCCAAGCTGGAGAACATCGACCAGGATATAACGCAAGTTGAAAACTCACTTGGCGAAGTTCAGAACTTGTTGGAGCAGATTGAACAAGACCCAGAGCAGAAAAAACAGTTTTCCGAGCTACGAAAACACGTTACGCTAATTCGAGATCAGTTGCATACAATTCAAGAGGAGTATCATCTGAATAAAGACCTCGACAAGTTTAACAATCGCATCAATGAGTGGCACGGAGAGGCTCGTGACATTGAAGAGCGACTAAAACGAGACCTTGAAGCCTTCCACTATGAAAAGTAAAAATCAGTGTGAATTTTCTGTCTATCTTGTTTGAAATGTCAGCTTTTTAAATAGAAGTTTAAATTCAAAAATATAACAAGCACATTAAACGTGCATCAAAACAAACCTTGTGTTTTCTCCGGAAGAATAAGCTCAAATTACTTTGTATACACATGTGATATCGTTCACTTAATTGACGTCACTTTTAGACGATATGTTTGGCAGTAAAACGTGACTGATCAAAGTAGTGATGCACACAACCACACACTGACGTATATACTTTTTTTGGTAAAGATGATGAAGTGGATAGATTTGGTAGTAGTTGAGAATGGGGCAGTGCTGATTGACACGTAAAAAACTGTTGCAATGAAATGCAGTGCATTTGCAGTGCAACGACTCTTGAAAACAGGTGTGCACTATGCACCTGTTTCTAGAACAACTCAGCATTATCCGTTTGAAATCTCATGTTTTGATTGGCTATTTTGGTTTAGTGATCTCTAGTAGCGATTGTGAGTTTGTGCACGTACAATATTTTTAAAAATGAACATGGGAAGGTGTTATCGATTAGGGCTAAGGGCAAAAACAAATGGCTGTGATAAACTTTCTGGTGCTTTCAATAGGGTAGAAGCCCTAAGTGTGAAAATGTCAGCTAATGAAGGTTTTCGCTTGCTTTTGAGTGTGCGTTGCTTCAGAGACGAGAAACTGCTACTGTGTGACAGGACCATGGTACAAAGTCTGTAAATGATTGGAAATATTCAACTAGCAAAATACTCCATATCGCAGTTGCTGATCAATGATCAATGAAAACCCAAATGTTTGTTTACAATTAGCCGGATACACTGGACAAAAAAGGATGTTTTTAGTAAAAAAAGTTTTACCTCGGTTCTTTTGAAAGAAGCTTTAGAATTTTAAACGGCAATAAAAATAGTACAAGTGTGCATACTAGTGTATGAAGTTTCGAGTAACTTGAATAATGTTTTCTCATAGTAATCAGTGCTGACAATCGAGAGTAGTGATCGTTTTCGTCTCCTTGTGACGATGGCTTGATTGCCACTGGGCCACAGTAGACTCGCCTTGCCCTCCCTTCCTCTGGTTATCAGCCATTTTGACTATCAGAAGTGGGTGATGATGGCAGTGGCAGACTGTGTGAGCAGGGGGTGATATTGGTAGATTGGCATTGTACATTGCTGGGGAAGAAGCAAAACACCACTTGCAGTCGTCGGCTTGGAAAAGCACGCGGACAGCAAAGTGGTCGGTTTCAGATCGACTAGCACCTCTGAAGAGCGCCAATACAGCAGACTATTCGTCGATGTCTAATCTGGCCTGTTGTTACTCTTCAAGTAGTTGGCGGTGGTTGTGATGTACTGTTCACTTCATCGCCACTGCAATCACCCATCATCATTTGGTGCCACTGTCTCAGTGTCTGACCAGTGCAACAATCATCGATTAGCCGTGACTGCTGCAGTGCAACTCAATGCGATCCACTGCGTGATGACGGCCAGTTTGGTGTCTGGCAAGGAAGATTCCCAGCAACTCCAGCATTCACTCCAAAACTCTTGACACTTCCACCAGACTCCACTAGTCAATACGATTTGTTATTGTTTGCAAAGCATTGTTTTTATACTTGTGAAAGTTTTCTTTTTCCACTTTACCTTATCTGTTTCTGTCCTTACATTAGTTTTTGGCTCATTGAAGTCTGCCCGTGATCACTGATCAGTTCACACTACCATTCACCAATGTAGCATGCTTATGACTCACGTTTTTGACAACAAAACAGCATCGTTTTTCTTTTTCACCTTTTCTTATCTGATAAGCATCGTCTGCCATTGAACCTTCATCTTCTCAATGTTTTGTCGCCACTTTTCCGCTATTCACAGCAACAGTTTACGCTTGTTTGTGTCTTCATTTGCTTTTGGCACTCTCCTCAAACCTTCCTGAAAGAATCAGACACAGATCAAAACAATCTTCTTCTTTTTCTTCGTCACCTGCGTTACCTTCCCGTTGGCCATTTTTTGTGATATCTGAAATCTGTGATTGCTTGATTTACATAATTTAGATGACACTACTACGACTTTTGGTAACTCAATGAACTTTTTATTGTAGCACACTTCATTACTGACTTTTTCTTCCTTTCCTATCAGTCGCCCAATCAAAGTTGACTGCATAAGCGGTGTTTTGAAGCAGAAAGAAAGGGCATCAAAGATGGCTTACAGCATATCCCTTCACTTGGTACTGCTGGCAGTTGGAGTCATTCTCCTGCAAACACTGCTCGTTGATCCACCCACCATGGTGGAGGCGTACACTACCTTTGAGATATCAAAACACTGTCAGCGCCACCAGCCAAGCAGAAAAGAGCGAGAAAAGTTTACTCAAGATTTTGGAAAGTTATCGAGACAGATCGAGTCAAAGTACGGTCTAATTGTGCCCGATGCAGACACTGATGGTGCCGGAGAGGACGGCGACGATGACGGCCGACTGCAGGTGTCCAAGTCGATCATTGTTGACAATGTCGCCGACGAGTCGGCCGTTCGAATAGTGCTCAGTGCTGATGAGGCCAGTCGAGAGCGGCAACACAACTGGCAGCGGTGTTCACTCTTTGTGGCCGCAAAGAAGCCCAACGGTCTGATTGTCACCATTCGGAAGCTGCATTTGCGCTCGGGCATCGACTGGCTTCGTCTTCTCATCAACAATGGCTCATTTGTGCGAGAGTTCTCACACGTCAAAATTGACGATGAACGGGACTCGGTCGCCTACGTAGCCAACCACGGCGTGTTGATTGAACTGCTCACTGGCTACTCTGCCCTCTCGCCGCCAGAAGAGATTGAAGTTGAGCTCATTCTGACCAACTTCAGAGAAGCCGACCTCTGTCTGATCGAGCAGGAGTTTGACTGTGGCTCCTTTCGATGCATCTCCAGTGTGTACCAGTGTGACGGGGTCAATAATTGCGGAGACTCGCGAGACGAGGCTGGTTGTCCAATTGACAACATAACCAACTACATCATCATCAGCCTGCTCATACTGCTTGCCGGCGCCTTCACCATCCTCTGTTTCTGCTACCGATGCTGCTGCCAGAGTGGAAAACAGTCGGGAGGCAGACGAAATGCGTACTCCAATCGAGCCAAACAGTACCAGTACGTGAAAATTCGCACCAGTAGTCTGGCGGCACCGAATGGCATCATCAAGCGACGGACCTCTTCCATTGCCTCTGAGTCTGACGCTATCGGCGAACTGCGACCAGGCAATGTGGGCGCTGGGGGTGGGGGTCGCATTCGCTACAACAGCATCGCCACCAGCGACAGTGCACTGCGTCGTTTCAAGTTGACGCACATGGCTGATTCGATGCCCGTTCTGGTGCCCAGTGCGCCGCAGCAGTCGCTGGAGGGAGCGAAGTACGGCAGCACTGACAGTACGTACATGCACCTGCCCTACCACACCTACGCCACCGTGCAGCTGGGTCCCAGTGGATACGGGCTCATTCCGGCGCATCATATCTTTGCCCCGAGCACCAGCCGAGTCGCCCACTACAGTCCGCCCTCGGGCACAAATGGCCGACAGGCAGCAGCGGCTGGCACTGCGCAGAGCAGTGCTGAGACTGTGACTGGGGATCAGTTGGGCACATTCCCGCGTAGAACGCGACAGCCCTCCTATCCAGTGCTTCATCCCAACCTCTTCACTCCACTCTCTCCCCCACAGCCTTCAACGGCTCCACCGCCCTACACACCCCCAACATACACCTCTCTAACAGCACCAGAATCTTCACAGCAGCCACAAGAGACGGAGAATAGTCCCAAACAGCCACCGACAACAAACTAATCAAAAGCAATATACTACATTTCTTTTTGAAATATCCATTCCCAATTGGTATTGGCTACCTCGTCTATTCATCACCATCAGCATGATTTTTACTATTTTGTACATTACTCATATTTTTTACCTTTTTAATGTAAAATTTCACTACACCATTCCTTAAACTGTACTAAATTAAAACATGCTTTTATATTAGTAAAAGTTGTCAAAATGTTAGTTAATTTGTCAATAGTTGAAGTAACTCCAATTTTCAAACTTGTTTTTATCATACTTTCATTCATTTTATAAGTGCCAAGCATGGTACTTAATGAGATTAATTAGCAAGGCGAGAATCAATTCAATAGTCAACTAATTTGGCAGTGGACTCTACTCGCTCTTTTAGTAATTTGTACAGCTGACGTCGTCGTCATTTTCACATGTTGCCATAGAAAAGGCTGTTAGTTATCAACAGCAACGATGAGACTCTTTCAACCTATGTGAGAAGCATGTAGAAATGAAAGACTCGGCTTCGATTAGATTAGCTTTGTGTGAACTGCCTGCTGATGGTTAGAGACTACTCATTGGAAACCTCTTGTACAGCAGACTGCATATTTAATTCACTAGTGTCCTCTGCGGCTGCAAACAGTAAATTTCATCATTGCTGCTGTCATTGAAGAGTACTGCATCAAACTTACTAGTTTCATTTCAAAGTTGTCTTTCATCCTATCAGGACAATGCCTTTTATGCAAATTTTTACCACCCTTTCTCGATCACAAGTGCCTGAAAATTTGGGCCAGATGGCTGCCGTTGCTTTGTCCAAGACGCTGCGCAACAAACCAATTGAACGAATCTGTGTGCAAGTTGTCACAGATCAAATGATTTTTTCAGGTACAAAAATTTTCTAATTTTACTTCCACTCATCAAGTATATTTGCCCATGCCATGACAAAGGATCTCAACCTGTGGCCAACGGCCCTTCGGCAGTTGCTGATCTACGCTCAATTGGCAGCTTGAACCTGGAAGACAATCGAAAGACAGCTGAGGTGATCACCGACTTGCTGCATCAACAACTGAACATTCCTAAATCAGAAGTTCGAATGTTTTTTAATGATTACAAACCAGACATGGTTGCCATGGATGGTAAAGTCATCACTGATATTTTGGCTGGAAAATAAAACAGTACATTTCCTCTGCACTTAGTCATATGAGGTGATTTCTGTACTCGTCATAATATAAAACATTTGTTGAAAAAAGAGAGAAGGAAAATAATAAAAGTTGATAAGTTTGTCGAGATACCTCATTGAAAGAGAAAGAAAGAAAGACTTGATAATAGCATCTCATTTAGTAGAGCCATCAACTGAGTCACTTTTGTCCTATGTTAGCGTTAAACCTATGCAATTAAAACAAAAAAGAAATAGTCTCAAAATGCCATTCATGCAAATTTGTACAACCCTTCCACGAACACAGATACCTCAAAATTTAGGTCAGCTAGTGTCTATTGAGCTGTCCAAAATATTGCCAAATAAATCAGTAGACAAATTCTGCGTTCATATAATTCCCGATCAAGTAATATGTTCAGGTGAGTTTAAAATGAAAAATAGCACTTTTCCTTTAAACTATTTTTGCTTAAACAGACTCTCAAGCAGGCATGTCTAATAGTTTGCTGGCAGTGGCAACTTTTCGAGCAATAGGTGCAGTATCAGCTGAGGATAACCGAAATACTACCAAAGTAATAGCTGACCTCCTTCACCAACACCTAAACATTCCTCGTTCAAAGGTGCAAATGTTCTTCTACGATAATTCAGCGACCATGTTTGCAAGAAACGGCATTTTGCTGGCAGATAGAGAAAGACTAGAACAAAGCTGCGATAAAACTGCTAAACATTTATAAAAGAAAAAACAGATCAATACAAGTTTGCATAGCAATAAATAAATTACAAGTAAAAAAGCTCGCACCACAAGGAACGAATGAAGCTTGCCAGGGTATCAATGCGACATTAGTCTGCCAATCAAAAGGATTGAGTTATGTGTGACGAATGTCAGCGCGAGGTGTTAACAGAATAAATAAAGTCAATAATTAATAGACATTTGCAAATTGTCAATAATGAAGGCACCATCGGAGAAATGTGTGTTTGCTTTGAAGTGGGATTAGTTGAAGTCCATATGAGGTTTGAAATAGGTAGTCGCAGTTCATGTTACCGAGATCCGGGACCATTTCTAAATTCACTGAGATTTCGGTACGGTCCATGCTGTTGCTGCAGCTGCTGTTGCTGAAGCTGCTGTTGATGCTGGTGGTATGCAGGAGGTGGCATCGGTGGTGGGATTTCCGTTGGGTATTGTGGGTGATATTGCTGCGGTTGCTGTTGATGCTGCTGCTGTTGGTGCTGCTGCTGTTGATGCTGCTGTTGTTGATGCGGCTGTTGTTGATGCTGCTGCACCTGTTGTTGCTGAAACATAATATGGGCAGGGAGGCCGTGTTGGGTGTTAGCTTGATACGGACCACTAGACTGCAGCGAAGCCATTGGCTGTGCTGAAGATTGCAACTGCTGCGATTGCGGCTGAAAGGAAGCGCCATGATGAACCATCGGCGAACCATACTGTGAGTTGGCCTTGTAAGGATTAGGCGGCGGAACTGGAGGTACCCGAGAGGGTTGCTGCTGTGGCGGAAGAGGCGGAAGTGGTGTTTGTGCTTGCTGCTGAAAAGAGTGATGCTGCTGTGAGAGAAACTGGTGCGTCAGTTGGTGAAAATTGGCATCCAACTGCTCCCTCGTCTGAGAATGAGCAAAGTGGTTGTTGTTGTTGCTGCCGCTTGTCGATGTGCTAATACTCATGTTGCTCTGGCTGTGGGCATTGCTCGAGTGAGATGACATTGGCTGGTGACCACCGGTCAACTTTTCAATTAATTCATTAAGCGGCGCCAGCTCACGTTTGTCGATTAAATTGAATTCTTGCACAAAGAATATGAAATGCTTAAAGCTGGTGTTCAGATGCGCCTCCTCACCAAGATCGACAACCTGGCGGAAATGCTGATGATAAATGTGCGCATAAACTCGAAAGAGTCGCTTAAAGATGGTTTTCGCAATTGAATTAAAGTTTTTCGGAAAAGGCACACCTAAAACAAAAAACATTTGATAAAGGTTGTTTAACAAAAATAACTGAAATACCAATTTTAGACGGAAATATCGTCTCATCATCAAGCTGATCTTGAACCCAGGTCATCAAGTAGTCAATATATTTTGGCGCTGAACACTTGATCGGCTTCTTCACCGTGGTACCGTCCGCCCAGTGGTACTCATACTTTGGTCCTGCGGACATCAGAGCACAAGACTCTTCGGTGCAAAACTCGGTAATAGTACCGTAAAGCATATTGATTTGATTGAAGAAGTCGACGGCTACAAAAAAAATGACAAAAAGAAAACGTTAGCAAAATTAACCGCCACAAAAGAAAGGACAGCTTCTCGCACTTACTGTTGACAGCTACCCACTCATTGTTATCTTCTCCCTCAGGCAGCATCACTGCTAGCCTCAAGTTCCCCGATCCTAAGGTTGCCGCGGCGTGCTTCATTAGGTCGTACTGGTGTGTGCCTTCAGGAATGTTTTTCTTCGGTTTGAACGTTTTGTTCGAGCGACCGCCACTAGTGGGAAAGAAGACAAATGAGCAACAGAAAACCAAGGCAACCAACTGCTGCCAACTCACAACAAGAAACTCATATTGAAGGGCTGCAAACCAGGGCTGAGACGATCATGCAACAGTTGGTAGCATGAGAAGGACGAAGAGGAGGATGGCGAAAAGACAGCAGCGCTTGGACTTGGCAAGTTGACCTAGCTGAGCACAAAACACAGGTAGAATTACTTCAGGTGTGACTCATTGACGGTGACACTGAGACGGCACGCACCTGCTGGTGCTGGAAGATTATGAGGATGATGGCGGTGGTGGTAGTGGGGAAAACAATGCTTTGTGCACAGTATACAAAGAACGAGAGCGAGAGCAGCTCACAATTGGGCCAATTGGTTGGTGGACCGACAAGAGAAGAGTAGAACAATGAACAAACGTTAACTGGCAACCAGCGTATGATGGTGCAAGGGGAGAGGAGTGCGCCGAGATTGCGGACACTGTTGCTCTTGGCGGTTGCCAGTCCTTCTGTCAGAGGCTTCTTTTTCGGCTGCCGATTAATAATAATGGCCGGATTGCGATCTTGTTAATTAAAGTTGCCCACTAATTAAAAATGGAAAGGGTGACATTTGCCGTGTTTGAAAAAGTGGCAAAAGATTGTGATGGTGGTGGTTAGCTAGGATGCGACCACCGGCAAGTCACCTCATCTCGCTTCACCGCCGAGAGCAATTTCAGGTGAAAGAAGTAGCAGCAAGTGTAGTACAGTCCAGGTGGGCTGTCCTTCCGAACCCACTTGACAGACTGCCGCTACCTGTGTGCTGGAACTTTGAGGATACACTATGAACACAAGTCCAAGAAGTGAAGAATGTTTGCCTGATGATGGGGCTGCTGGTGGAACCCGATCAAAAACAGAATGTGGCTATTTGCACCACCTTGCTCATTTACTCAAGTATCTTTGAGCGATCTTTTTCAACGATAGACTGCCCGATTAATTTGGCTTTTATGACTTCCGACACTAGGTACAGAAACTTAAACTTGTACCTGAAAATACCAAAGATTCAGCCAATGTAAACAGTGATTTTCGAAAATTCTAAACAGAATCTAAATCCACTGAGTGGGTGAGCTGAGAGTGGATTTTCGGTCTTTTGTCACTTTTCGATGAAGTGTCCACACGGCAATTTGCAAAACAAAGCTAAAGACGCCGATTCTCTGATTCGGTTCACCGGATGATTCTGCTCCAAGGTAAGCTTGTCCACTTCCAGTTTTTACAACGAGTGATAGCTTTGAACAAGCTACTGAGTTTTTAAGAATCTTGCATCATTACAATTAAGTGCTTTTACAAAAAAACAAGTTTGTCAGCATTTCAAATAAGTTTTTTTCTGATTAAACCTTTTTTCTATATAGATGGCCGAAATGATTGGACCGATTAGTGATGTTAGTGATTTTGTTGTTCGAATTCGAGGCATTCCATGGTCTTGCTCAAAAGATGAAATTGTTGATTTCTTCAATGGTAAGCAATTATTTTCGGACCAATTGATGTATTTATTCTCAAATTATAATCGTTTTTCAGATTGCAATGTGAAAAACGGCACTGAAGGTGTCCATTTTGTTCACGCGCATGAGTCTGGAAAGCCTTCTGGCGAAGCCTTCATTGAACTAGAGACCAGCGAAGATGTTGATAAGGCAAAGAAGCATACAATGGGTTACATTGGAACCAGGTTAAAACAAACTTCTCAATCTCGTCTTTGTTCTGTCGTTTTTATTTTAACTTCTATTTTTAACTTTAGATATATTGAAGTTTACGATTCTACAAAAGAAGAAATGGTGTTTATCTTAAATGGAGGAAAACGAAGCGAAGCAAAAAGCCACCGCAAAGAGGGTCGTCCACCTCCAAACTTTCGTAATCCGCATCAGTTTCAAAATGAAAACTTTGGCTTTATGGCAAATACCTGTGTGCGACTTCGTGGTTTGCCGTTCAGTTGCACAGAAAAAGATTTGTACGAGTTTTTTGACGGTAAGCAATGGCTTCAAATATCACTTGCTCTTGGGACAAGAGACTGGGATATCAAGCTGGAGAAGTTCTAGTGGATATTCGCAAAGACGTTATAACCGTCATCTAACATTTCTATTGTTATTCTCTTTCACTATATTACTCCAAGGCATTGAGATTGTGCCACACGGGATTAAGATGCCGCTGGACGGGAAGTACAGATCAGTGGGGGAAGCATATGTTAAATTTGCAACCACGGCTGATGTTGATAAAGCAATGTCTAAGCATAAGGAAAAGATTGGGCACAGGTTAGGAATCCATGTCGTTTTATGCACCATTGGTTGTTTTTGTCTAATGCTAATGCATTTCATTTGTTCTGTCTGCTTTTTAGGTTGGTGGGCAAAGAAATGGGGTTGCAGAAACGGGACAATTTAGTAGAGGCTTTAGTTTATAACTATACTTTATCATAAATATTCTAGATACATTGAACTGTTTCGAAGTAATCCTCGAGAATTCGACAACTGCTACGTCCCAGGATGGACTCCTCCACCACGACCGCCACCACCAGCCGATCGTCCTCCGTGGATGAACGACTATGGCCCCAGAGGACCAGTAAATTCATACCCGGCCTATGACTATGGCCCACGTTGGAATGATGGCGGTGGTCCTCCTTTTCAACCGCCTCCTCCGAGTCATCAATTCGACTACAATTACAACAGTTACAACAATTACTTTGGCCCACCAGGACCGCCTCCGTACGAAGCTAATCCCTGGCCTCCTTATCATTATGCTGCACATCCTCCCGGTCCAATGAGAGGCTCTGTCCGACCGCCTCATCGACCAGTTCCTTATGAAAGACCCCCGCCATGGGCAAGTGAACCGATGCGTCTTCCAGAACCTCAACTCAAATCTCCATCGCCTCCACCGCCGCAGCCCCCACCGCCACCACCCCCACCAGTCAGTAGGCCTTTGGGCAACAACTTTGTCTTTGTTCGCAATTTGCCGCACAATGTCGTTGAGAAGGACATTGACTTGTTTTTCCGTGTCAAGCCAACCAATGTCAAGATTATTCTCGACCCCTATGGACGCCCCGAAGAGGCCAATGTTGCTTTTGCCACCCATGAAGACGCAGTCAAAGCAATGGAGCAGGACAAACAACTTCTATGTAAGTACTATTCGTCAGTGCTGCAGGATTTGAATAATTTGCCTTTTCCATTGTCAAGTTGACAAGCAGGTGGATTTGTTTCTGTGCTCAAAGGAGATTCCCAATGCAGTCAATGGTTCTAGACAGCAGAAAGAGCCCGCCAAGAAGGAGGATGAATCTCCTAATTCAAACTATAATTTTGCATATTCTTACAAGGCATCTCCCAGCAATGGCTCCAATGGAAAGGAAAATGGCAATGCCAATCCGCCAGTGCCGTCACCGAGCTCTCAGCCAGCTCATCAGCCGCCACCGCCGCCACCGCCGCCTCTACCATCATCTGAGCCTGCAAAAGCAGGTGAAAATGGAGCAGCTGATGCCAAGGCTGCTCAAGATAACTTGAGTTACTTTGGAATGCCACCTGTCAAGTGGCCTAGCAGTACAGTAAGTCGCTTAAGGGTGGTTTACGGTATGCAATTTACTTAAAATTTCTCTTTACAGGCGCCAGGAGCTGCAGCTACTTCTGCTGCTTACCCTCCGTGGAGCGTTCCTTATTACAGCCAAAACGGCCAATATTACGGTTATGCGGCCTATACTTACCCGGTAAATCCGGCAAATCCTCCTGCGACATCTTCCATTCGTCGGGAGCCTGTTAATTATACCTCACGTTAGTTCATTTGCAAATTCTCACCAAGGAAAATCGCCCATTTTGCTGAGTGCATATGCTTCATCAGCACTATCCAAAGATTTTTCTATATCGCAGTTTGAAGGTAGAAAACGTTTATATTAGAGCCTTTGCTTTCCAGGACTCAAAGACGGGGGGGGTCTACTAGCGCCGTCTGTCGGACTGGTAAAAAATGAGTAGTTTTGCAAAGCAATAAGCAGAGTATTCAGAAATATTTGAAACGCGCTAATTGACAACAAATCTTGAATCCAGTTAACAACTGGAGTTTTCAAACTAAAACATAGTTACATAAAAAGAACTGCACAAATCAT
>JAALOO010000621.1_pt1 | contig 30216 bp, 21 predicted proteins | sample 7257641 | NCBI WGS metagenome assembly JAALOO01 (sample SAMN14085613, study PRJNA598686) | mite metagenome | biome: ENVO:01001000; feature: ENVO:01001002; material: ENVO:01001226; isolation source: single female mite from University of Michigan culture on fish food culture... ...
CTTTATGCTCCAATTGGACTGCCTACTCTCTCTCTCTCTCTCTCTCTCTCTCTCTGTGCGCTTTCCACATGCCATCATCGTAGAATTAGCATTTACTGGCTGTGCCATTGACGTCTGCCGCAGTGGACTGGAGCACGCGGCCAAATCGGGCTCCATTAGAAATCAAAATGTGCTAAGTGACTGAGAGAAAGGGAGAGAGAGGAGGGGATGGAAGGGAAGAGAGACTGTCTCGCGTTCTGTCTAGGTCGCTGCAAATTCATTAAAGACCGGGGGATGGTGCGATGCGGTGTGCGGGCGCTGGGCACAGACTAGCCTTCCCTTCCCTTCTGACTGCACTGAAACCCCGTCATAGCAGTGGCCTTGCTCGGGCCCATTACCGTAATTCGACTCATGTGAAAGAGAGGAAGAGAGCTCGATCTGTGTGTCTAGATTCACACAAAGAGAGGCTGCTGCGTAATTCACAGCGAAAGACAATTGAACAAATTGTGGGCCACAATTTAGTGAAGATAAATGATGCGCGCACGTTAGCGGCCAAATTCGCTTGACAAGGAAACGATTCCTTTTTGCAAACATAATGGGCCAAATAAATTGTAAATAAATAATACACCGACACAAGCAGATTGCCGTCAGTGCGTCCAGCGCCCGAGGCGGTTTAGTGCCAGCTTCGCTTTCGTGGATCGCTTTCAGTGGAAGCCGTCGATGCATGCGGACTTGCGCTCCATTTCAGCCACACAATGGATTCACTATGCTCGAGGAAGTCAGAATAAATACGCCCGTCTGGTACAAGGCGATCTGTGAAAAATTACCTTTAAAATTATTTTTATAAATCTTTGCAGTATTTTGCTGATATTCCGTTAACTCCTGAACCCCGAACACACTTTTAAAACAAAATCTATTAAACGGAGAGAGCAAGTAAAGCTCTGCAGAGAAGCTAACTGTTTTAAATGTCTTCTACAACAAATAAAGCGGTAATTGACATAGATTGCCACTTTCAGCAGAGTCAACCCTGTAAATCGTATGCATAATTATAGTTTTTGAATTGATTGCTTTAAATTGCCATTGAAAAGTCATTCACGTGTGTGCATTTAAGGGAAATTACTACTAGCAGTGGGCAATTAGCCACAAATGTTGACTTGGCGGGCAAAGGTGACAAATGGCAGGACAATTTAGTGCTGTTACTGAATGTCATTGTCTGTCTTGAAATTGCATTAGAATTAAGTGACAATGGGCGCGAGTGTATCGAATGGCTGCAGTGATCGTCAGTTGCAGTGGGCACAACGGTGAACACCAGTGCTGCCTCCTTAATGGCGAATTCATACTGGCCCCCAGTGAAAAGCGGTCTCTCTCTCTCTCTCTCTCTCTCTCTCTCTGCGAAGGATCTACCCAAAAGGAGCCCAGAGAGCAGTGACTGCACTGGTGGCTCAATCAAAGCTAGATTAACAAGAGTGTGCAAATTAATAAAAGCATGTCATTATGGGTGCTGCTGACTGTTTGTGTTTAGAGGCAGACAGAGGTTGTCTTGTTGAGGCAAGTGTTAACACTCCGGAAATCGATTACATTTAAGCAAGAGAGCAGTGTACGTTTATGCCTTTTGCCAATTAGCGCCCTCTTCGCCATCTCTTCTCCGTCCACTGCTTCACTGGCCGCTCTGGCCTGCTCTGGCCAGCAGTCGTCGTGGCATTACATTTTGAGTGCCAGTAAAACGGAAAACAAGACTATGAAACAGCACTTTTGCTATCGTGCAATCAAAATTTACAAATGTCACTTGAAAATTACAAAGTAACAGCAAACACGGCGGCCTATTGGCGAATGGTCGTTTAGCGAAAGCCTTCAGCCGTGTAGTGAGCACACATACACGGAATTCCTAATCTTTTGTACATTATATTGTGCTATCGCCACCGCACAAGAACCTTCGCCTCCACTGTAATGGCCATTGTAATGGCAACTTGGCAGGAAGAAAATTAAAAGCTTAAATTAAATTTCCATGTTTCGTCAATAGGTGCTATTATTATTGTTGGCATGGTAGCATGGCAATGATGCTTAGTGCAACATTGCCTGCTGAGCAAACAGAAAACCAATCCGGCCTTCACTGATAGCATCCCTTATATTAAAGGAATCTAAAGTTTCATTTGCCAATGGGAGTCAATGTTGAACTAAGCAAAATATTGACAATTAGACTGCGACGCCAATAAAAGCTCTTATAACGGTTTGCCACTGTTTGGATTTATTAGAAACGGTAGTTGATAATGGCGGCGGCAGTGGAAGCATTGGCGGTACCGAGCAATTACAATATCCAGTGTCTGTCAATGTTCAGCAAGAAGGAAAGAGGGGAACTGAACTGGCGGATACTATTGCCGCATCGACATTGTCGACACAAAGTCAGTCCATTGAGTGTAATCGGTGAATGGAAACACATGGAGCCCGAGAGGACTTGCTTTGCGTTGGCTTGCTTTCCCGCTCACGGGCCTGCCGCCAGTGCAGCCCAGGAGCACCGTTTCTGGCGTAATGGCTGACTGGTGAACAGTGCTGGAATGCATAGACTGCTCGTCGGTGGCAGTCCTTGCCGTACTGCAGTCGGAAAGCTCGGTGAGCATTGCTCACTGAGGCTATAGAGGCAGTCTGCAAAACTCGCACCACCACGATCATAATTTCCGACTTATGAAAACAATTTGATTCAATAACGAGATTTTCCTTCCATCCTCTGCAATTTGTCGACTGCGAGAGGCAGTAGCAGTAGCCAAAGCAGTGGCAGAAGCAGTGGCGAGTGAACTGAGAGACGGCCAGTCTTGAAAGGATAAAAAGTGTAGCCTGCTGGTGCTAGTGGTGGTGGTAGCAGTGCCTGGTACTACTGCCTCTTCTTCTTCTTCTGCTACTGCTGCCGTTTGAGTGCGCCTGCTGAAACAAGCTGTTGGCGCATGGCATGGCACATGTGACCAAGGATGAAGGAAAAGGCGGCCGATTGACGGTGCAAATCATTTGCATTGGCGCCATCGGCCTGCACAGACCGGCGCTGCTAAAGGCAGTCCCAGCTTATACTTTCCCCCCTCTCTCTTTCTCTCGAGCCGCTGTAAATTGCTTATCACTGCTTCACAATAATGACGCTAGTTACATAAATGAAATAATATATCTATTTGAAAGAAAACTTAACAGGAGTCAAATTACTTTCATCCACTTGCTGGCAGCCGAATTGGTGATGACACAAAATCACTTTGCCGCCTAATGACTTGCTTCACTTGAAACAACCGACTTTTAGTGCAACAAACAAACGTGCACTATAAATTACTTCTCTCTTTCTCTCTCTCTTTTTCTCTATCTCTCTAACTCTCTGATGTTCTACACCGATAAGGAAAGAGAGAACATCACTTTCACTTTGCACAGTGCCGTCAAACGTGATTGAGAGGGGAATGCAGCCGCCGTTTCAGTGCTACAAAACCCTGGGCGCACATCATCTTCATCAGTTGTCATTTCGGTGTCGTTTTGTGATGCTCACATAGTTTGAGCCCAGGAGCCAACAACCCAAATTGAATCATGCTCTCCTATGAAGTGTTCCACTGGCCGAGCAGAGTGCTTCTCAACCTGCTCGTATTCTTCGCGCTCGTCCTCCACCTACACCTGGTGGCCACCGAACACCGCGTCACCGTGTACCGCCGTGGCCACCTGCAAAGCCTCACCAGACCGTCCTGTTCTAGTCCGAACCAATGTCCGGACAACTCCGTCTGTCACCAGAGAAAATGCGTCTGCATGAAGGAGTACATTGAAGTGCAGAAGTTCGTCAACCACTCGTATATATCGAACCTGAAGATGACCTGTCTGCCCATTGCCAGGCTCGATGACCGCTGCGTCAGCACCGACCAGTGCGTCACCGACTACAGTGTCTGTCAGCTTATTAGCCAGATGGTGGCCGGTGTGAACCAAACAAATCACTACTGCAAGTGCAGTCCCGGACACGATGTGCGACTGCAGGACACGGCAGACCTCATACTGAACGGAAACACGTACCGGCTGAAACCAGTTTGCAGTTGGGAGAGAAGCAGCAGTGCCACCTGGCTCAGCACCCTCATTCTAATTTCGCTTCTGGTCATCTTCATTTTAATTGGCACCTTTGTGGCGCTGGTGCGTTACCAGCGATGGCGCAATCAGCGATACCCCTCCACCATAACCAGCATTGCCGCATCGCCGGGCATGAACTCGCACGTCATGGGCAACAATCACATGGGCGTCGGACGCATGGAAGGTGTGCCGCCACCGATGGGCTCCGCCGAAGGTAAGTTATTTCCTGAGCATCTTTTTTATAAACTACAACTATTTTTTTCTTTAATATATTACTTCTGAATTAGCCGAATTTGAAAACGATTTTATTCAAGTATTTCCAATGCATCATCTCGAGCCAATGCCAGATAAGAACGCTCACGCGTTTGTGATTAGATAATTGAAAAGAAAAAAGCAAGCCAACTTTTTAAGTGTTGCCCAGCAAACCGTTCTCTTTCATCAACGGTCAATTGACTTTGTGGCTTCTGCAGCTGCTCGTCAGATACTTGGATCAGTCAACTGGCCATCGTGATGTGACTGACACAAGTTGTGGTGAACGCATTGCCAAATTGCTCGTCATTGTTATCTATTGAACTAAATCTTTCATTTGCAATTGTAAAAATGCCATTGTGAGGAGAGCACAGCAAAGTGGTGCCGTGCATTGTGTCAAACAAAAACCCTACTTTTCTTCAAATTTGTTCTTCCAAAATTAATAGGCTACCCTCCAAGACGACTACAAGTTCTCAATGGTATTAATGATCGACTCGCAGTTGTAAAAATACAAACAGCATTAAATCGAGTCAACAAACATATCACCATAATATGGCACGCAGTAATGACCGAATCCGTCTTTGCCCTTTTTTTCTCGCCGGTGCTCTTTCTTTCTGCCAGTTTACTGTTTTTTCTTCATCGCTATAAATATATTTTGCATAATTCCTGTTTAATATTTGCATAATTCAAATAAAATAACCGCCATTCATTGTAGGGCATCGTGTACGTTTAATTCATTGGAAGCATTGTTGTTGTGTTAGTTCACAGTTAGTGCGCAGTGGCCACAACAGTGCACACCAGCCCACCGATGCCACCATGCACTTTTTTACCCTAAATCTGGGCACATCAAGTATCTGGACACCAAATATGCGCCTCAAAATTGCCCTCTGATTTAGAGGACTGCATCAGAGAGAAAAGCAGAGGGAGAAAGTGAACACCGTGCCCCGAGTAGTTCAGCATGATGCGCCAATGAAAGCAATTATGCCGTCGAGGACGTAATTTGCCGCATTCTGCCGAGAGAACAACATCTGTGCATTTGAAAGTGGCCAGGCTAGTGGACCCCAGTGTTTTTTGCGCTGACCAGTTTTTTGTAGAGTACCAAAAACGACAACGACAACAGCAGCAGCAGCCACAACGTCACCACTAATGGAGTTTGCAAATCGGCTGTTCATCCGTTGTCGACACACTGGCAACTCGGTGACGGCCAAAATACATATGCTATGCTATGGCAGATCAAGTTCAATGCAAGAAGAAGCATAAAGTGGCTGCTTTTAATTAAATTTGCCTATATATTACATATTGACTGAAGACAGCTTTGCAGAAAACGGGCGCCCATCACTGACTGCGCTTGGCGGCCGGCCACCCTCACAGCAATTGAGAAATAAAGTGACAAGTGCCCCGGCATAGTTAAATTGATCTTGTAATGACTCTGTAAATACTAACGCCATTCTCAAATAAAGCCGCTTGACTTTATGCGATATGAATTTGAGTTCTTCATTTGCAAAGCGTAAAATGCAAAGTGTTTTTTGTCCAGAGATAGTTCTACACTAAATGACAGCGAAAATGGCACTTGGAACAATAGTTGGAAGTGGCGACACTTCTAATGTACTTCTAATGTGCAACGCAGTGAAATGAACTGTATTTTAAATGGTTACAGGAACAAATAGTTTAGTGTGGTTTAGCAAAGTACACAGAGTTTTCCAAGAAAAACAAAATACATTGCTGGGCGACATTGTCGTGCTAATTGCACCGAAAAGTGCATTCTAAGCATAAGCAAGTGCAGGCGACCATGTTGAAGGATGACCAGAAAAGTTGCTTGTTTGCTATCATTCACCATCAATTAGTGTGTGCATCGGCGTCACACTAAACAACAAACGGCTCAGTGCAAAGTTTAAAGTTGCAAATGGCATCCCCGTCGAAAAGATGGCACTAGCACTTTGCATAATTTGGAAAGCAATCATTTCGCAAAATACGGCATCAAAAGGATCGATGGCATCGAAGTGAAGTCGCCGATGGAGACTGAAAGAGAGTCCCATGCTGATCGATAGACGATAGACGGCGGATTGGCCACTCTGTAATGAGCAGTGGGCTCCTTGTCGCCGCCAGAATGCGGCGGGCTGGCAAAAGGCAACGGGAAAGAGCGCCAAAAGAGAGCCAGCCACTGCCAGCACCGATTGCAAACACAGCAAAATAAACAGCGTCCGCACACTGAGTGCAATCAGAGCCCAGTGCCACCGTTCTGAATGGCTACTATTAGCAAATTATTCGAAAGGCTCATTAATCAGCCAGCGTCCACAGAACGGTAAATAAAGCGAGTCATCAGCGAGATAGTGCAGGCAAAGGCGTTACATGTTTCATTAGCAAATATTATCATTTTTCCCAGTCTGAAAATACATATTTGCCAGTGATGCACAATGCAGAAAAATGCCTTAAAATAATTTGCTTCATTTGTACAATTACCACAATGCTCGCCATCCGCAGGCCATCTGATTTTTGCCACTGATGGAAATAATTGCAAACAAATGAACAAAGTATTTACCAAGACGACAGACACAGCACAACTGAAACGAGGCCAATAAATTAGTAAATTAGCAAATTTATTAGGTCTTTTATTTCCGTTTTCAACGAGACAATGGGGAATTGCAAAAAAGTTAAATTAATATCAACACTAAAGGACATGACGCGAATGCTACAAAGTAAGGTACCGCGTAATGGAAAAACTGAGCCAAAGTCTGCTCGGACAATGAGGGTGTTGTTAAATAGTTGACAGTAATCAGACCAACTGAGTCAACTGTCAAAGACAAGGCAAGTGCCACTGGACAGTGAGCCTGTTAGCGCATGCAATTAGTCAGTTGAAAGGAAGCACTCGGCTCGCTGCTCAAAGTTCACAGTTGCCAACTCGGTGGACTCAACTTTGCGTGAGACAGTGCACTTGCTCTGGGAATCATTTACAAATCTTATTTGCTATTTGCATCAAAAGACAAATTTGCGATAGTTTTATTTTATTTTGGCAACAGCAGAAAACCGTGATTGGCCACCGGAGGAACGGTGCGCTAATTGAATTCAAACGGCAGCCACAAACTGTCTCCGGCCGACAACTTGATTTTGCGGCGCAATGTTGTGTCTGTTTTCAAATTCAATTTAGCCAAAAAGCAGTGCAGGAAAGTGGGGCACGTTGCACGGCGGCACGTCTCTCCTGCACAGATGCTGCAAACTGTCGTTACAAGCGGCAGGAGGCAGAAAGAGGGAGATAGCGAGAGTGAGCGAGTGAGTGAGAGAGATCGGCTATCGACAGGGCAGTGAAATCGATGCGCTCGGGAAAAACAGTACTGCAATCGGCTGATAATGCTTTAATTCGAATTAATTTCACAATCAATCGATTGGCGGAGGCGGCTGCGGAATTAGCATCTTAATGGAAGCCATGTTGCACTGCTCTAATGCTCTCTGCCCCTCGGTTTGGGCCAGCGGCGCATTTCGGGCGTGAGGAAGTCAGCACAAGAGACTCTGCTCCCAGCCAAACAGAGTAGCCGTCGTCGTCGTCATCATCGGGGTAGAAAGGCAACAACTTTGAGTCGAAAACAGCAGGCGAAAGCAGTCGACGGTTAGTGGCAATATAGTAGCCGTGTGTACACGAAGAGTGCAAAAGTGCAAAGTGATCGACAAATCGAGACGCGCCAGTGACGGCGACACCGACAGACTCACACTCACGCTTACACTTACACAGACTTTCAGACATAGAAGCACAGACACTCCGGCCCCGACAAAGAAAGACCGACAGAAAGCGATGGACAAGCGATGACTTGTAATGGAAACAAATCAAATAGAAATTAAAGTTAAAGAAATAAATTTAAATTGTGTCTGTCGAAACAGGCAATATGAAGAATTTAATTTTGAATTAGAGACAGAGAAAGAGTGAGAGTTAGGAAGAGAAAGGGGATAGGGGCAGAAGAAAAAGTAACGGAATGTGACAGTGTCGCCTGTCAAATGGCGCCGACAGTGACACTACACTGATAAACGCTCAGGACGTGAAGAAACCGGTGCCGCATGAAATGTGGGTATAATTAATTAAAAAGTGTTTGAATCTATTCAAAAGATGTCACATTGCAAACATAGCATCAAGGACGATTGCAGACACACAACATTTCAGCAGTCCGGCTCAGCTGCGCCAAATCCAGTGGAGCACAAGTAAACAGAAAATATTGTTATGTGTGCCAGCATTCAATTGAATATTGAACAAACAGTGTATGCTGGTGATCGCACTCGGCATCCTATCACATTCCCACCACAAAAGGACCTGTGCTCCATTGGCGGTCACATAGTGGTTGAAACAGTGCACGCTACTGCTGTGCTCACTCAGTCCACCATGTCCATTACCATTGGCATCTTCAGCTGCAAGCAAGCTAAGGTAGAGTGTCACAGCGTCAGAAAGATATACCTTCTGGCCTTTCGGTGATATCTTTGCTGGAAAGAGCAGCAGCAGCAGCCAACAGCAACACTCGACACATTAGTAGTCTTTGAAAGCTCTAATTACAAGACAAAGTGAGTGGCATCAACGGCATCACCGGCAAAGGACAATTCATTTTTATTATGCACAAATTTCCCCTGGTAATGGTGATGTTGGTGGGCAGCCAGGCCCGCCAATGGAAGGATATTTATTAGAATAGATAGATGTGTGTCAATAACGAATGCGCCCCAGTGGCTGTGGTCCATTGCACTTGGCGATAAACAAATTGCAGTAGATAAATCAAAACAAACACAAATACACATGCACGCACACACAAACGCATCTTCTTGGCCGAATAAATGGTCCGCCGTTAGCATAAATAGCAGAATGGAAAGAAGAACGGCCCAAAAAGCTGAAAATAATTCACTTACTGCGAGCGAATGCTACTATGCTACTTTGCTACTTTGCTTTGAGAACAGCAACCATCTTATGACAAGTAAATCCTTTCAGTCTTTTGCATACTCAGTATCCCCCTGTCTCCTTCTGTCAACATCAGTGTAAGCTGAAAAATGACACAGGCCGCAGGGCAAAGTGGAGTGGTCTTGGCCTGGCCACCAATCTTCCCAGCAAAACATAATAATCAATGACATGCATGTTCCTCTGATCCTGACGCTAGGCTGCGGCTTTCGTAAATGAGTATTCAATTAGCAAGCAAAGTCTCGCTACGGAGTGACACTAGTATAATTAGGTAATTAATCTAAATCTCAATTGGGACGATCGATGGATACGCCAATGAGAGCATTCAGAAGGGATGGCAGGGGCGACGTTGTGAAGAGAGAACGTGGGACAGCCAGTGCATTGCCTATTCAAATTGTCAGCCAGTACCAAAATAGTACGACGGCTTGTCAGTCTGTGTTCGCTTCAATACTTGCCCCGATAGAGCATTCAGGCGTCCAATCTTAAATCGGCTTACAAAGTCGGATACCCTTTTTAGATATTTATTTATTTATTTATTGCACTTGCTATAAAACCTTCTATTTGGCTAAAAAATCAAGCGTTTTCTCAGTGTAAGTTGCACTGTGTGTGTGTGTGTGTGTGTGTGTTTGTGCGCGTATGTCTCAGTAGGTCACTCATTTGAAATAGCCATCCACATCAGTCTTAAATTGGAGCACTCTGGCTCTTTCTGACTCTTTGACTCGCCCCAAAGCTGGCACTTGGGATTTTAATATCGATCTTGGCGTTGTTTGGTTTTAGGTTTTTGGCGTTTCTTAAAGTGCGCTCAACAAATATATAAATGCTGTGCCAAGTTGGAAGCAGTGCCATGATGGTGTGCTTGCGATTTACGATTGCACTAAACCACATAGTGAAAGAGAGACCAAGCAGACAGGGCAGACAGTGCCACGACTAGATCAATCACAGAACAGGCGTTCAGTTAAAGTTCCAGTTGAGAATGGCAAAACTGCCGAGCGACCTCTCCATTGACTTGGGCGGACACTTCGGAAGAAGCTGTCTGTGATCTGGAGCATCGCGTGTCTTGATTGTGCTTTCGAGTGGTCTAAAGGTTATGTGTGAGTGTGTGCACGGGGTGCACAGCAAGTAAAGACATCTGCCGCAAAGACAAGGTGCAAATTGGAGCAGAACTAATAGAAAATAATTAATGGTTGCTGCAGTCTGAAGAGTAAAGAAACGGTGAGCAAAAATGAACATACTCGTAAATGAAAGGGTAAATGTTGCCTATGCGGAGAAAAAGCTCGTCTTTATATATTTGGTTTATTCGAGACAGAGTAAAATTGCTGTCAGATTTAAATTGAATTAAAGCAGACATTGCAAAAACCGTGTGTGTGTGGCTGAAGACAGAAAGTGTGTCAGACTGTGCAATTAGATGGCAAATAGAATTAGAAGCAGATTAGGTAGAGAAGATGCTGACAGGACAGAATGAATACTAAACTCGGCCGCTGCCGACGCTGATGCCACTTTGTCAGACTGAACGAGGGTGATGGCACTATCTAAAGCTTTTCTAAACTTTAGATTTACTTGGAAGCGTAAATTACTGTCGTTCAAAATAATACAAAATTAGTTTTAAAAAGATGGCTTATAAACTGCTTTAAAAACGCTTTTTGATGCAGTTTGCAAAAAATAATTAAAAGACTTATAAACACAGACGATTTCTAAAAAAACAAAGTAAATTGAAAACACGTCTCTGTCAATTGTTTTCCAGATTCCGTTTGCGACAAAGATGTTTGTCGGCAGTTCAAGGCAGTCAAACATGTGCGTGCTTTAGTGTAATATAAAGAAATCAATATTATGGTAATGCTAGTGAAAAAAACAGTGAAAAAACAGACTTTCACTAATTATAGCAGAAAAGAGCGGGACTGGCAAACACACAAAGCACCGAGCACGTCGCCGACACCTACTTTGAACTTGTTTAAACTAACATCGAGGTTTGATTATAGGCAGCAATTACTGGCTTACTGATCAATGGATCGATAGCCGAGCATCATGGCGCCATATAGACTTTAGACGTCAGAAACACAATGTTAGCAACACAAAATGTAGAAAATGGTGGTGGGAAAGAGAGTAGTGGCCCAAGGTGACGCCGAGAAATTAGCAAACACAAAGGAGAAAAGGGCTGGTGTGTTGGGCTGGTGAGCAGGCACTGGATGGCACAGGCTGCATCACATTCTGACCGGCGGTCAGCAGCGGTAGCGGCAGGCAGCGGAGCGTACACTGATTGGCCGAATATTCCCTGTAGATAGGGTAACAGATGAAACAATCAAATTTTTAATGCGGCCTAGGTGCAGGCTCGCTGCTTCCAAATGCTGTAATGAAGAAAAACGAGCAGCCATTACTGGAGAGAGCGATTGGCAGCCGCAGTGGATGACTGCAGACGGCAATCGAGTGGCCGGCAAAGGGACATCACAATTGCCAGCTAGCGGGCTGCTTCAATTGCTGCTGGCTGTCGCACCGTTCACCGTGCACAGTTCTCTAAGTATCCAACAATAAAGCTAATGGTCGAATAAATCAGCATAACGACATTGCCAGGCAGCCACCAGAATTTAAAGTCGACTAATTTTTTCTCCCCTTTCTACAGACACAAAATAGCCAAAACTCAATATATCAAAAAGGCAACAGAATTAACATAATGAAAGCCAATTGTAAATCGGCGGTGGTGGTGATGGTGGTGGCAAGCAGACAAGCACATTCGACAGTGCAGAGCATTTCTCAGCGGCTCAGTGTGCTCAATTCACAGGCGGTTTTCAGCGGCATTGGACCAGGGGCAAGCTGACTGCTCTGCCGCAATGAGAACTGCTGCTGGTGGCGGCGGCAATGGCGGCGGCAGTAGCAGCAGCAAAGGAACGGCAACAGCGGCACTGCCTCAATTCCAGTGCCACTGTACAGTGCCTAGTCGCGGTAAATAAAGACTTGCAGAGTGAACACAGCAGTCGTTCTTATCGATTTTGTAATTATTTGCTCGTAAATTTTTGCTGCCAAAGAGACTTGTGCCATTCTAATAAGCATCACTTGATTCGATTTGTACTCGTTCAGTGCGGTACAATCTTCACATCGCTCACCGTACATTGAATGCGCGTTCTTCAAACGGAAGTTTCTTTTTCCATACTCTTCTAGACTAACACTATTAACGTCAACAGGATAGGGAATGAAATGACTCGACGCAAACAACACAAGGTGCAACATAAACACACTAAACACATTAAAAACTATTGCGGTTTATTTGCAGTTTGCTTGTACAGTGATGCTTCCCAATGATGTACTTGCAATCATTTGCAAGTACAACAAAATAAAAAAAGAAAAGAACAAACGTTGGTACTCTGTGGAATTATTTTGAACAATATTTCCCTGCAAAAAAAGAAAGTAAATAGAAGAACAAAGTTTAATAAATTGCATTGAGAAGTGTACACCTGTGGTCAGTGATGATAGTAGTCGGTCATGATTATTGAGTTTTCATGAAAACTCAATTAGTTTTATGAAACAATACAAAGGAAAAGTTTTCTGGTTACTCAGTATGTGAACACTGAAGTAAAACTTCACTGCATTCATTTAATGGTCTGCGATATTCAAAGCGACCGTTCAATTGCGGTCAGTAGTCGTCGACCAGTGGCCAGGCGGTTGAACAATGCAAACAGCCTCAAAGAGAGCAATAATGGTCGATTAGAAATAATTAAAGCGAGTTTGGCCAAGCGAGTAGTTGGCGGAGAGTTGAGGGAGCAAGCAGCCAAAAAGGCAAGAGCAAAGAAGCCGACAGAGAGGCCACACTGAATGGCAGGAGAAGGCGAGGGAAGTGAGGCTGGCTACCGGACGACGCGCCGTGACCAATCGCTCTTGTATCGACTGTATAGAGTTGGCAGGCTATAAAAGACCGTCGCTGCTGTCGAGCTAATAATAGTACCATTGTCAGGCTAATCTGTAATCGCGTATTTACAAAGTCAGACAAAATTAATTACACAAAACGGAGATTGAAAATTAAAACCATTTTCTTGAACCACTGACCAAGTAAGGCACTGGTGGCTGTCATTAGCTGGCGTCGTATGAATTATCAGGCAGCCAGAGCAAGACGCAGATAATTGCACAGTGCGCCAAGATAAACAGTGCCATAAGAGGCCACCGAGCTCAGCTGAATGCGGCCCAATTAGCCGAGAACTAGTGCCCGTTCGGGTTTCTTTCATCCATCTAGCCTGCCCATCCATTCAAACGGAAGCCTAAGGGATGGAACTGTTGAGGAGGGAGAAACTGCTGAAGGAGAAAGAGGCAGAGGATGGGCCGAACAGTAGTAGTTGACGAGTTCAGTACTGTACAGTACTGACAAGTCTCGAGTGGCGCACTGTGAGAACTGTAAACACACACAAGCACAGTAAATGGATGACATTTTTAATAAACAGCAGCTAACTTGGAGGCACACATGTGCCACTCTCACTTGCACTACCGCTGCTAATTACCAATCACCAATCGAACTCGTTCAGAGCGAGCTGCAGACTCGGATTTAATTAGCACACAGAAACTGATTCAAATTTGCCAGTCTGCCTAGAAGATAAGCAATACTCGCCAAATGTGGCAAATGGCGGCACACAAAGTTCTGAGAAAGCGCTTTAGCGAGTCAGCGTGCACAGTGTAGCAAGTCTGGCGTTCCAATTAATGTGTCCATTACACTGCTAATCGAAACTAATGTGTATGTGAGCCATATTTAAACTAATTAGCACGAATGACTCAAACTGAAAGAGGAACAGTTTTTTGTGAAACGAAGGAATGGGGAAAAAGAGTAATGTTCGATTAATTACAATCAGATGCGAAGATACTAATTTGGCAAATTGCCACTGCTCACTTACTTTACTGTCACGACGGCGCCAAGCAATGTGCAACGGCAGCAGCAGCCGCGGCAGAGGCGTGGCACACTGTTTGGCGCATTATCACGCAGAGCACTTTATTTTAAAATCATAACAGTCCAGTAGAAGGAGTACGAAGCACATGGCTGAATGCATCATTTGTCGTCGCTGAGCCGCTTTGCAGCGGACCCCTCTGCAGCAGTGTCATCAGCCACTACTTTTGCGGCTAATTGGTGTGTGGCAGTGAAGGCAGTCTGCTCAGCTAATCATCATCACTATCAGCGAAATGACAGGCACTGAGACAATGGCGGCCACTGGGACAGCGACAGTGTATTTGCACAAGAGCGTATATATCGATTTCACCGATGCAGTGCCAAGTGCCGAGTCTCAATAGAAGTGCACAGTTCTTCACTCTTCACCGTTGGCCAGTTTCAGGCGACTAACGAAGGGAAAAGGGAGAAAGGGAAAAAAGGAGAGAGAGAGAGAGAGAAAGAAAGTGAAGGAAAGGCAAGTTCTGTCAATGAATGCAGCTTCCTGACCAGAGTGCCAGTGTTCAGTGATCAGACTGCCTGTCACAGACCGTGCACGGCCAGTCTTTCGGTGACATGTGCTAGCTCTACTGCCACCGACCCGATTGACGGCTACCCAGTTTAAGTGGCAGCATGTTAATTGAACGAACACCAGCTTTACTGCCCTCCACACATTGACAATCGATCCATTGATGTAAATGTGCAGCTAGACGCTGGCCAGATGCTTTGCACTACTCAGTGTACACTGTACGCCCGTAAATGAACACACAGATTTGCATGACACTAGTGTAGTCAAAAATGGCATTTCTCTAAAAAATTCAAAAAATGTTCGTTTATAAACACACAGACTATTTATGCCAAATTTTGTATGAAAATCTACTGATGTAAATTGGAGATATTCAATTGTATTTTTAGCTTTGCACAGATTACAGTGGAATTTGAAAAATGCATCGTTTTATTTTTTAAATTTAATTCAAATAAGTTTGTGCGGTAAAAATGGGAACAAGCTGCACTCTCTACAGTGTAAAGTTCTCTGCTCAGTAATCAAAAAGCGATCGATGGAGGCCTAATCCAATTAGCGTGCACACATGTTAGTGGCCTGGAAAGGAATACACTGATACACAATCCCGCATAAATAAATAAACAAACAAACTTGAAGAGCAATTGACTGTGATTTACAAACAAAGTTGAAATTAATATAACCAGTAGTAAAGTACCACTGTGACAATAGCGGCGACAGAAAGCAATATGGCAAAGCAGCCGTTCAATAGTAGCGTCGTGCAAAAGCCCAAAGTGGGGCAAACTTGTGGCGCAAAAGGAGCGCAATTATCAGAGGCACCAGGCCATCGTTAGACCACCGCATTACTGTCACCGAAATTTCTTCGATTAATCGAAAGTAATTAATAATTCATCTTTGGTGTCCCATCGGAAGCACTGCTACATTAGAGCAGTCTTGTAGAGCATTAATGACAAAAACTCGGCGATTCGGTTAATAGGGCATCTTCTCACAAGGTCACTGCTCTGTGGCTGCCAATAGTCAGTCCGGTAGACGTCTGCCTTTTATTCTCTGCCTAAAAGCATTCGGTTTGCAAAAATAATTGTGGCATATCACCGAAGCACGACCTATGGACTTTGTGGCATGGCAAGCTCAAGTAGCAGTAAAACAACAATAGACAAACAAAGAAAGAGAAGAGTGGTGTGGTGAGCAAGTGAGAGCATCCTGGTCAGCAGCACTGGTGTCTGCTCTTTTCGGCCTCTCTAACACGGCCATTCTGCTGATGGACCGCTGTTAAAAGAAAATTTTTAGCAAAATGACGGCCACCTTCTTAGTGCAGTGGTGTAAGTGGCAAGCAGGGAAAGAAAAACGGAAGGCAAAAGAAAAGGGAAGGAGAGAATGGACAAAAATTAATAGCCATAGATTAGTAGTGAACGTAAAGCGTGCCGCCTGAAATGCTCCAGCGCGCGGACGCTTTGACATGAAAATGAATCTTAGATAGGCTGCAGTGATTTGAGACGTGTGCTCTCTAAAATGAACAGACTCAGTGTACCCGCACTGGGCCGTGTACAAATTATAATAAATCTCATATATTATAGTTAATTATAAATACAGCAAAAAAGATAAAAGGACCGATTGCCAAGTACGATGCTGACAAAGACAAACATGAATTGCTATTCCCAGATTAGCGATAGCATGGCTGAAACAGACACTGGTCAGTGCTGGTGTCCGAGAGCCGACTAAGCAATCATTCAATTGCTTTGACAGTCCTGACTTGGCTTGCACTAGCTTCTTCTTCTTTTTTATCCCTGTTCCGGGCGAATCTCCGGTGTTGCAAATAAGCCACACAGTGCACCACTGAGGTTCAATCAGTAAGGTATGCCAGTGCCCATTGGGCCATTTCTAATCAATGCGCAGAGGAGCGATTTGTAGCTGATGCTCGTTTTTGTAGAGGCACTAAGTGAATGTGGTATTCTCGGTAAGCAATGGCAGTATGTAATCTGGATAGAGCGAGGCATTGCCACACTGCCGTAGCTGCTGCTGCTGTCTCAGTCACTGCACTATAAATCATCGGCTGCTCAACACGGCTGCTCCTTTTCTCAACGAGTTTCAGCACTGTGCCATCGCCGCTGGAACTAATGGTTTGAGCCCGAACAAATATTTGCCTTGTCTAACCAATCGGTAGTAGTCAGTTAAATACCAAATGTAATGCCTTCCCCTGCCCGGCAACTAATACTTGAGCAGTAAAGTTTCTAATGATCAGATGCTTGGCAATTACTTGGCCATTGCGAGCAAGCGAGGAGTGAGCTGTGAAACAATGCCCATTCGCCAGTCGGTGCAATTTTTAAGTTTGAATAATAGTCTCTCTCTCTCTCGTGCCGGCACCAGGAAAGTTGTCTGCCCCGCCTGCCACTACTGCTGTAAAGTGAAGCGAAAAGGATAGACCCAGACAGAGGAAGTTCTGCAATAATAACTGGTTCGACAATAATTAACTTGCATTCAAACAAATCCCGATCGCTAGTTCAATATTCAAGAACATTTCCCACTAGATTGACGCGACCTGCATAACAACTACTGTGCATCGTGTTTTGCGGTCGGCGAACGTCAGCCAACTGCCGCACCAAGAGCAGATTAGATTGAAGACAGAAGATCGGTTTTTTCCCGGGTACCAGTGAAGCCTAGTACGGCAGAACATGGTCCACCTCAGAGAGGCATGTCGTGCCTGCCTAATGCCAATTTTCGTGTTTGGCGCGCCCCGAAATCTAGAGTCGTTCGGAGAGTACGTTGTGCGTTGCATCACAGCAGAATGGAGCGCAGTGTCTGCAGTGCCTGACAAAGCATCGAGCTAACTCAATTTGCCTCGGTACTCTGGCGGGAAGAACGACTTCATTGGCACATCCACCGTGGGCCACCTTGCACTTCCGCCGGTCTGAATCGATCTGCCCTGTTCGGTGCCTGTTCCCGCTCGGCTCGGTGCTGTTTTGGTCACTGAAGCATCACTTCACCCTCACTTGCCTCTCCCGTAATGATGGCCACAAGTCCGTTGTTGGAGAGCAATTACACACACACACACACTTTACTTCAAGTGCTAACGAAAGTGTCTCCGCAAATTGAGCCATTCATCCAGGGCAACTTTGCCAACTACCTTCGAACTCACTTTCTAGCATCCAATTTTTTTAATCTGCAAAATGTAGCCGACAAATCTGAAGGTGTTGTAGACATCGAATCACAAAAGAAGATGATCGAAAAATTCCACAAAGAATCACATGATTTGGCTCTTGATAGCTTTTCCTATCTTCCTCTTTTCAATCTGCTAGTCGGAAGTAAATTTTCGAAATTTATCAATCAAAAGGGCACAATATTCTATGTAGATTCGACGGGTGGCCTTTTCTTAGTGGATGGGTCGCCATTTCACTACAAAAGCCTACAGAAGGAACATGTTTATAAAATGTTTTCCATCAAAGATTCTGTAGTACATGAAAACTTCAAAAAGTTTATCGAAACTATTCAAGGTGACAATCATGTGGAGAAACTAATTTTTGACGAATTGAAACTGGTAAACAAAAAGAAGGAAAATATAGTGATACAACGTACTAATTTGCTGTATTCGCGAAGGAGCCGTGGAAAAATGACTTTCTCGAAAATAAGTAGCTGTAAGGACGATGAATCATCATTCAAAAAGTTACTGGAAGATATCTCAAAACCCGGAGAACTTAAAGTTAATGAAATTAAAAACGTGAAACTAAAAAAATGGTTTCAAACTATTCGTAACAACTTCTCACAATGGCGACTTGACAACCTCTTCAAGACGCACTGCCCGCTTCCGTCGGTTTATAGTCAAAAGGAACTTGGCTTGGAAATTTTATTAAAAATGAACACCACTTTCAAAAACCTTTTCAAATTTATATACGCCGTCTACAATGCCATCTTTCCAGTTAAAACTTTTGGCAGTGCAAGAAATCAAAGAAAATTTTTTGAAAACTTAAAGGTGCTTTTCACAGCAAGTTTGGCGGTCAAGTTTCGCCTTTTTGATATCTTAAACGGCATCGATGTGGAAGAGATGCGGCCATTGTTCGACGACCTGCCCTTTTACACTCCCAAAGCCAACATTGAGGCGCGCTTTCTTCTCTGGATTTTTGAGCGTATCACAGACGCAGTAAAGAGCAAGTTTTACATAACAGAGGGTGACCACGATAACAAGTTTTCTCTGCTCTTTTATCGGTACGATTTGTGGATGCGAATTCGAGTTCAAGGAATGAAGCAATTGATGGTTAAAAATGGATGGTGTACATTGATAAAGGACTTTAGCAACGGCAGAGACCAGTGTATGAGCATGTCTGATTACTTGAAATATTCTGAACTTCGATTGATACCCAAAAAGTCTTGTCTCCGACCAATATTGAGCCTAAAGTTCCATCACGATGAGTCGAAAAACGAATACAAAAATATTCAACGTATTGTTCTGCAGCTACTGAAAAAAGCCACAAAAGGTCCTGTTTTTGACAGCCAAGGAGGATCAGCCCACAAAATTTACGAGCGAATTATCCAACTGAAAAATGGCGACAAAAGTGCTGGTGACGGTGGCTTGTACGTTATTCGAGGCGATTTTGAAAACTGTTACCCCTCGATGAATCTTACTAAGTTGTTAAAGTTGATACTGCAAATATCACCATCAACGGTTAGCCCGGATGAGGAGCGTAATTTACTCATTGAACTTTTTGAAATTTATTGCAAGAAAGGGAATTTCTACAAACATAGAAGGGATTTTGTGATCAAACCACCTTTGTCGGACTTCAAAATGTCAAAATCACAAAGTCTTCTTACTAGCAGCGATTTTTCACGATTGAAAAAGTTGATATCAAAGCAATTGTCGATTAACTCATTTGAAAAGCACGTCTTCTCGTCCATCAAAAACAAGTGCATCGACCTCAATTCATTAATTGACATTTTTGGAGCATATTTATCCAAAAATGCTCAATTTCGATTTGGCAAAAAGAGGGTTTACAAAATAAAGAAGGGCCTTCGCCAAGGAACTTCTCTGGCCAGCGATATTTGCGAAATCTACTTGAGCAACTTTTTTCATCACATCTTCAACGATCTTTTGCACATTGAGCCGGTCACCGATTTAAACCACTTTTTCCTGCGCGTAGCCGACGACTTTATCTTTGTCACGAGAGATCTACAGATGGCGAAAGATTTTTCTACTATCGTTTGCAAAAAAAGTTTTGCTGAAGAATGGGGGCTTAAGATTAACACAAGTAAATTCACCACCAATTTTAATTTTGAAACGGGAGAACTAGACAACGATTTGAAAATTTCTTTTTTTGGTCGGAAAATTTTAACTCGAGACTTGTCAGTTTCCCTGGATTTTGATTCATTTAAATCTTCACGAATCGCCGACACGTTTAACTGCAACCCCTTTGCCCCTCTGCTTTCAATAATGAAAGCAAATATAAGTAAGTAATCACGACAGAAAGTAAGATCTCAATTTACTGACTTACTCAACTTTACTTTCTTTAAAGACTTGATGCAAAGTTACATTTGGCCTGAAGTTGTAGATCAGCGAGTTTGTTCGCTTGATCAAATTGTGGTCAATCTGTTTGAGCGTTTTCTACTGCAAGCGTTCCGCTTCGTCAGCTTTCTTTGTGTTTCACCCACTTGGAGGAAATGTCATGACAACTTGGGAGCCCACATCTGTCAGTTTATCTACCAAATGGCCATTCGAATGAGTCAACGAATCAAGACGTGGAAAGAAAAGAACCCGTCTTTGCAGTGTTCACTTTCTCGCCTTCATCTTCACTACATTTCAGCAAGTGCATTTCAATTGCTCTATAAAAAGGGACCACACAAAGTGCAATGCCGAAAAGGTGAAAAGAACGCAATCAACACCTACTGCCAAAAGCTTTCTCAACAGAATGCACATCGTCTAGGAGGAGGAGGCAAAATTATTTCTCTTCCCACAGAAATTTATTCTCCATTTAACGAATTCATTGTATAACAAGTAGACAATTTTAAATAACACAATAGAATTAGTAAAACAATTGACTTAGACCGTAGCGAATAGCAAATGCAACCAAGGTGCCAAAGACTTGAACAACCATCAGGAGAAAGGTGAGTCGGCCCTCTTGAGTAGGTCCACAAATAACCAATGCCAAATTGATTATAGTCAAATTGCTGCATTCATACTTTGTTGCGCTTATTTGCTTGTAGCTAACAAGGCCGAGTGTTCGCAGTATTCGAATCATCAAGGCGCCAAGAGTGCCGATTTTCTGCGTATCAATGGTGAAAGTGCTAGGAACAAGGCGGTCGGTTTCAGCGTCATATCTGGTAGCAAAGGAGCAAAATCGTTGAGTGACCATTTCCAAACTACCGTAACTTACTTGGGAAGCCGGTGCCGGGGGCAGTCAACAAATTTAAATAGTTGAGGACACGAGTAGAGAAAGTTCACCACTTGGGGAATGAAAAAGAGGAGCATTGTTTTGCTAAAGTGCCCCAAAATTCCCACCACAGCGAATGTCATGCCTGAAAAGTAGCAGAACGTGTCGCCGACAAAGACACGCGAAGGAAACCAGTTGTGGCGGAGAAGACCAGCGGTCACTCCGATGTAGGGTAGCATCATGTTCAGTGAAAAGATGTGCGATTGCCAGTGGTCCGTACTTCGAATCAACTCAATTATATTGTACGACACTATGGATGAAGCGATGATGATGCTTTGTCCTGCTTCAATGCCGTTGATGCCAGCTAAAATGTTGATTGCGTTGGTGCAAAAAATGGCCAACTTCATGAGGAAGAGGTAGTACAGGTAGCTCAAATTTAGGCTAAAGCCCAACCAGTATCGAAGAGGCTTTGGTACTATTATCGTCGTGTTTGCATAGGTAAGCGCGTATATTACCAGTAAAGGTATACTTGCTCCCATTGGCAAGAACAGCTTGACACCCCATCTTAAGTCAAGCACATCATCGGCGAATCCCAAGAACATCATACAGACGATGGAAAGAAGGCCACCGAGAAACTGGCACAACTGAGAAGAAGATACGGTGAGAGTTTCATAAGATTGACAACAAAAAACTTACAAGCTCAAAGTTGCTAGAACTTGTGTCGGACTCATGAAACTGAATAGGGATAAAGGTGAAGAGAATGAGAATGTATATACATGCTGCCACAGCACCTTGTGATTCAGCTCTACAAAAAATGGTTTATAAATGCAAAAGTTTGGAGCAAAAACCCGCTTCAGTACATACATTTTCCGAGTATTATTTTTCTTGCACAGATCTATTCCACATAGACCGGCTTTGATGAACTTTTCCTCCAGCTGAGGGATGGCCTTCCAGGTGAGATAGCCTCCACCGGCGGAGAGAAGGCAAATGAGACCAATTTGACAGGAAAGATCCATTGTTCTGGAGCGATTCAAATTCGCATATCTGTTGGCAGTATGCTATCGTCATCCTAAGAACATATGACAACAAAGTCCATGTTTTCAAACGGCGATTTTTTTGCTACAAAAATTAAGACTCTGCTGCCATCTCTTGCTCCTGCAGTTTTTAGTTTATGAGCTTTTTTTTGCGAGTTTGAAAACTTTTAATCTTTTTTTTTAAAACTATCTTAATTTTCAACAACTTAAAATGTATTTAACAAAGAGTAAGAATTTGCAAGAAGTTGTGCAATAGTCAAACTCAATGTGTGAAGCAAATATAAAATACAAAGTCGCCGTTGCGATGGCAACATCTTTGTTGTTGGCGGTCTTTGTTGAGTGCCGCAATTCAAATCACAACTCGGCCAAGATTTTCCAAGAGACAGCATGTATATTCATCTCAACAAAAAGATAACCGTGCCCAACTGCAACAAGGTGCGCACCATCTCCTGGAGCAGCGACCACGAGTTTATAGCATGTGGTGGGGAGAATGGCGTGCTGAAGGTAATCAAACTCGAGGCCAATCTGAACAGTCTGAACAAGGGCGATAATGCACGCAACTTTTCACATAATCAAACTCTTGAAAGCCACAAGACGACCGTTCAGCATGTCTGCTGGAATGAGCCATTTCAGAAGTTGACATCCAGTGACGATGCAGGCTCCATCATCGTCTGGATGCTCTATAAGGGCATGTGGTACGAAGAGATGGTCAACAATCGAAACAAGTCACTGGTCACCGGCATGGCTTGGACTTTTGATGGGCAGAAGATATGCATTGTTTATGATGGTAAGTGCCAGCCAAGTGATGCTGAGATGAGCAGTTCTTATGAGCATTTCTTACAGATGGGGCCATTATTACGGGGTCTGTCGATGGAAATCGTATTTGGGGAAAAGATATAAAAAATGCCAACTTGTCAAAAGTTGAGTGGTCTCCAGATGGAAAAACCATTTTAATTGGAACAAACGAACTCGAAGTTCAGTGCTTTGACAATATGGGAAACTTTGTGAAGAAGGTGCCCCTTGCCACTTTACAAGCACTGTACGGCCGAGCAAATGCCTACAAAGAGGTGCCCACCTTGGTGAGCATAAAGTGGTTCAAGAACAGTGCCATCGACCATCCACTGATTGTGGCCTTTGAAGATGGCTGGTTGCAGTTGATGAAACACGAAGCGGATGACTTTCCTTTGCTCATTAATACTGAACTGAAAATTAGTTCGGTAGAGTGGAACAATGCTGGTGATATGTTTGCCGTTACAGGTATTGGAAATCTCTAAAGTTTTTTACCTCTAATTTTTATCTTTTTTTACAAAAAGGCAGTGGCCAGGCAGAGGATGGCAGCAGAAAGAACTTTCTTAAACTGTACAGCAACGAGGGGGACATGCTGCAGATGGTCAAAGTGCCTGGAAGTGAAATTTGCGACTGCTCATGGGATAAAAGCGGACTCAAGCTGGCGCTCGCAGTCGATACGTACATTTTCTTTGCCAGTGTAAAGCCCAACTACGACTGGGGCTACCTTACCAACGCCATTGTCTTTGCCCTTCCCAGCCATGGAAGGGGCAAACGACTCATCTTCAAGGAGATCAGAACTAATGAAACGTACGAGAAGGAGGTGAACAACTTCTGTCAGATGGCCACTTGGATGCAGTCCTGTGCCGTGGTCAGCAAGGTCGAACAAGGGGGCATCATCAGTGGCAGTGGGGCTGGTGGCAGCGGCAGCGGCGGCGGGGGCAGCAGTGCTCAATCGACTGCCGAAGGGAAGCGCAGCAACTCCGAGCAGACCCACTCTCTGGCACTGTACAACTCGATAGGCACGCTCATCGATCGGCACCTGGTGAACATGAAAGTGCGCCACTGCTGCATCAACTCTACGCAAATGATCGTCGCCTCGGATGACTCTTTCTACGCGTGGACGTTTAATCAGTCCTTCAGTGGAGGCACTGTCAGTCTAAAGAGTGAGTGAAAATGTGTGTGAGAGAGACAGTGTTCGGCACTGCGCTCATGTGTGTACTTCCGCTGCGTCGCTCTCTGACGGTTTGCACATCTTTTCCCTTTTTTTCTTTTTGCAGATGTCCACAGTGAGCGGTTGTATAATGAATTGGCACTACAGAGTGCCGGGGGAGAGCGCCTGGAGGGTGGGCACAGTCAGCAGACGGCGACGGCGACGCTGGTCTCGCGCTCCGATCCCATTTCATGCATAACTGCATCGGAGAGAAATTTGCTTGTCGCCAACCAGTCGGGGGTCATAAATCAATTTCTGCTGCCTAATGCAGTTCGGGTGCATCAGATTCAAGTGGCCGACTGCATTCCCTACCGCCTGGCGATGAACCGAAACTCATCCCGGCTGTCGCTGATTGACAAATCCTCGAAGCTGTACATCTACGACTTTGACGCCACCAACGAACAGACCGGCACTGAGGGCGACTGGCTCGATGTCAGACTGCAGGACGTCTGGGACATGCGCTGGGCCGCCGACAGTGCCGACCTGCTGGCGGTCTGCGAGAAGAGCCGACTGGTCATTCTAAACTCGAGCACCCTGGAGCGAGAAGAGCCCGTTCTTTCTAACGGCAACATCTGCTCATTCGAACAGCTCAGAGTGAAGACGCTTCTGCTGGACAGTCTGATTGTCGATACAATGGCAAATGGAACAGGGGCGAAAAAGGCGGTGGACAGTTACATAGACCAGGTGGAGTCGCAGTCGATTCGTGAGCTAAAGGACATTATGGCCGAGTCGCTACCTGATGCAGTCAACTACATTCTGCAGGGAGCAAGCTTGCCTAGTTTGTGGAACATTGTCGCCGAGCACAGCTTGAATAGCCTTCAGCTGGACACGGCCAGTTTGGCGTTGGTGAAGTGCAAGGACTACAAAGGCTTGCAGTTTATCAAGAAGCTCAACAAGCTATCTGACGATGATCTGAAGCTAGCCCAAGTGCTCACCTACCTGAATCGGTTTGAAGAGGCAGAGACTATTTACATTGAACGTAATCGACCTGAACTAGCTATTCATATGAATGAAGTTTTAGGGCGGTACTCTAGAGTGCTTGAGTTGCTGGAAAGTAAGAAATGCAATGTGCACTTATTTGATGATTGATATTTATAATCATTCTGTCTGATTGTAGAGTATCGAATTGCCAACTACCGAAAAGAAGTCGAATCGGCGCGATACAAACTGGCACAGTATCACGCCGATCACTGTCAGTGGGCGGAAGCCGCGGAGAACTTTGAGAAGGTGTCCGCGTACCAGCAACTGGTGCCCTGTTACATACACCTGGAGAACTACAATGGCCTGGTGCGACTCATTGACCGAATCACCTCGAGTGACAGTGCCCTCCTCACTGACATCGGAGTCTTCCTGCAGTCAATGGGCCTGTGCAAGGACAGCGCCCGGGCTCTGGTGAAGGCGGGTAAGGTAGAGCGCGCCATTGAAGTGTGCGTCTCCATGAGCGAGTGGAAGCTGGCCATTGATTTGGCCCATGAACACAAGTTTGAACACATTGACTCCATTCTAAGTCAGTACGTTGACCACCTTCTGCTCGAGCGAAAGTACATCGAAATTGTTGAAGTGTACAGGCAAGGCACATTAGGAAGAGAAAGATAATGATTGAACCAAAAGGGTGACTACGGTTTTCTGTTTTCAGGAAGGCCAATAAGATCAGTAACGCCTCGGCGATGGTGGTCACGCTGATTGGTGAACTGAAGAAGACGGGCAAGGGTGATGCGGCACTCTTCAAGAAGCTCTTTGTGCTCATTGGCATGCTGCATCAAGAGGGACGCAGAAAGGCAAACAAAGGCGCTACCTCTACTGCTCTAGATGACCTTCTCACCACCGATGAGGCGATTCCTTCTGATTTGGACAAAAAGATGGTAGAGGATCCGTGGAAAGGTATGGCATCATTCGGTGATAGAGTACAGTTCTGCAACTCTCTTCTTCTTTCCACAGGAGCTGAGGCGTACCACTTTCTGCTGCTGACCCAACGGCACCTGTACGAGAGCTACTACGACTTGGCAATGAAGACGGCACTGCACCTGCAGGACTACGAAGAGTTTCTCAGCAATGAGGAAATCTACAGTCTGATAGCGCTGGCCAGCTACAGCTGCAAGTCATTCTCCGTCTGCTCGAAAGCATTCATCAAACTGGAGGCAATGAGCACTGACAGCCGTGAGCCAAACTGGAATGCCTCCGTGTTGATTGGCGAGCCAGACAGTGAGGACCTGGACAGGGTGGACATCTCACAGGAGCAGCGGGAAAAGTACGAAAAGCTGGCAATTGAGATATTCGGCGTGAACTCGCCCAATGAACAGGAGAGGCAGGGCACTGAGATGACGGTGGAGTGCAAGTTCTGCGGCACTTCAATACCCGACTACAGCATCTCCTGCCGACAGTGCAGCACCAAGTTTCTGCCCTGCATCGTCAGCGGCAAGTCCATTCTCGACAGCAGACATCAGTGGACATGCAAACAGTGCGCCCACCAGGCCATTAAAACGGAAATCAAGCAGTACAACAACTGTCCACTGTGTCACTTTCGCATAGACTAGCGATGCGAATCCTACCGGAAATGAATGATGATTGTCCGATTCGAGTGTGTGTGAGTAATTTAATCAGCAAATACCAGAACACATACAAAATGATTGATTATGAACATGCGAAATATTAAATCACTCTATACTGGAACTAAATCAAGGAAATCAATGCTTCTTTTTGAACTTTTTCGGTTTTTGCTTGTTCTTGAACTGCTCTGGTTGGCTTTTGGTTGATTGCTCCGGATTCGGACGCTTGCCGATACTGTAAAACAGAAAAAAAAACAAAAAGGCAAAACAAAATGATTAACAAAATTGACATGAAGAAAATAATTAACAAAAAAGATGACAAACCTTTTAATCGAAACCAGAGTCTGATTTGTTCCTTTGAGGGCATGCTCCCAATCATTTTCTGAGCCCTTAATTGCGTACTGGCTTAGATCTTTCGATAAGGCTTTCTTTTGCTTTTGTTCAGCCTTTTTGATTACATCCGCTGCCTCGGAGAGTTCATCTTCCAGCGACTGGCTGAGTGGGTTCAGATTGTCCTGACCAACATTTCGCATTTTCAACTGACCTTCAATTTCTTTCTGGCGCAATGAAGTGAAATAGTTGGATATTTTCTTTACAGATCGACTGAACAAGCCCAATACTTGAGTTGAAGGTAAGTTCAACTGGGCGGAGATCTGATCCACATCACTGTGCTGCAGTCCAATGCTTAGCAAAATGGCATTCTGAACATGCGACATGCGAAAAGAAGGCCCAAAGCGTCCGAGAAAATAAAGATGCGCAATTGCAGGCAATAGGTCCACAATTAAATGGTAGTCGGCCAGATTCTGCGAGTACAGCTCGAGACGCTTCAAGTCATATGTGGTGAACTGCTTCAAAAGTTCATCACGAGTCAGTTCAGGCACTTCGGCTTGCTTGATGGAATTTTGAAGAATGTTCAGTGCAAATGCAGCTGAAAATGTGCTGAACTGGTAAGACAACAGCGAAATAAAGCGCTTTCTGAAGTCGACCCAAAATGCCTGCAACCAATTGTTCTTCAGTGAAATGTCTGCATTGAAAAGCGCGCTTTTTCCGCCAGAATGTTCCTCTGAATCCTTCGCCTCGACATGTCCGTTTAAGTGCTCATCTTCGCCTAGCACTTTGAGCATGATGCACGAATGCTCTCCGGTGAGATCGTTAGGTGTTTGTCGTAGGTAAACTGGCGTGAAGCCTGATTTTTTCCAAAACTTAAGCAACTCGGGGGTCAGGCCAAAGGAGACGCCGAGGTAGTCGAGCTTTTCTGCCTTTCTCTCGTTGAGATTGAGCAAAAGTGGCGAATTGATCTTTTTGATCTCTTGCCCTTCAGCCTCACCATCCTCTTCCTGAACAGTCACTGGCTCCCCGCCCTCTTCCACCAGGTTAACGTTGTACTGTCCGCGATAGTAGTCCTCGAGAAGCTGCAAAGCACGCGTTCCGTAGCCCATTGCCTGGTAGTTGGGATTGGTGGCAATTCGAACTACGCGAGCACCAGAGAGTGACGCAAAGTGAGGGTCTTGAAACTGCTGCGAAACCGTCCAGGGAATCAGGTCACCTGAAGCTCGTTTGCCGCGCGACAAGCTGGCTTTAATTGAATCCTGCGAAATTTCTCCCTCCAGACACACCTGAATGAAGCACAGCACGTCTGGTATTTTCACCTTCTTCATGTGCTTCGCAGTGATCGGCGGAAGAAGGCAAAAGAGATGGTGAGCAGGAGCGTCTGAAATCATTTGCAAATCGTTGGGAGAATTTTTGTAGTGAGAAGCCACGTAGAGAGCCATGATTCGCTGCAAAAAGTTTTCCGATGCTTTGTGGTAACTGAAAAGCGTATCTCGGTTGATGTAGAACAGGTTGCAATCAGTGGGCACTGGACAGCCATAGGTGACAGGGTTGTCAATGATAGAGGCATCCAAACAAAGTAACTTGTTCAGCCACAATTCAATTTGGTCACCGTTGTTGTACCGAATGGACTCATTCAGCTCTAGTTCAAACAAGTTTCGACCTTGCATGGCATCACTGGCCTTATTGTTCGCCCCAGGAACACTTGTCTGGCGGAGTTGCTGGAGCAGCTTGAGAGACAGTGAGCGGCCTGTTCCTTCGTAGCCGTTGATAGTCGAAGACATGAACACCAAGTACGGTCCTAGCAGTGACTTGACTATGGGAAGAGGAATGGCTGCAGCCTCATCAATGACAACCAACTCGGCAGATTGAACTAAATTAAAGCAAAGAATGAATGACAAGGCTTTTCACAAAAGTAACAAGTTAAAATATTTACCAAGTAATTTGTTTTTGGCAGCATCAGCAGGATGAATGTACTGAATGCACTGTCGATGTTGGCGGAAAATGTTGATCCTAACAATGGCTTTGTTGAACTCGGCATTGGTTGATTGAATGATATCGTAATCAAGATGCTCTTTCAGGTGAATTGCATCAAATCCTTTTAGGATAAACTCGAAGAGTGTCTGCAGATTTTCCGGCGTCGGCGAGGTGACGTAAATGTTGGAGTAGTTGAACGCCACAGCCGCTGCAATTGACAGTCCAAGGGCGGCTGATTTACCACGACCACGGCCTGCAGTCAAAGAGACGGTGGAGGAGAGCGACTTTTCAGAGATGACATCGATGAACTTTAACACCGCCTTGGCTTGGTCAAGTGTTCTGCACTGGCTGATAATCGAGCCAACTGGCTGGGTTTCAGCCAAAGAGTCCTTCAGTTCAGCCAGTTCAGCGGCTTCTGGAGTGAGTTCTGTTGACTCCATTTTGGGGACAGGGGTAATTTCAGCAATATGCGAAGAGATTGGAAGAATGTTTAGCTTGTCGTCCACAATAACACAACTCGAACTGGCAGCCACTGAAAGGATGAAACGTTCGTTGAAGCGAGCCACCACATCTTGATGAGCTTCTGTACGGTAGCGCGAGTGTACGTCCATGGTCATTGCATGTAACTGCTTCAGCGATGTGATGGAGTTTAGCAGCAAGCAAATAACTCCACCACCTTCAATCGTTTCAATTGTTCGCGCCAGAATGTTTGGCGTGATTGCCTCAAAGTCTTGCAGGACCAGCATACCATAGGTGTTGCCCAAAATCTTATGAGTTTCATTGTAGTAGCTGTACCGAATATTCGTCTGAGCAATGAACGTTTCAAACATGTCCTCCAAGTTATCAAGCTCCACGCCTTGCTTCATTTTCTTTTGCAGAATTCTCATTCGCTTCTTGCGATGCCTAAAACAGAAAAGTTACCAACATGTTGCAGTTGAGTAAAGCAAAAAAACATACGAAGAAAATCCTAGTTCTTTTTTGTAACACCACAAAACAGAAGGTCTAGACTTGACTTGAGACTTTGATAACATCTGGTGAAGGATGACAACCTGACAAAAAATACATTAAAAGAATTAAATAATTTTTCGACAAATGTGATGTTTTTCTTATTCTTACTTGATCTCGAGCCTTTGGACCGACAATGAGAAACATGGATCGATGACCATGTGTGATTCCATTTTCCATCAAAATCCTCAGCCGGTTGTCAATTTTTTTGTAAACCATTTTGGTATTTTCAATAAAAAGATAGTCAAAGCGGCAGGTAAAATCAAAACAAATTCAGCGTGCTTTTGGACCACGTGAACGTCAGTGCCCATTCAACGATGTCGTTGCAAGGCTGAACAAAT
>JAALOO010000382.1_pt2 | contig 30213 bp, 28 predicted proteins | sample 7257641 | NCBI WGS metagenome assembly JAALOO01 (sample SAMN14085613, study PRJNA598686) | mite metagenome | biome: ENVO:01001000; feature: ENVO:01001002; material: ENVO:01001226; isolation source: single female mite from University of Michigan culture on fish food culture... ...
TTTGCCTTTGCCTTTGCCTTTGCCTTTGCCTTTGCCTTTGCCTTTGCCTTTGCCTAAGCAGCAGCACTTGAAGGATTTAAATTTCCATCAAGTGATTTTATTAAACCGTGATTTATGACACTTCTTCTTCTTGCTTTTTCCAATCGTGCTGGTGGTGGTGGTGGTGGTGGCAGCAGTTGGATCTCAGCACACTGAGCAGCTTGCAAATTGGAATAATGTTTATTTTATGTTTACGTCTGCTGGTGCCGTCGTCGTCGTGGCACAGCAGAATTACCCTTATTCGGAAACCGGGATTCTAGTGTTTCTGTTAAGGCACTGCTGCTGCTGCTGCTGCTGTTTTAGTGTTTGATGATTCAGTAAACGAATAAAAGTGTCATTTCCTGCCTGAATGGCACTGCCTGGTTGAAAATGGGGGCTGCCTGGAAAACACCTGCTATTTTTTTGTCTCTTCCCAAACGCAATCTATCCTGTCGGCACGAATTTGCTGAATTTGACATCTGATTATGATTCTTCTGATGATTTTATTGTATTTTTTTTGTTTCAGAAAGAAAGTTTCAGACAAAACCACTACTTGTGCGATTCCTTGAATGAGCACTATTACTCTGATGACTTTACCCCAAACCTTTTCAAGTGTTTTGATTCAATGTTTAGTTCCGTTTCTTTTTCCTGTTACATTCAATTCAGAGCAGAGTTCTTCAAAGCCAACCACTCAACCACTGTTTTCTTTCACTTTGTACAATTACCAATCAGCAGCAACAGTTCCAACACCTTTCCATTAGGCAGGCAGGCAGGCAAGTCAAGTAGAGTTGAACTGTACTACCCTCAAGTACTACCCCCCAATGGTGTCCTCAACTTAAACTTGAGTGAAAGTAAAAGAGAAGAAAAGCAAACAAGCCTCCTTCATGCTAGCCTCCGTCAGCTTTTAGTTTGCATATAATTAATTTCAGCAGTGTGTAGCAGTGTGTTCATTGTTTCCGAGTTGGCTCTTCTTCTTCTTCTTTTCTTCTCTTTACTTCTGGCTCTGTTTTCACTCTCCAGAAAACAGTGTTAATTACACTGTCCATCTGCACATTGTCGACATTAGTGGAAGACATAACTACTCACATTTTAATTTTTCTCAGGCGTTGCCACTCTGTTTTAACTTTTCACTGCTGCTGACACACAAGCACACTGACACGATTCAAGAATAAGAAAAATGAGGGAGGAGGGCAAAAACAGGCAAAAATATGTGTTTATATGTGTGCCAGAGTCTGTCAGATTGATTTGCTGGCTGTAATTTGCCTCCTCCCCTAAAAGTTAATCTTGTTACCCTCCAGTTTGTCCTGCTGCTGCTGCTGCTGTGTCGATTTGTAATTAATGAGAGAGAAAAAAACTACAAGAGAGTGAGCCAGTCTCGCCCATTTAGCTAATTTGATGATGATGATTGCCCCTGCGTGTTGAGATGATTGAGCCAAGCCCAACAACGGAGAAAACGAAGACGACGACGACTACGACAACAGCGACAAACAGTCTGCTAAAAAGCATCAGAATTTTTCTCCTTTTTTATCTCCGATTTCTCTCGGTTCAACTGTGCACTGCTTTTTGCATTAGTACTTGGTTTGCACTAATTTGTTCCCTTTTCCTATATTTGCGCTAAGATTTGTGTTTCTAGGGCACTAGACTGCTATTGTGAAAGAAGAAGAAGAAAAAGAAGAAAAGAATAATAAGAGTAGGGTTTCCTCTCATTTTCACTGAAAGACTGAGTTAACCCCCGCCAAAAAAACATTTGTTTGCCAAATGAATTGCCGACAATCGTCGTCGTCGTCGTCGTCTTTTATTCAAACAAAACTTTTAGGCACTCTAATCAAATTAAATTATGAGACTATTTTGCAATTGTAAAACGAATGTAATTTAAGCGGGCAATCAAAATTAAATTTAGCTAATTAATATGCCTGCAAAAAAGAACTGAAATTGCTTGCTGCTGCCGAGTCTAAAGCACACAGCTACAGGCAAAGCAATTTGCCTGGTAACCACCAAAACCAAAACCACTAAAGCCAACAATAGAAAGAACAAAAGCAGTTAGGCAAATAGACAAAAAGTTTTGAGTTGTGCCACTTAATTGAATTGCGATTAGTCTGTGTGCCTGCCTGTGTCTGTGCTCACTTTTCTGCTAAACTAGAATCCTTTGCCCTCCTCTTTCTCTCACTTTTATTCATCATGATGTAGTAGTCGTCCGCCTAATTTCTATTACAATTTTCATAACTTTAATTTTAATTTGTTGGCAATCAAATTAACGAACGAGCGAATGAGTGTACAGAATTCGGCCGGCAAGAGAGGCTTCGTTTCATTTGCTCCTTCTTTTTCTTTTATTTTCGATTTACTCTTCAAATCGAGAGTCTCAATCTCGTGGCCGACTTTGGAACTTTCTGGACTTTCTGTCGTACGCAGTTTACTGTACAAATTCTGCTGCTGCTGCTGCTGCTGTACGACTGCTATGCAAAAATTGTGTTATATAGTCAAGAACAGAGTGCACTTTTATGTCGACTCTCTCTCTCTCAGCACTCAGCAAAGAGGGCAAGGTGACAACCTGCTGTTTGGTTGCTTTGGCTGCCCCTGCCTCTGTCCTACTCACCAACTAACCGACTAATCAAGCAGGACAACAACAACAACAACCACACCGAACGACGACGACGACGACGACGAAGATCGCGCTAATGAAACACTGCTCTTTTTGCTGATTTCATCGTGCATTGCGGAAAGAGAAGTGAGCTGAAAGGGAAAGTAGGTAGCAAGCACCTCTTTATTGCCCTTTTCCTCTTCTTTTTACTCTTTTTACTACTTTTTTTTTCAAAACTATTAATACTGAAAACGATTTTTTCGCTGCTGCTGCTGAGCTGTTTCAGCCCAGTTTCAACGACGTGGCGAACGTTGCCTTTAAGAGACAATCAACTGCTGCTACTGTTTCTTGTGCTACTGTCCAGTCCAGTCCAGTCCAGTCAGCCGACTCAATCGATCACTCTTACCTCTCACACTCTATTACCTGCTTCTGCTGCCGCTGTCTTTCAATTGCCCTAACAGTAGCAGCAAAAGTACTTGTTTTGTGCCCACTTCCTTTTTTATCACACTTTTCAGCCATTGCTGCTGCTGCCGCTGCCGCTGCCGCCGATCATTTTTCCCCTTTTCTCCTCCATTCTTTTTTTCTTCTTCTTTCTTAACATCCATCCATCCACACACTCTCGTAACTCGACGACTACGCAAATTTTTGTGTTTCTTGTTTGCATTAGTGCCGCCGCCGCTGCTGCAGTGGAGATGCAAAATCAGCAGCGGCAGCAGCAACCAACAACTGCTTAGCAAAAAGTAGTGAAAGTAAAAAAGAAGGTAAAAGAACAGTGCCGAAGAACAGGCAGCACAGGCAGGCAACAAGAGAAGAGTGGCCAGAGTGCGCTTTCTCTTGCTTTTCAAGAGCTCTTGAGAAAAATACTAAAATTGCTGCAGCAGTGTCGTCAGGAGCACAACGGTGTGGTAGTTCTTTGCTTAGCGACGCCGTCTTCTTCTCCTCTTTCTCCTCTCAACTGTTCTTCATCGTCTGCCGACTGTTCTTTTTGTTGATGCAGTGATCAGAGTCGAGTCGAGTCAAACAGTGTCGACGGTGTTCAGACTCACACTTAGACGACGACGACGGCTTTTGCTGCTGCTGCCGATGCCGATGCTACCATGGTGATGATAATTGACTCAATCTCAAGTTTACTACTTTTGCTACCAAAGTAAAAGAAGAAGAAGAAGAAGTTGATGATGATGATGATGGAGACGGCGGCATCAACGATGGCGGCGGCGGCGGCGGCGACGGCGGCAACGGTGGTAATGATGATGTTCTACAAGATGATGCACTACTGAGTTGTGTGTTGTACAGTACTCCGTTTGCCACACGACAACGTCTCTGCAAAAACACACACACACACACACATCAAACACAATTTCTAAACACAGCAACGACACTTTGGTTCGTTCTTCTTCTTCTTCTTCGGTTGTGCTTTTGGCTGTGTTTTGTTTTTTTTTCTTGTCAAGTGAAAACTCATTTCTGACAACACCTAATTCTGTGGTTGACCTTCTAAACTTCTCTCTCTTCTTTACTATCTCATCTTTCCACCTGAAGCCATGACCACTCAGTTTCAGAAGATTGAACAGGAGATGAAGGGCCTAGCGACCGAGCTGGCCACCCTCCGCCTGCCTCACAAGCTCAATCAGTATCGAGTTTACGAGAGGAAGCTTCGCTCGGTGGAGAAGCAGATCAAGGAGGTCGCTGAAAGTGATGATGATAACCTCCAAAAACGTCTTGAAGCAGAACTCACTCAGCTGCAGTCCACCCTGGACCGAGCGGTCCTCTGCGGCGTCAGCCAGTGCTTCATCTGCGGCGGCAGCGCCGGAAACGCCGATCTTCAACTGGGATCACCAAAGAAGTTTCCAATCACCACCGTCGCGACCTACAGTCGTTCCGTTTCCGCTCACGCAAACTACGCTAACAATTTTCAGCAGAGGGGAAAACTTCCGTTTGAAAACGGAAGCAGCAGCAGCAGCAGTAATCGACAGTACGGTACGCAGATTAGCTACCACGGAAAGGTGGGAAATAATGTTGCTGCTGAAAAGGGAGTTTCATCACCACCACCGGACATTGTGCCCACACTGTCATCCTCACCTCAACCTGTGACATCTTCTCCTTCACCAAGTCTATCTCCTAGTATATCACTGACGCCCTCGCCGAGTCCCTCGCCGACGCCCTCTTCTCCGGCGCCGACGGCGTCGCCGCTTCAGTTTGAGGGTGATGAAAAGGAAAAGGAAACGAGCAATGATACTTCTGCTGCAAAAGAGGTAGTAATTCCATTAGAAAATGGCAAAAGTAGCAATGAGAATGTAGGCAAAGGCACTGCAGTTGAGGTTGTGCTGTCGACCCCAGAGAAGACGACGACGACGACGACAACGACCACCACCACAAAAATCAGCACTCCACCAGCATCTCCAAAAATAGCTAGGACGGCAAGTCCAAGTCCAAGCAAACCTTCCACTCCTCCTCCTCCTCCGCCACCACCACCCCCTCTTTCTCCTAAACCTCAGCGGCGAAGTCCATCACCATCAAATTTTGTAAAAGGTTTGCTAAAATACTACTTTTTGGAAAGTTTTTTGCTAAAATTTTAATCTTTTAGGTGCATCTCCGGCAACACCTGCTGCTGCTGCAACAGCAGTCAATGGGAGCGCTAAACGAGGGCCGGAAAAGCCGTCACTTCCGCCGCCTCCTCCTCCACCTCTTTCTTCGTCAGTATCACCTACACCAACAGTGAGACCTAAATCAGCAGCGGCAGCCGTTTCTGGAACAACCACAACTGCTGCTGCCAAAACTTCTTCAGCAACTTCTTCAAATAACACCATCAGCAGCAATAAACCTTCCATCTTCTCGGCGGCTCCCTTTCGCTCCACGGCGAGCAGCTACCGCGCCTACAAAGACTTTATCAGCAGCTACACAACAGGCAACAAATAGTAGTACAACCTGAGCAAAATGGCTTGACAGTTACACTAGTAGTAGATTTCGTCTGCAAACATAGAAAACGCTGTCTGTCTGTTTGTCTGTCTGTCAGCTGGCAGGCAGACAGTTTTCCAGTCCCTCTTGTTGCCCTTGTTGTGCCATCAAATAATTTTCCGTTTTCCTTGTTCTCCTTCTTCTCTGTTGACCACTGAACTAGATTTATCACCACCACCACCTTTCCTGTTGTTACTGTTACTGTTAACCAGTCTGTTTATTTATTCGCACTCACGCGTTGACGCATTCCACTGCTTGTATTTATTTACTTTGTTTTACTTTTACTTTTACTTTTTTATCTGTTGTTGTTGCCGCATGCATGAGCAGTACACCAGTGTGCTGTGCTGTGACCTGTGCGACTTGTTAGTGTGCGATGAAAGAAAGAGAAAAATCTGTCTAATTCAGCGACGTGTGTGTGTGACAATCGCCAATAAATTATGCAAAGCTTAGGCCCTACAGAGTTTGTACTACAAAGAGTTTGTTCATGCTAAGCAGATTGGAAGTACTGAGAGGTAAAAAAACTACTGACGTGGCCACGCAAAACTTCCACTTGATGATCAGAAGAAGGGTCATTTGGGGAGAGATTTGGTTGCCTAGAATCATCAAAATAACTAATCTCAGTGTAGTGTTCTGGAGCCGCTTTGGGAATTGATAACAATGGAGTACTTGGAAAGACAAGAAGAACCGGGGGCAGTTACTGGAGCACAGTATCAGTGGCAGTACCACTTTTATTATTTACCCATTACCATATCGTCGTCGTTCCGGTCGATTGCACTTACTGATTAGAGTAAGAGTGAGTAAGAGTAAAAGTAGAGTACTACCGCTACCACCACCACCACCATCATCATCATTAGCACTTATTACTAGTAGTAGTGAAAGGGCATACACACTTCCTTCCCGGTGTGTATATGTGTGCTGTTGTCGTTGTTAAAATGCCATTGGAAATTAGTTTTTGGTGGCTGATGATGCCGGCGTACCGCTGCCTGTTCAGGTTCTGCCACTGTACATCATCATCATCAGGCGATGGTCACTAGCTCAAACAACAACAATTTTTGTTGTTGTTGTTGTCCAAAAGGCCTGATAAAGTGAGGAGAAGGTAGAGAAGAGAAGAGAGGGGTGCACACCTCAATCTGCGACAAGAAAAAAACTGAGCTGAGCGAAAAGTGCAGACAGGCAGGCTGATGATTTCACAACCACCTGTTGATGCGTCATCATCATCACCACCACCACCTCCGGAGGCAAACACGTCTGCGAAATATCCCCAACACACAGCACAAGACAGCACAGAGTTGCGTGTCAGAGGATTGCACTTTCGTACACTACCATCTCTCGCTGTCTCATCAGAGGCTGCTTAGGAGAAAAGGGAGAGGGGAACGTCACACGTGATTGCCCACTTTGATTATCACCAGGCACTGTTCTGCCATTACCACTACCACCAGCACAGGCAAACTTGCCCGCCAAGAAAGAGCTTGTGTAAAAGTATATAACAGGCAGCGAGTGAGCCACCGCCGCCGACGCTCATTACCATTCAGACAGCCAGTCAGTCGATTTAATTTAAATATACAATTCTCATCGTGAAGCACACTTTTCTTCAACTCTTGTTACTCTTTTTGTTTGTTCTTCAAATCCAGCTAAGAGAACAGGGATGGCCTCTAACGTGCAGTCAACAAACAACAATCGAAACTTCCCCAAGGGCAGCTACCGGGCGTACACCAGTCTGCTGAAGCAGTACGCCGGAAGCAGTTCTGCCGCCGGAAACGCTACCACTAAAACTGCCACCTCACCACCTCCTCCTCCGCCACCTCCTCCTAAACCCGTAAACTCCACAGCAATTCAACCTCCTCCTCCTCCTCCTCCTTCACCACCAACTTCTTCCGTCACCTCAAATGGACAGACATCCAACGCAATCCCGCCCAAACCGGAACTGAGCCTCGAAACGCTGCTCGCCCTCAACAGCGAGGAGATGGAGCTGCTGGACATTAAGGTGCTGAGGGCGTTTCTGGAGGTGCTCAAAGAAGGAGAACACAAGGAGAAGAAGGTGGGTGATGTCATCGAGGTGGTGGACTCGAACAACAACCAAGCAAGTCTAGGTACATCAGCTTTAGAAGAAAACGCTGAGGAGGAAGAGGAGGACATCGAGACGAGCAAGCAGAACTTGATTCAGTCGCTCAAAGAGCAGCTGCTGCGCTTCAGACGAGACGCCTAAGAAGCGCTTAGAAGCTTTGGAAGCTTTAATTGCAGCTTGGAATTTGATAGCAGCTGCTGCTGATGCGGCGGCCAAATCAGACGACATTACTGCTGCTGCGTCTCAATCAGAGCGTTCGATTGCGCGGCGGGCCAATTTCTAATCATCAGACATCAAGGATCACACTAGCAAACACTACCAACACTACATCGCACAAAACCATTACTCAAACACTTTCGCCTCCTCCTCCTCCTCCTTCTCATCTTCTGTGATACAGATGGAATGTATGATAGCTTTTTTCTCTCCTCATCCTTAGACTGCTCATCTAATCTTTTTTAGTCTCTTCTTCTTTGTCTATCATGTAAGATCACTACTTGTAAGCGCACTTGATGCACTTGAGCACCAGAGGAGACCTCTCTGAGAGGCTCTCTCTCTCTCTCAATAAACAGATGCAAAAGAGATGTTGTAAATAATGTGTTTTTAAAGACGATGATAGAGAGGAAGGGGGAGGGGGTGAATTGAAGACTGCAACTTCAGAGAGCAGATCAAGACAGACAATAAATGACTCTTGTCTTTCGCTCCTGAAAAGAGAGCTTCAACAGCAGGGTGAAACAAAGCAGAGATAGTTGTGTGGTGCAAAAAAAGGAAGGAGGTATCAGTCATGGAACTGGCTAAAAAGGAAATGGCTTGAAAGTTCATTCGACTAATTTTCCTTGATGATCATCTCCACTGATTCAACTGAAGCTTAAGCCGGCGACGATTGCTCTTTGATTTTCGCCTCGCACTCGTCGTACAGCTCGGCAAAGTCGTCGTGCTTCTTGATCAGCACCATCAGCGCCGGTCTGCGGATGCCGATGGCCGTGGAGATGTCAGTTCTAAATGGAACGTAAATGTAGGGAATCTCCTTCTCCTCGCAGACTGCCGGCAGGTGGCACATGATCTCAATCGGTGTCACATCGCCCGCAAAGACAACAATGCCCTTTTCACCTGATTATGTCGGCAAAAAAGAATAGCAGTTGTCAGCTAACTGGTAAACTGTACAGAAGTTCAGAAGTTCGCTACTTACCCTTTCGAATTCGCAGCTGGACGTCCTTGAGGCCAATGCGAAGCAGCGTCTTCCGCGACACCTTGCCCGCTTTGCGCATCAACTTGAAGAGCTTCTTGCCGAGCTTCTTATTGGCCATTGGATTGGCGATCACGGAGACGAAGGAGAGCTTCGTGTCGTACGGCAGCTCCATCAGGTCGCGACGCGTTTTGGGTTGTCCACCGTTAGCTGCTGCTTCACCATTTTCACCGCCATTTTCCTCGGTGATGATCGTCTCATCCAGCGTCTCATCGGCGGCCTCCACCTTGATCTTCTTCGACTTTTTGCCTGGCGTCTGCTGCTGCTGCGCGACAACCTCCTCCTCGCCGTTCACCGCTGCAAGGCTTCGCTTTCCCATGTTTTGATTCGTCGGTAGAGGCGGTGGTGGTGATAATAATTCAGAAACTTCTTTGCTTCAGAAGTGCTTCAAGAAAATAACTGAACACTGATGATGAAAGGCTGAAAATAAAAACACGTGCAAGCAGCAGCAGCAGCAGTCTCTTCTCCCCACGTTTCTGCCGCCGCCGCTGTGGAAATCGCCACCTGGGTGTGAATAGTGCTCGGAGCAGCTGCTGTGTGTTTGTCTACGGAGGTCACCTCTTCGGCTTTGCTTCTTTCCCTTCATTTCTTTTCCTCGCACATTGTGATCTTTGTGGTTTGAGTGGTCGTCGTCGTGGTAATCTTATTCTTCTGCAACCTCGAAACATCACCATCTTCTAAAGCCAATCTTCAACGATGGCCTCCAGCAAGTCACTGCTTCAGCTGCGCGAGCTGGCCACCACCCTCGGCCAGCGCTGCTCGATGGCCTCAGCAGCGGCCACCTCGAAGATGGTGAAGCCGCCGGTGCCGATGTTCGGCGTCGACGGCCGCTACGCCTCCGCCCTCTACTCCGCCGCCTCCAAGAAGAACAAGCTGGAGGCGGTGGACAAGAACCTGAAGACGCTGCTGGAGCTGCAGCAGAAGGACGAGAAGTTCCGCGACTTTCTCATCAACCCGCTCATCAAGGTAAAACAGCAAACTTGGGTTTTTCTATTTGGTGATGTTCACCTGAATTCTGACACTTCTTTTGTTTGTTCTTTGTTGTTGCAGGCGCCCCAGAAGCGAGAGATTCTCGGCAAGTCGCTCGCCTCGAAGCTGAACCTGGACGAGCTGACGCTAAATCTGATTGCCGTCCTCTCCGAAAACGGCCGCATGAAGCTCTTCCCCGCGGTGGCGCGAGCCTTCAACAAGACCATGGCCGTCTCTCGTGGCGAGATCAACGTCAACGTCACCGCCTCCTCGGCCCTCGACGCCGAAAGTCAGAAGGAGCTGAACGACGTGCTGCAGGCCTTTGCCAAGGGTAAGAACGCCTTTGTTGATTTGCTTTTTTAGAATGTCTTTCTAACTTGCCAATTTCTCCCTCCCCCATTCCTCAGGCAAGAAGCTGATCGTCTCGACCAAGGTCGACAAGAGCATCCTCGGCGGCCTGATCATCGACTTTGACGGCGAGCACTACGTGGACATGTCGATCCGGAAGAAGTTCAACCAGTTCTCGAACCTCCTGCGCCAGCCGGTCTAAGCAGTGGCAGGCTGACAAATTTTCTCTGCCTGAGTGAGCGCAGAGAGAAAGCGCAATTACCTACTACTTTTTAATTGTTAAAAGAAAGAGATTACCTGAAGCGAAGAGAGAACGAGAGTTCTGTAGAAACAAAAGTAAATATTGAAATTGCCAATTGTACAACTTCAGGTGGTGTCCTTGTCTCCTCAAGTTCGATCATCATCATCACATCTTGATTTGCACTTTCAATCAACACTCTACACTACGTTTATTTAGCATTTTTAAATGACAACACCTCCTTCTCCTCCGCTAATCCTGGCGCTCGAGGTTGACCGAGCCCAGGGGCCCGGCGGCCTGCATGCCCGCCTCCAGGTGGGCAATCAGCCGCATGTGGTCGAAGCCCTTTGGCTGGCGGTTGAAGAGGTGCAGCGAGAGGCGGGGGGCGGCGTCCTCCGTGGTGTAGTAGTGCTGCAGCTGATTGGCCAGACACTGACACTCGAGCGCGTTGAGGAGGTTCGAGTCGAACTCGGCGTTGAGCAGGACCAGGCCCTTGCTGGCGGACAGCTCCGGGTAGTGGTGCAGGGTGAGACAGACGGGGGCCAGCTCTCGGTGCAGGTGGTAGGCGGCCATGGGGGTGAAGTGGACGCTGTGCTCTTCGAACTGGAGCAGGAAGAACTCGTAGCCACCGCCGACAGGCTGGTCGGAGTTGTTTTCCGAAGAAATTGAGGAAGTTGAGGAGGAGGAGGAGGAGGTGGAGGTACAGCTGTTCCGCGGCAGCGGCAGAATAAAGGCCGGGTACTTGGTGGCCGTCTCGAAGAGCCGCTGGTAGGTGGCCGCGGGAATGGTCGCGTAGATGCCGTCCCGCTTGGCGTGGTAGGCGTTCCAGATGGCGGTGATCTCCTCCGCGGACTTCACCGCCAGCAGGTCCACCTTGACGATGTCGTTCAGCTGCTTGCGAAGCTTCCTTTCCTGAGGTTTAGGTTTTGTTGTTGCTGAAGAAGCTTTGGTTGTTGCAGCTGTTTCGGTCGAGTTTGTTTCTTTTTTGCCGATAGCAGCTTTTGAAGGAGTTTCTAAAAGAAAAATTGAAGGTGTGTTAGTGATGATAAAAAGAAGTACAGTTGATTACCTTTCGCTTTGTCCGACTTGGTCTCTGGCTCCTGACTTTGAGCCGTCGTCGTCGTCGCTTTCGATGTCACCTTCGACGGCTCTTCAGAGGCAGTCTTCAAAGCAGAGGCAGCGTCGGCAGTCGTCGAGGCTTTCGCACTTGCCTCCTTTTCCGCCTGGGCTTTTCTAATCTTCTCCGCATATTTAGAGTAGTACGGATTGCCCTCCAAGCTCTGGGTGGAAGTTGGCTTCGCTTGTTGTTCAGGTTCACTGTTGGCCTGAGTGGAGAGACTGAGCTGCTGCAGTTGCTGAAGCTGCCTGCCGAGGGCCAGTTCATAGCAGAAGGGCAGCACCTTATCATCACTGGTCTTCAGTTTGTTTCTCAGCGGATTGGCCATTCGGTTGCGGGCGAAGATGTTCAGCGTCCGAAGTATCATCATCTGATAGGATGTTTCCTTCAATGATCAGGTAAGGTCATTTGTTTACCAGTTTGAAAAAGAAGCATGCATGTGTGTTCACAGATGAGGGACACATGTACGAAAAGACATTTGTACGAAAAACATCATTTTGCCCAAAATGATTTCTAATCCGTTCCAAAACAAAAAACAAAATGAATCCTTGAGAAGGAATCACAAATCCTTCACAATAACACAGGCATCTTTAATGTTTAAGATTGAGCTGCATCAGTTTTATTAAGGCCGATAGAGAGATTGAGAAGGAATGATATGTACAAAAGAAAGAAAATGAGGAAGGCAGATGTGATCATGGTGATGGTACACTATGTACAGTGTTTGGCATTTTCAAAGGCATAAAGAAAAGGAGAGAGTATTCCAGGTTTGTTCTGATTAAGTTCTGTTGTGGTCGAGGACTTTTTTCGTGTCCACCTCAAAGCGGCCTCATGCAGTAGTCAGAGGAGGAAGAGGAAGAGGCTCCGCCAGGACCGCCATCTTTGCAGTCGCTGTTCGGCAGAATGGAGACACTCTCGTACTTGGCGATACTCTGGCGGATGCCGAGGAACTGCAAATTGAGAACAAAACAAGATAGATTAAGTAACTTCCTTTCTCTAAATGGAGTTCAACCAAGCACTCACCATCTGACCAAAGAAGGCCACAAAGAGGGCGTAGCTGAGGAGGAGAAGGGAAAGGGCGGCCAGAAGAAGGGTGGCCAGCAGCAGCACCAGCGGCAGCTTGTTCAGCAGAAAGTCCAGCTGACTGACCATTGAGCTGTCGAGGTCGATGCTCTGAAGTTAAAAGAAGAAAGTTATGAGAGATCAGGACCAGCAAAAACAGAACTTCCAAAACAAGAACTTACTGTCTGCGACCAGAACTGCGGCAGGTAGAGTTGAAAACTTTCCGGCCAGTCGTTCATGATCTCAATAAACTCGTTGCGTTTCACCAGCAGATTCACCTGCAAGCGAATTCGGACGCTCAGAGGGATTGCCAGGCTCTGAAAAAGAGAGGAGTTCAAAATGGTTACAATTTTATATCAAAAGTATTTTTCAATGATTACCTTCTCATAGTCGAGGTGAAACTCATGGCGACCTTCATCAGGCGTCAAACCTTCTAATCGTTCCTGAAGAGAACTCTCTGCGTGCAACAGGTGCGGAAAGGAGACAAAGATGGGCGAGCCCTTGGCACAGGGCCCCACGTCGTACAGGCCCGTCGGTGGGCAGCTTTGGAAATTGAGCAAAAAGCTTTAGTTTAAACGAGATCTCAAAAGCCGCAAAACCTACCCTTTCCCTGATGAACAATAGCATCGGTTCTGCTCTATTGAGTAGTTGAACAGCCTAGGTCCGCCTCGGTACCGAAACGCCTCCAGCCGGTCCTGAAAGCTGACCGCCTGCTTGTAGTCCAGTTCAAAGGAGCGACACATGTCGCCGAGGAGCATTTTCATCGAGGGCTTAGGCGGTCCTTGAGGTGAAGCGGCTCCAAAAAGCTCCAACAGCCGCCGACCTTCTTGGAGGAAAAACGGCGGATGCAGGTCGCCAGCAGAGGTGTCCTCCATCGATCGACACCTCCTTCCACCACTACCACCATCTTCCGTTTCCGGCCACCGAGTCAGCTCGCGAGAGCCGTTCCACGCGTGAAGGAGGCCCAACTTCTGCAGACCTCCATCACAGGTGGACTGTCCGGTGAAGACGGAGTAGAGGTGGTCGCTGCTGGTGGCGTTCCGCTCGAAGAACCACCCGAACTTGTCCTGCTTCACCTGCTTCGGGTAGAAGTGCGAGGCGGTGGCCAGCAGCGTGTCATTGTAGCCCTCGAAGAGGAGCTCTCGGACGGAGTGCCGTAAAACGGCGGTCATGTTGTAGGCGTCGATCAGCGAGTTCAGCGATTCGAAGGCGGTGTAGTGCTCTCGTTTAGGGGCGTTCTCGATGGCGTGGACTGCGGACTGACGAAAAAAATTTTAAGTAAAAGATTTTGAAAAAAAGCTTTTAAGGCACTTACAATCAAGGGCACGTTAAAGTGGATGATTTGGTCGTCCAGCGACCTTTCCCCTTCCTCTTCCTCCTCCGTCGGCTCATAAGTCCACGTCTTGACCAGTCGGTACTGTACGGTGGCGTTCCGCTCGCCCCAGCTGATATTGACCTTCTGGTAGCCAAAGCGGAAGCTGTACGGCCCCACCTCCACCAACTTTGGCCTGGCTCTTCCGGAAAGAACTTCCGCCGCATTGGTCAGGTTGAAGAAGTAGAATTGGCTGCGAATGGGAAGAGGGCGGCCATCGGAAGCTCGGACCGACTGTTGCCAGCTGGCGAAGCTGGCTGAAGAGGGCGAGAGGACAAAGTTCTAAGCAAAGGGAAAATGGGAAAAAGGAAGTGTTTGAACACATTGTTAGATGTTGATCAGGTCATCAAGTGCTGAGTGCATGCTTGTTTGCAAGCTAAAAGCTATCATCTGTCAGTCAAACAGCTCGGGCGACACACTCGATGGCCGCAATTTGATAGTGAACAGCGGCGGCGGCGGCAGCCATTTCCGCTGCTCACTTTCAATCAGTCTCAATTAAATTGCACTGCACTGACTTTTCTACTATTTCAAATGAAATGTGACCCTCGCACTAGACTCTAACAAGTCTAGTGGCGGTGATTGCGACTGACTGATAAACCCATCTCCAGACTGACTGACTGTCTGTGTGGTATGTTTTGTAGTACTTTTTCCTTCAACGTCAGGAGATTCACTGCATTTCAAATGCCTCTTCAGTGCTTGGGCAATTGCAGTGCAAACAAGCAGTCACTTGCGCAAGCAGCTTTAAATGCGACAAAAACAGGTTTGATCTGAAGACAGGTGCATGATTGCTGATTTGTGGGTAATTCTCGTAAAATCAGGCAGTTTTGCAGAGAGCAATGGTTTACCTGCAGAACAAGGTTTTCAATGTAACCAGGCACCAAGAAGTGATTGAGAAGGGCACCGGCGGCTGCGAGAGCGCTGAAAAGTAGCAGCAGCTTTACTCGGCCCAAAGAAGCGGTGTGGTTGGCCATCTTCATCTTATTTTTTTGGATGGTTTTTTGTTTTATAATTAACTTTTCTGCTTATAACCTAAAGAGAACTTTGGTGATGTAGTGGCGATGATGGTGGTGGTGGCGGTGAAGAAAATACATTGAAGATAATGGTTGCAATGATGAGGAGTTGACACTTGAGATCAGAGGAAAGAGGAGGACACAGCAGATGAGGAGTTGAAGGTTTTCTTAATATAGAAACGTTTTATAGATTGAGGTAGAGGGTATGAACTAGAGCTGGAAAGTGGCTAAAAAGTCAGCCCAGTCACGCAGGCACAGAATTAAGCGGGGAAGAACTAGGCTGACTAATGAGCAAGTTTTAAATGTGCACTTGGAATCGATTTTTCCTCCTGCCGACGATCAACGTTTGATGTTTGATGATCATCGAGTGGTGCTGCTGCTGCTGGTTCTTTTGGCGCCCAAGTGCAGCTGATTCAGTGTGTGCGCTTGTGTGTGTGTCTGCTTGCACCCTAAACAAAGAACTGCTATATAGGCAAAAAAAAACGGCAACAACCAACCAGCAGCAAAAGCAGTTGAGGATTAGCAGTCAGTGCAGACGACGCCGTCGAACTCTGTAGCTCAGTTTTTAGACTTTACATGCATTCATTCATTCAGAACAGACAAAGAGGCACGAGTCAATGGCCGTGGACAACGGGCAACGAGAATGCTGGTCAATTTGGTTGCACTGATGGGCTGAACTGAACTGAAACAAATGGTGAATTTTTAAAAGCACTTTTTGTGTTGATAAGTAGTGCATAAAATGCACTAATTGATTGGTTGTTTGTTTGCCAGCTTCACCTTCACCTTCGCCGTTTGCGGCTGCTGCTGCTCCTGCTGAGGCTGATGGTGGAAAAGAAGAAGAAGAAGAAGAAGTGGCAAAAGTTGTCAACTAGACAGTGAGAAGTGGTGAGGCCAAGATATCAGCAGCAGCAGCAGCAGCAGCAGGACGACAAGCTGATTTGAAGCAGAGACGAGACGATCTGAAGTTAAGATCGAAAGAGAAAAGGAAAGAGAGAGCCGCGCGCGCACACCATCATCATCGACATCATCGGCGGCGCAACTCACAGTTGAACACTTGAAGCACTCATTCATTCAGGCACTGCTGTGCATTCAGCAGCAGCAGCATCGGCATCTGCGGTTTTTGTTGCCTGCCTGCCACTGATGCTAATGATTGAAGTGCTTGTTTGCTAGCAGCCAAAACAAAAGAGGGAGAGAAAGTGAGAAAAAGAGGAGGAAAGGCAAAGATTGAACGACGATGAAGTGCTGAAGTGCGTGCTTCCAGCAGAAAGGCGACAACAGCCAGTTGTAGTTAGGCACTGGACATTGTCGTCGTGGGTGCTGCTGCAGTTGTGATTAGCAGGCGAACTTAAGCACTGTATGTCGCACTAACTGGTCTCACTGTCGCCACTCGTTTGTGCACATATAACAGGCAGGCTACTTGATAATCAGAAAGGCAGAAAGGCATATGTTGCCAGCACAACTTCAGTAGTGGCACCAGTGACACTTTACCAGCAGCAGCAGCAAGTGCACTGCAGGGACACTGCTGAATAAATAAGAGTGATGGTAAGAGAAGGGGAAAACGATGAAGAAGAAGAAGAAGCCAGCAAACTTCTGGCTAAAAAAGGCAGCAGAAAGAGCGGCTAGAAAGAAAGATGTCTTCATTTCATGTGTCAAGAAGAGGTTGCTCAACAGAGGATGGTGCACACCGGGCAAGAAAAACATTTCCAGCACTGAACCAGCACTGAATCAGCAGCAGCAGCAGCAGAAGCAGTGGCAGTGGCAGTCACACCGCCGGACGGGACCATTTTCGCCTGCAGGTCGGGTTGTCGCACTCTCGAACTCAAACTCGAACTTACTCATTCATTCAAATGCTGGAAAGGCAGTCAAAGAAGAACGAAAAACGAAAAGAGAAAGAGAAGAGAGAGAGAGGAGCACTTCTTTTTGTGATGAAGACTGACACTGCTGCTGCTGCTTCTGTTACTGCAAATGATGATCATCGGAGAGAGAAATAGAAAGAGATGGGGAAGGGAACTTTGCACTGGTGAATGATCACCGCAGCGACGCGTGCTACGCAGCAGCAGCAGTGCCAGCACATTGAAGGGATGAATGAGTGCACTGGTCTAATGCAGAAGAAAAGGTAGTGAGAAGAAAGTTCAAAGGCACTCAGGTGGAGCGAGAGAAAGTAGTAGTGCTGCTGCTGCTGCTGCTTTCGATGTTGTTGTTGGTGGTGGATGCGGACGTTGGCTACAAAGCAGACAAAATAAATGCCGTGCTCTGCTGGTCTGATGTCTGCTGCTGCTGTCTCTTGATCGTTGATCGTCAACAACAGCTGAAGTGAGAGGATATAAACACACTTCCTAGTTGATCAGTAGACTGATCGCTCTCGCCTCTTTTTTTTCTAGGCCATCAAAATAAAGACATTGTTTGCTGGTGGGGCTGTGCTGTGTGGTTTCTAGCTGTGCTGTGCGATGGATGTTGCTGATGTTTTGACGCACCAAACGGATTGATGGATGAAGAAGGGGGAAAAATGGGCGAAAAGAAAACTTTGAATGATTGAAATGAGTTGTATGGCAGAGTATGACAACTGCAGAAACTTGAAAAAGTGGAAAATCAGCTTTAATCGATGTGTGTAATTGTTTTGCTTTCAATGGAGGAAAAAGTGCACTGAGTGCTCCAGTGTGCTCAGTTTTCTCGTCTTCCTCTACTCTTGGCAACTAAATTGTCACTAATTAGCTATTCATCACCTCGCAACCAGTGCAGTAGTTTTTTTTTAATTAGCGCTAAACAGTAGTCATTTGTGGGATGCTGCAATTTGTGTGATGGCATCTTTCTACTCATGTCACCATCTGCATTCAGGGTTTCAGGCACACGCATTTTTCCCATCAGCGTATTGTACCTGGTCTGACGTTGTAAAAAAATTGAAAATATTCAAAGACAGTCATAAGCCGCGCCACACCCCTTTTGAAATCTCTCGTTTTCACAAAGAAACTTTTTAAATAATTTTGTTTTCAAAAACAATTGTGGTTTTTTGTTAATTAAAAAACAATAGACACGAATTCGAAAACGAAAAAAATCTTCAGGTTAATTTGAAATCGATCGATTCGTTTAATTTTTTTAAAGACGATCGCACATCGGTGGAGTGCATTGTGTGCCCTCTGTAGCCCGTTTCACCAACCACTCTAGTGCTCTTGTTGAGCTTCTGTTGTTGCTCTCGGAATTGCCAGAATCTATTTTTGTTATTGCCGCTAGTGCTTGCAAGATTCCTCTGTTCTCAAGTTAAATTTTAAGAATTTCGTAGTCAGAAACGACACTAAAAAGTAAAAGATGTCTGAAGAGGACATTCCACCGCTATCTCCCTTCTACTCACTGTTCATCCGACAGCTGGAACAGCTTGAAAATGCTGAAGCTGAAGATGAAACTGAAGATGCTCAAAATGACCGCATCTTCCAGTACCTGGCACAGGTCTCAGCACAAGACGACCTCAAGGTAAATGACTACTTTAAAGGTAGTGGACTTTTAGCTGATTTTGTTTGATAAATCATTTTAGAAAATCACTAACTTGAACCTTCTTCTTTAGACCTTCCATGGCTGAACGTCTCTCAGCCTTTATCACTGCACGAGGACCTGGCCGGCCTGCTTGTCGTCGTCGACTTCTTCACCTACTGCTGCATCAACTGCCTGCACATGTTGCCCTTTTTGGAGCAGTTTGAGGCAAATCTAGACAGCAAATCTAGGTCTTCAGTGACCCTCCTCGGCGTGCACAGTCCCAAGTTCGAGAATGAAAAGCCGCTGGCGAGCGTGGCCAGCGCCCTTCTCCGGCACAACATACGCCATCCCGTTGCCAACGACCCTGAGCTGCAGCTTTGGAACGCCCTGAACATCAGCTGCTGGCCGACGGTGGTCCTCATCGGTCCCGATGGCCGACTACTCTTTTACCTAGTTGGAGAAACGTCAATTACCTCACGTTTGCAACTCTACGTGGACGCCTCGCTGCGCTTTTACGAGCAGAAGCTCACCGGAAGTACAGCTAATCTGAGGATCAGCCTGCTGAAGGACTCGACAGCTTCAGCAGCAGCAGCAGCAGCAGCAGCAGAAAAGCTTCTCTACTTCCCAACCAAACTCGCCCTTTCCCCTTCCGGCGAGAAGGTGGCCATCACCAACTCGCTGAAGCACTCCATCGTCGTGGCCACCAGAAAGGACGGCCTAGTGCTGCACATTATCGGCTCAAATGACCCCAACAAAAGCGGCTTCAAAGATGGACCAGGACTTGAATCGGCGCTCTTCAACAGCCCCCAAGGAGTTGCCTGGCAGTCTGAGGAGGTCCTTTTCGTTTGCGACACTGAAAACCACGCAATCCGACGGGTGGACTTGAAAACGGGCCAGGTGAGGACGGTGGCCGGAAATGGGCGCCAAAGTGAGGATAAAGCGGGCGGAAGGGCGGGCAGGACTGAACAGGGGCTAAACTCGCCCTGGGACGTCGTTTGCGATGCTGAAAAGCGGAAATTGTACATTGCCATGGCCGGCTCTCATCAGATCTGGCAGATTCCCAACTTAGATTCTGGAGATGATGATGAGGAGGAGGAGGACAAAATCTGCTCCTGCATAGCCGGGGATGGAAATGAGGAGAAGCGAAATAACCGCTTCCCGCTGAAGGCGAGCTTTGCACAGCCGTCGGGAATTGCCCTCTCCCCAAATCGACAGCTGTTCATTGCCGACAGTGAGAGTTCGAGTATTCGAGTTGTGGAGCTGTTGGAAGATGAAGGAGCTGCTGCTGCTGCTGCTGGTGCAGTGAGCACTCTGGTAGGCGGTGGCCTGGATCCGCGAGACCTCTTTGCCTTTGGTGACGTTGATGGCAAGGGCTCAAAAGCTCGACTGCAGCATCCGATGGGCGTTTGCGTGAAAGAAGATTCACTCTATGTTGCCGACACTTTTAACCACAAGGTAACCACAGGTTTTTTGAAGGTTGAAGGTAAACGAAATCTAAACTACTTTTTTTTCATTTTTCAGATTAAAAAGGTCACCCTCAGCTCTAAGCACTGTCAGACGGTGGAGATTAAAGATTCTGATGATGGAGGTGCTCTGGCTTTGAATGAACCCAACGGCCTTTGCTTTTACTCCGAAGATGAGCTGCTGATAGCGGACACCAACAACCACCGAATCCTCCGGCTCAATTTGACCACAGGAGTCGGTGAGGAGTTTAAGCTGATTCAGCTTCCACCTGAGCCAGCAGTTTCTTCTGATGTCACCGACAGCAGCAGCAGCAGCAGAAAATCCACCTCAAATCGGCAAAGAATTCAAAGTACAAAAGAGCTGCTGCTTTGTGCTGATGGACGGCGGCCTCTTCAGGTGGAGCTACGCTTCAGGAGCTTCAGCGGCGGCTTCAAGGCGACACCGGAAGCAGTGCAGAAGATACGAATCACGGAGGCATCTTCCCACGAAGCACTCGGCTTGCTCTCAATTTCTCCCTCTTCGCTGGTGGTCACCAATTTAGAGCAGAGCGGAGCAGTACAGTTTAGCGTATGCTGTAGCTCTTCTTCTGCTGCTGCTGCTGCTGATAAGAATAAGGAGTCTTTGCCTTTGAAGATTAGCATTCTCGGTGATTTAAACCTCTGCAATGAGGTGCTCAGCTGCTGCAAGTGCCTTTCGCTTCAGGTTGATGTGCCAGTTCGAATTGTTGATAAAGCTGCTGATAAGCAGTGCATTGAAATTGATGCTTAATAAAAAAAATGGGCAATAAATGAAAGAATGTGTTCATGAAGTGAATTCTGGAGAAATCTTTTTCTAAATTCAGCCGGGAATTAGCCTTTTAAAACTTTTTTTGGATTCCATTTCCACTCATTTCTGCACCGGGTTATTATTTTCTATTTCCACAATATAAACAATCCCACACACTGTCTGTCTGTCTGTCGCCCCACAGTCTGTCCGCATCACATGTCTTTCTTTCTTTCTGTCTGTGTGTTTATTTTTGTATTTTCCGTTTGTCTAATACTTATCTTCATCACCACCAACTTATCAGCTTTACTATATCACATCAACTCGTTTTATGCTCTTATCAACTTCATCATCTGCTTTATCAACATTATATAGTGTCTCACAATAAGTAGCACACATCATGCTTGGCAAGAGCTTCAACTCAAAGCGCGTCTTCAAGGAGAAGATTGTACAGCTGTACATTAGCATCATTAAGGTCTTGTTGTCACTGTTGTCACTTTAGTTGCTGATAAGCACTCTAAAACTGAAGCTTTTTAATAAACCTGACACAGAAAGAAGAATCCTGTGAGAGTAATCAAAACTTCTGGAACGAGTTCTTTCTCTTGAAGGTATGATTTTCTGTTGCCAACATTTTTTAAATGCTGATTTTTAAATTCTTTGCAGGCAAATGGAAACGCACTGGAACTGGAGCTCAAGAAGCTGGAAAGTAATGCGGAGACAAAGGCAGTGCTCAATCTGCTCTTTTCCCGGTGTCTGGTCGCCATCCGGGACACCAATCAGCTGAGAATTCTAAATGGCCTTATTGTAAGCGGGAGTGTCAAATCAATAGATTTTGGAGCAAATAACCAGAATATTCTTTCTCAACAAGACGCTCTCATCACTGTCCCACTACGCACTGCACGTCATGAAGCTGCGCGGAGAGGAGCAAATCGACGTTCTAATTGGCACTGAGCACTTTATCAGCACCTTTGAGGTTATTGAATCATTCTCGATTTGCATCACAACTTTTATTTTGACAACCTTTATATCACCCTTTTAGGAGTTTGTCGACAGCATCTGCGACCTCCTCTTCAGCTACGTCCACGTCGGCATCAAGGACGTGGTGCTCAAGCTGCTGCTCATCTTTGCATCGGTCTGACCAAATATAGCCAAAATCACCTGCTAAAACCTTGATTCTAAACTCCTAAAAACCCATCCTTCTCTCTCTGCAGGCCGACCTCGACGTGAACCGAAACGCCTTCATGGACCAGCTCATGTCCGACCAGCTCTTCGACGCCCTCATTCACCTGCTCAACTCTCGGGCGCACGACGGCTGCAAAACTCTTCTTCTCTTGGTGGTCTTTCTCAACTACAAAAAGCGAAGTGTAAGTGTGCCCTGTTGCTGCTGCTGCTAATTAGCCAACTTTTGTCAAGTGTGTTTACTCAAGTGCATTCAAAAGCATCCAACTCCTTCTCCCTCACATTCTTTTTTCTTCTTCCAGATCAATAATCCCTACGTGATGAAGCTCTCCCTCAGCGACGAAGTGATCCTCAGCGTGAGTGTGCTTGTTTGCTTGCTCGCTTTTAACAACCACTTCTTCTTCCCTTCACCTTCATTAATAATTGGCAAACAACATTCACCGGGCTATATACTACGCTGAATACGGCGGCGCCCCCTTGAGATGCTTATTCTGTTTATTCATTCATTTTTCACCTTTTTTCACTGCTGCTTATCACTCCACCGCCACACAGGAATACTCTCAGGTGATTTTCAACGAGCTGGTCGATTTTAATGCCAAATTTGAGCGCATCTGTGCCGACTCCCGCGGTGGCCTCTTCTCGGCGCTTTCCAGCATGGTAAGCAAAGCCTGTCTTCGTGTCTTCTTTTTGCCGCGTTTGAAAATATTATTTTTATTATTGCATTTAGCCCTGCATTCAATTATCTTTCCCCCTTTTGTTCTCTCTTTTTTAACAAAACACTTTTTTCCCACTATTTTTTTCCTTCGGTTCTCAGGTGGGAATCATCTTCCCCGGTGACGACAGCAGCGTCGACATACCGGCGGTGATTGGCCGGAAGACCTCTCTGCAGGGCATCAAGACGGCGCTGCTCGCCTTCTACGAGGCCGTGCTGCTCAATCGAAACTTTATCCTCCTGCTGACGACGGTGAGCTTTGCAACAACAACAAAAAAATGAAAAAAACTTGGTATTGAATTTCCAATGGATCAATGTGTGCTTGAAATCCTTTTCCTAGTCTTTACCCGGTGCCTTCTCCTCCTCCTCCTTCTCTTCTTCTTTGGTTACCTCTCTCACCACCTCAACAGCGACGACGACGACAAACGCCGCTGCTGCTATTTCATCATCGCCAAACTCCGACCAAATACTGGACGCCTATGCGGACCTGACCGGCGCAGGACGACACCAACCGGCCAATCTGCTGGTCGCCTTTCTCGAGTTCACCTCCATCATCATGCTCGACAAGAAAGGTAAAGGCTGTTACTTTTTTGTTGGAGTTTCTTTGTTTAATTATTATTATTAACCTCCTCCTCCTCCTCTTTCACTGCTGCAGACGAGTCGACGCTGCAGATCACCCGCCTCTGCTTCATCATCCTCACCGTCATCACCGAGGACGCCTGCGCCAGCTCGGCCATCCACGACGTGAACCTCTCCTTCATCGTTGATCTCCACTTGATGGTGACCACCAGTTTGGGTTCAACTTATTTCAACAAGTTAATTAACCCCTTTTTTCTCTTCAGCCAATGCGCCACCGAAAGGTGACCAGCGGTCGGGCGAAGGGCAGCCGCCCCCTTGCCCACACCATCCTCGACCTGATGATCGAGTTCATCCTCAGCCACCTGAACCGCCCCCTCCAGGCGGACCTCTTCCACCTCTGCCTGGGCGTCCTCCAGAGGCTGCTCAGCTTTCAGAAGCGCTGCCGCCTCCGCCTCGATTACCACTGGAAGGAGCTCTGGGCCGCCCTCACCGCCCTCCTCAAGTACCTGACGGGCAATGAGGGCTACCTGCTGAAGCACGCCTCAGGCGTCGACCTCTTCCGCCTGGCCGGCTCCGTCGTCGGCCTGGTCAACCTCTTCATCATGTGCGGCGACGCCTTTCTCGCCTCGACGGCCGCCTACGATGAACTGTACTACGAGATCATTCGCAACTACGCCGTCTTTGATGGGCTCAACTCGCTGGGTAAGTGCTGGCTCATGGTGATTTGATGGATGCGAGTGGCTTTCTATCTAGGTTTTGTTTTTGGCTTTAGTAATTAGAAATTTGGTAATTAGAGGAATAATTGGTGGTGGTGGCGGCGGTAATTATCGCTCTAATTGCGATTAATTAGTATTTGGTGTGCCTGAGTGAGCTGGTGATAGTGGTGATGATGGTTTTGCCTTTTTGCTTTTTGCCGCCACTTTGCAGTCGTTTTATATATTATTTTCATTTTCTGGCAAGCATCAGTGGATGATGACTTTTCCTCCTCCTCCTCCTCTTCCTTCGCGTTTGCTAGTTGTGGTTTCTCGGAATCTTTCTTCTCGCCTTTTGGCGGCGGCGGCTGCAGCAGCTGTACAGCATAAATTTCCATCTTTTCCGCTCATTTGCTCCCCCCTTTCATCGCTTTCACCACTTACTGTTTTATTATGTAATTGCCATTGCCATTATCAGCTTTTGAGTTTTCTTTCTTTTTCTTTTTCCTTTTCTCATATATCTTTTATTACTTGAAAAAGAATCTGAAATAGTTGGCTGTTAGATAGTGTCACCGTGGCAGGGCAGTAGGAACATAGGGCAGTAGGTTAGACAACTTTTCTTTTCATATGTTTGCTTTCACTGATTCTATTTTATTTTCATTTTCTTTATTCTGAACTTTAATAATATCGACGCCGCCACTATGGTTTGACTTGGTTGTACATTTTCCTTTTCATACGTTTTAAACTCAGTACAATATTTACATTTACTATTACCAATCACGATTCACGCATTTTCTCACCCGCACCTCCTTCCTTCTTTCCACTTCCCTCCTCTTTTGCTACTTTATTCCTAACCACGATTTAAATTTGTTTTCACCACCGTTTTGGCACACACACAGCACTTCGCCAGCTGACAAAGAAGACTACGGCGGCAGGGGAGAATGGCAACGGCAGCGGCAGCCTCCTGAAAGAATCCGCGACGCGCCTCACAAGCGCCCTGATCAACGTGAAGGCCATTGCGGCCCATTTTAGCGCCAAGGTGGAGGCCTACTCGGCCGCCAACCAGATTGTCACCCTCTCGGAGGCGCAGGTGCTCGAGGTAATCGGCGCCCACTACGACTCGCTGACGCTGAAGATTCTGTCCGACGGCGTGGCCGACCAGCCGTACGAGCCGTACGACCCGGCGCGGCCGGCGGAGGTGGAGGCGCAGGCGAAGCTGCTGGCGTCCATTCTCCAGCAGCCAGCAGCACAACAAAGCCAACAAAGCCAAGCTCATTTGATTTTAGGAGGAGGAGGAGGAGGAGGAGGAGATGGAAAGAGCAGGTCAGCCCAGCAGGGGCAATCATCTTCATCCTCCTCGTCCTCCTCCTCGCAAAACCTGCTCGCCAACCTCACCGTCGGCTTTGACGAGCAGCAGATGCTGGTGGCGGCCATTCAGCAGACGGCATTCTCCTCGCTCGTCAACAACAACAACAACGGCGGCAGCAGCAGCAGCAGAAGCTCGCCGACCAACAGCTTGGAAACTGGTGCCACGGCTGCTGCTGCTGCTGCTGCTGAATTGCCATAATCACATTCCCCAAACCTCCCCTCCTCTTTCCAAATAATTGCTGATTTTTATATATTACATTTTTATTATTAATTTATTTTAACAGTGGAAGTGGTGGTGGTGGTGGCTGTTGTTGTGGAAGCAGAAGTTGCAGCGTTGAAGTGTTACCTTTTTTGTTTAGCCACCACCACCGCCACTGCTACTTCTAATTTTTGTTACCGCTTTCAGCAACTGTCGCAAAAGGTCGGTGCTTTTTGCTCGGCCCTCGCTGTGCTCGCCTCTAAAAGAAGTGCCTCTTTAATTAAAAAGACCCCCTCCCCAGTTTTGCCCCTGCCAAGTTTGAAAATGAGAATAGAAACCCTCAGAGTTGGAAGGAAAAAGAGACGAGGTGAATTGACAGTCAGTTGAAGCGTGCAAAGTGGTGGTGGTGGTCCAAAATGAGAGAGCGCAATTTCGTCTTTGTCTACTGCAGAGTAAAAATGGAAAAGAAGAAGAAGAAAAAGTTGATCCAGCGTGAGCCGAAATTGCAAATGCAAATGCGGGTCGCGCAATGCTGTCAATGGGTTTCAGTGTTTTCCACCGAAAAAGTCTCAGCGACGGTGGCAGCAGCAGTTGGTGCTCTTGTATAATAATAATAACTGGTTGAACTTTTGCATTTTCACTCGTTGACACAGAATGTAATTTGGGGTAATTATGTAGGAGAAGAGGAAGGGAAATTCTCTTGATTGCTGCTTTGTTTGGCCAATGTCAAAGTTACTACTGTGTGGGCAATTTTGTCAACTGTTATATTCTTCAAAATAACATTTCCGCTACCGGCCCGAAAGGTTGATGACATCTCTGCTCTGCTCTGCTCTGAAATGTGTGTCCAGTGGTATTCCCATTCATTCATTCATTCATTCATTGAAGAGCACCGTTGCTCATCATCATCATCATCCTCGTATTTCCTCTCTTTTGAGCTGGGCATTAATTATTTAAAGGGGGGCCCCTCTAATGGCGATGATGCTGTTGCTGATGTTGCTGCTGCTTGTTTCCTGTTTCAAGCCGCTTGTTTGTGGCAATAATTTTAGCCTGTCGCTGATGCTGTTGTCGCTGTCGATGTCGTTTTGCTTCACTGGCACCAAAGCCGCAATTTGGCCGTTTTATTGTTGGCTGTTTTAAAAATAATGTCTCTCTCCTTTTCCTTCATGACAGCAGCTTTTAAAAATAGCTTGATGCTAATTAGGCTGAATTATTGTTATTGTAGTATGCATCGACAGAAAACGGGAAAGAAAGGTTTTCGCATTTTCCCCCTCACTGTTCTATTGATTGGACGTTTCTGTGTGTGTGTAAACATAAATTAATTTAATTATAGTTTTCTGCAGAATAAAAATGTGAATTTTAGTGCTTTTTGGTCATTCATTTATTTATTCTAAATTTTTAGATTTGTTTATTCTTTTTGTGTGTGTTTACTCAATGCTGCAGCACAGGCACAGTCAATCGAAGAAGAATTAGGCAAGAGCTTATCTCTCTCTTTTGGTCGCCATTTTTGCACATCATTTGCACGATAAAGTTGCTGAACAGCTGGGCAGAAGAAGATTTTTATTGTTATTGCTGCACAGCAGCAGGGTCAATAGATTTTCCGTGCAGCAATTTTTGAAAACTGAACAGAGCAGAAGAAAGAAAGAAAAAGGGCATCAGCTAATAAATAATTGAGCTGAATGTACCCGTGTAAAGCCGGCACTCTCTTTCTCATTGTATTGTATTCTTCAACTTTTTTCCTCCTCCTTCTCCTAAACACTTTCTCGCTTGTTTTGCCAACTTTTCGCCGCTTTCACTGACTGGAATTATTGACGCCAATTAATGAATAATAGAAGAGAGAAGAAGAGAAGCACGGGACCGCACACTGCCAAGGGGCACTTTTCCGTCCACTAATCAAGCTTGCCCTTCTGCTGCTGCTGCTGCTGCTGCTGCTGCTGACTTTGCACAGGACACTACTTTTAATTAACTTGTAATCTCTCTTTCTCTCTCTATTAACTAAATCTTCTGACTGACTGACTGACTATTGGACACCAGACTGAACACTCTCCTGAATTATTGACCATTGGCTCCTGGATTTTTCCTTTTCCTCTTTTTTTTCCTTCTTTTACAGCCAATTTTTTGTTACTTTTTTCTTCCTTCTCTACTACCTTATCTCCTTTGCACTTTGGGTGCAGATCGGCGCCAATTCCTAATTCAATCATTGCCAAATTGGTGAGTTGATGGTAGTGATGGTAGTGATGGTGGTGATGGTGGCAATGTAAACTGAGAAGCCGATGCCCTGTGACGTCCTTCTCGCTCCTGTCAGTGCATGCAAATGTCCTCTTCTTCTTTTGATAGCTGACTGTGTTGCAACAATCTTGTCGCACTTGGGGCACAACCGAAGAGAATGTCGGACACAATTGCCACACATTTGGTCGCCAGCCGATCGATTGTGTTTGGCCAAGCCTTCTTCTTCTTTTTCCTCTTTCCTGTGTGTTATGTGCACTTTCAATTGAAGCCCGGGCAATGGGCGATGGCAGGCATTAATCGAATTAGATTGCTTCTTTTTCTTTTTCTTTGTTAGCTTTCTCTCTCTTGAAGGCAACCGCTCTGAAAAGCGTCAATTGCCTGTGTGTGCCAATAGAGGAGAAGGGAAAGACCTAATCAAGAGAAGACTCGGGGTCGAATTCGCCCCCATTTTGCCCCCTTTTTTGCTGACATTGTCCGCTGTTCTGTCTTCTGTCACTCTGCTGCTGCTGCTGCTGTTTCCTTTTCACTTTTTACCCTTGATGCAATCCACTCTCTTTTGCTTTCTCTTTTGCTTGCTGTTTTTATCTCCCTCGTTCTCGGCAATTGAGGCGAATTACCGGTGCTGAAAAGTAATAGAATCACATTGACAGCATCGGCGGCAGCAGCAGCAGCAGCAGCTGGGTCAGAAGTTGATTGCCTGAAATTGTGGCTGTCAAAAAGTTGCCCACAATTTTTTTCATTTTTCTTTTTCCGATTCTCGATCTATCCTGCCCATCCAATTTTCATATAATTAATTTACCCGTTTTGCGCCTATTTTTTCTACAATTTCTTACTTTGTTCAATTCTACCTACTGCCGCTAATTCTGAATTCAACTGCTTGGTGTGCCATGTTTCGATAATATTATAAAGTCTCTTTGCTTCCCTTTTTTCTTTTCCTTGGCTGACAAAGCCGCCGCTGCTTCAGCCGCCGATGACGACGACGACGACAGACAGGAAACATTTGAGCATTTTGTGAATGTGTTTTTCTTCTTCAGCCCCACAATGTTGTTCTCCCTCTTTCAGTTTTCCATCTACAAAGCTGTCTTTTTAGGCAATTGGATCGCCATTAGTGTGATTGCACTGCACTGCACTGCATTACCACCACCACTGTTCTCCTTCATTCAAATTTCCGAGCACTAATTTAGTAGCAGCGACAGCGACGGCAGCTTCTGAACAAACTGTACTGTGCTGCTCATTAGTGCACTTGCAAAAAGGTGCTCAGTCTAGTCTGCTTTGCGTCAATGTAGTCGATGTTGCTGTTGCCGCTGCCGCTGCCACTGAAAGCCTCAAATGAATCGAATCGAATCGAGGACTATTTTATTATTGCTCCGAAATTCTGTGTTTGTTTGTCTTGGCAGACAGAGAGAGTTCATTGCATTGGTTGTGGTTGGCAGTGCTGCTGCTGCTGCTGATCTTCTGCTAGCACCGATACACACCGATGCTCCGCTTTTCTCAGCTTCCCATCTCCCTATTAATGCTGTCAAATGGTGGAGAATGAAAGAAGGAGGAAAGCTATATGGACGATGCTCCTGGTGTGCGGTAATGTGTAATGTGACCATTAACCATATTAATGATGGCAGACTGTGTATACAGACTTTTACTGGTGCCAAGAAGCTTTGCCTTGTGCGATGAAAGATGAAGACCTTGCCGCCTGCCACTGTGCATTAGAGGCCCTGCATCTTCTGCCACCGCCACCGCTGCTGCTGCTGTCAATTAATTCCAATCAATTGATTGAATGGCCATGTGCTGAAAGAGAAAGGGAAATTACAAGAGGGCTTTCATTTTGTTTGCTTTCCTTAGGTAGATTTTATTCCTCCTCTTCTCATTTTATTTCTTTTCCTTTCCTTTCTCCACTCATCAGCGTCATCGATTCATCACAGTGTGCACATAACAGCTTCTGGCAGCAGCATCCTTTGTGCCTTCTTTCTTTTTGCTCCTTTCTTAGAGTGCCATGCTCTACCATATGGACTCAACCGTCTGCTTTGGACAGCGAAAATATGGGCTTGTTTACCACCTCCTCCTCCTCCTCAATGACCCAGATGATAAACTTTAGATGTTGGAATGTGTGTTTAGGCAGAATGGCCCTCTCATCATCTTTTCTTCTCTTCTGTCTTGTTTTTTCTTGAGTGTGTGTCTCTTCAGTGAATGAACAATCATTGGCAACAACAAGAGAATATGTATCCTTCCTTCCTTCCTTCCTTTTTTGTTCCCCTCTTTCTTCTTTTCTCTCATACACTCGACATTCGTCATGTACACTCGTCCGTCTGTCTGTCTGTCTGGAGTTGTTCATTGCTCGAGGAAATGAGCACACACACATGAGTTGATTGGTTCCGTTAGTTGCTGCTGTTGCTGCTGAGTTATGCACTTTGAGTTATGCTTTGCCGAGATACTAGACACAAGACTGCAGACTAGAGCTTGCCGAGTGTTGGCCATTGCAATTTGCGTCTGATATACAGGGTGGGCCAAAAGTTCTGTCATCACTTTTTTTGAGACAGTTATTTTTTAACAAATTAAAGTTTTTTAAAAACAAATAATACTGTCAGTTAGAGTTACTATTCT
>JAALOO010000515.1_pt1 | contig 30172 bp, 37 predicted proteins | sample 7257641 | NCBI WGS metagenome assembly JAALOO01 (sample SAMN14085613, study PRJNA598686) | mite metagenome | biome: ENVO:01001000; feature: ENVO:01001002; material: ENVO:01001226; isolation source: single female mite from University of Michigan culture on fish food culture... ...
GAAGTGTGCCCAAAACGCCTTGGCGTTCTCTCCGGAAAAGTTGACCGGCGTCTCACGCGGCAACAAGGCGAGAGCCTTTGAGGCGTCCTTCTCTCTGTCGGCCAGTTGTGGTGGCGCGTCGCCCACTCGAGGTTCTCGGATTGCATCTCGTTGTGTCCGAGTGGTCTGAGTCACTGTAGCTGGATTCCCGGTTGGCCCGGTCCAGCTCCTTGATCAACAGTTCCATTTTGCTCTGGAGAATGGCATTTGGCGCAAGCTGCAGGCGCGCAGCCACTATCTCTAGCTCGAAGATGATCTCCTCCTTTGGTCGAACCATCGTGAGCTAAAGTCCGTTTGTCTTCCGCTCCTTGTTTCCTCGCGGAGGTAGCAGTGTCGTTGTGCACAAACTGGCCTCAAGTGGGAGACCGGTGTCTTTGCCGCACTTGGAATTGGGGCGTTGATGCCCGGTCGCTTTAGAATCTACTATGAAAAGCATTAGTGATTAGGTACCAATAATCTTAACGGTTGTGCCTGATTCGGCTTCTAGTAGGGGACCGGTGTCCCGACCGATCTCTGGTTCTGAGTGGCCTAGAGAAGAGGCGGTTTGCTTTGCCACTGTCGAGTCGGCCTAGAGTGGGGGACATTTGTCCCTGCCGTGCTCGGTTCTGGAGTGGCCTAATGAGGGGGCGATCAGCCCTGCCATCTCCGGGTGAGTCAGGCTGAATGCGGTGGCCATCAGCCCTCCCGAATTCGGGGTTGAGATGGCACCGCCTAGATAAACAGAGGCGATGCAGAGGTGTGGGCGCCCTGTCAGTGGGCCCGGCTGTCTGTGCCCGGCAATAGCGGGGGCTTTGGCAGAGCCCTGCCGGAAGACGACCATGCGGGGGCAAATTGTGTCCTTGCCAGCTTTGCCTCGTACCGTAATGAGCCTAACTTAGAGGCTTGCCAGGCCCTGCTCAAACACAGACTTACAGAGTTGGCGAATCCAGTCGGACTCATCGCCAGAGTCGGCCTAAAGAGGGGGCGGTAAGCCCTGCCGAACTCGGGTTCACCCGGACTGGCCGAAAAGGTAAACAATGTTTACCTCAGAGGGAGCGTCTGCCTGCTACAGGCGCTCGAACGACAACACCTTGATAGGCAGAGGCGATGCGTCAGCGGGTTTTTGCCAGTTTGCGGCTCCTTGCTGGTGCTTGCCGCGTCTTAGGTGTCCGTACAACGAGCCGGCCTCAAGTGGGGGACCGGTGTATCTGCCGCGCTCGGGTGGTGACCTGCTCGAAGCGCTTGAGACGAGGGCCTGTTTGGTAGTGCAAGTCTTTTTATTGTCACTTGTTGCAGGATTTCTTTAAAGAAAAATGATGGAGAGAAAGAAGAAGGCACGGGCGCGATCGTTGGTCCAATTGAGAGAGGAGAGAGGCATGGCACGGTTGAGTAGTTTATTGAATTGAAGGAGAAAAGAGAGAGAAAGGCAACACTGGTTAAAGAAATCAGTAGTGATGAGGGCCTGACAGGGCGAAAAGGGTACGGGCTCAGCAAATCCAAAGGACAGAGGGGTTCAGGATTAGGCCAAAAGCCGATGTGATGCAGGGCGCGCACTGGGCAGCCGATCAACTGAGCATTCTGAGCAATGCCTGCCGTGTCGACAACCTGGTCGCCGCCGGCCTATATGCCCTCAAGTTCCAATGGGGGCACGTAAGGTGGTGAAACGACGCCAGGGAATGCTCAGTTCACTTCCACATCGTTCAATTGATAAGCTACGGGCGAGGTGTTAAACAGCAGCAAGGCAATAACCCGGCCAGCAGGCACTTCTCGCGCTGGTTCTCAAATGGCCTCGTCAAAGGCCATCACCTCAAAGAAAATTCTTTGGCACTTTGTCGTGGCACGACTACGCTGGGTTGATTGGTGCAGCACGACCGCCGACTCTTCAGACTGAGCCGACCTTGGGAGCAGACTTGCGAGTGCCTTGAATGCTCCGGAAAGCAGACCGATTATCGGAATTGGCCGGCTTGGGTGAAAGAGGGAGAGAGAGAGAGTGAATGGGCGCTTGGGGTCTCGAATGAGGGACTCAATGACTGAAAGGCAGCCGTCTCTTTATATTGACTCCGCTGCTCCTTCTCAAAGCCGCTTTGCGCCAAAACGGCTTGAGTCAGGGTGCTAGCAGCGGGACGAGCCTGACATGTGCAAGTTGACGTTGGGTTGACGTTTTGCACGCAGTTTTACAGTTTGCCGTTTGTTGGCGGTACTGTACCGCCACATCCTCCCCGGAGAAAAGGTAAGTCGGGTGTTTCGATCGGTACACCCATTGGAACACTGGCTCTTGCAAAGTGCGGTACCACCAGAGGGGAAATTGATTGGCAGGGCTTGAATGTGGCTGTCCTTGCCAGGAAGAAGTTTCTGGATCCGCCCGCGTTCCCAGACGTAGCGGGGGATGCCCTCTTTTTGCACGGCGATGATCTTGTTGAAGAGGAGCGAGGCGTTCTGCTTCTACTGGTAGTTTTGCTGTGAGGTGAGGTAGTCACTCTCCCAGATCGTCCAGACCCGATCCAGCTCGCTTCGGAAGCGGGAGTACTCCAGCAGGACGTCATCTTTGGTGGTCATCAAGTGCTTGTCGGGAGCTGGGCTCTGTAGGCGGCGTCTGAACAGGAGGTGACCGGTAGTGAGGACGGTGCCGTCGGCGGAGCGGGTGACACGGTCCTTTAGAAGCGGGGCCATCGGAGCGGAGTAGGGCTATGCGGTGCGTAGGCGACGGCGGCGCAGGCCGGCAGCCACAATTTGACTGACGATGCGGCTGCAGCCAGGTAAGTACACAAACTGGCTGAAGTGGCCCTTGGTGGTGTGGGAGCCAGCATGATTGCAATGGGACTTGTACACGAAGTGTTTGGAGCTCTGAACGATGGCATGATCGACCATCACCAAGGGCCTCTTCAGTTCGTCCGAAACCTCGGCGTTCGCAAGTCGTCGCTCAAGTCGAAGCAGGCCGAAACAGTCCAGTGCAAGGGGCACTTTGGCTAGTGATGATGATGAAGGAATCGGCAGTCCTGAACGGATGGACTGCAGCTCGGGCAGCGGTGTGGCCTTTTGGATCAACCGCCACAGAAGGAGGTCGATGAGCAGGGCTAGATCGACTTCTTGGCCAAAGTGCTGCTGGTAGGCGCGGAGGACTTGCATATTTCTGTCTGCCAGCTGGAGGAGCACAGACAGAGCCGATCGCAGTCTGCTGTATTTGTTGTTATCGATCAGTGCCCGCGAGTAGCCGTCCGGTGATGACGTCGGTTGATAGAATGCACCAGCGGCGGTTCACAACTCAGCAGGGCTGTTTGTTGCTCGACGCCGCTGATGTCTTCCAAAGAAGGGCCGTGGGACCACAGATCACTTGCGATGAGGTGGCAAATGAGAGTTCCTCGAGAGACCAGATCTGCTGGAATGACTTTGCCGGGGATGAAGTACCACTGGGCTGGTGAGGAGGACGCCTGGATTCGCCTGACCCGGTTCATCACAAAAGCGGCAAACTTGTTGGCATCCGCTTGGATGCGGTGCCAGGTGACCTGCGGGTCTGTGAAGAAGCGGACCTGGGCGGGAATGAGCGGCAGCGAATCACGAATTTTGACGTACGTGTCAACGGTAAGTGTTGCGGCGACCAGTTCCAGCTCGAGAATTGTTTTGTTCTGTGAGGGGAGGTGTCCTCGGGAGAGCAGCAGTTCGGTGTGTTTGTTTACGGCGTCGTGGACGTTGACGCAGATGCCGTAAGCTACCTTGCTGGCTTCCCCGAAAACCCAGATCTTGTGGGGATTGGAACTGGCCAGCAAGCGACGATGGCGAACTCGTGGGAGGTAGTCAGTGACATCCTGAACGAGGGCGCGTGCCTGCTTTTCTATAGCCGCCCCAATGGGCTTGTCTCAGGTGGGGCTCTCTCTCAGCAGTTCGCGCATGAGGATCTTGACCGTAGTGTGGAACGGTCCGATCAATCCTACCGGATCGAAGATTGATGCAACAAAGGAGAGGAGCGCCCGGCGGGTAAAGCAAGTGGGGAGGGCAGCAGAAAATCGGAGGAAAAACTCCTCATCGGCGAGGTGTCAGCGAGCCCCAAGGCAGAAGCCCTCAGACTTGGGACATGGTAGTCCGAGGGCCTGCGTCACCTCAGGGGCGGCCAGCCACTTGTGCAACGAGAAAGTGGCCCGCGCCATAGTCTCGATGACCCGGTTCATCTTGTGTTGGAGCTCGGAGAGGTTGTCTGCGTACAAAAGGCAGTCATTTATGTACGTATTGCTGATGACATGGTCGAGGTCTGGAGCAAAACGGAGAAAGAGGTCGACGAGGACGGCGTGCAGGATGAACGGCGATGACACGGTGCCAAAAAAAGAGATGTTAGCTTAAAGACTCGCACGCGGCCGCCGTCGTCAAACCAAAAGTATCGCGCGCACTTGCGATCCTCTTCCTTAATGTGAATCTGAAGGAAGGCCTTCTTGATGTTTCCGAGAAAGACGTACTTCTTTGTCCTGATCAGCTCATAGACCAGCTGAGTTTAGTCCCAGCTGCCTTTGCAGAGAGCCCTGTTCAGCGACAGCTGGTCCTTGGCAGCGCTGGAGGCATTGAATACTGGTCGGATCGGCGTATTGGACTCCGGTTTGTTTACCGGAAAGTGCTGCAGGTAGTAGCCGTCCTCCGGAAAAGGTGGAGACAGCTCGTGAGCTGCTGACTGGAGGCTTCGGGGTCGACTTCGGTGCGACGGGCGCTGGTGTTTACTTTCTTCTTGGTGGGTACTGCAGCTGTCCGAGGGCCCGTGCACCTGCAGATCATGCTATGAAATGCATTAGTGCGGCACAGGCGGCAGACAGCCTGGCAGTCGGACGGGTGCGCCGGGTCGGACCGTTTAGCCAGGCAGCAAAAGCATCGGTTGCGGGCACGCAGACCTTTGGTGCGCTGCTGGAGGTCCGACGGGCACTCCCGTCGAAGGTGATCGCCGTCGCAGAAAAAACAGGGCACCCCTGGACGAGCCGAAGCACTGATGGTGTGCACCTGCTTATGTCTGGTGTGGGCCACCGGTTTTGGAACCACAGTGCGCCCGGTAGAAGATAATGAGATCGGCAGATAGGCAGAGGCCCGAACCGTAGCTTCGTGGTGCTCGGCGATGCGGTAGGCCTACAACTCCTTGCCTACGTAGGCGTTCAGCTGAGCAAGTGTTTTGCCACCGAACTGGCAAATGTATTCCATTTGGTGGTCGCCTAGTTTGAGCGCGAGTGCTGTGTGCAGATTTCTCTGCAGAGTCAGATCGTGGTGTTCCGAAAAACGGATGATGTTCTTAACCTCCTTCCAGAACGCCTTCCACTCGGTTCCTCTGGCTTGCTTCTCCAGAGGCTTTACGTTGCTTGCCAGGTGGAGGAGGTCGTTGATGACCTTGTCAGGATCCGAGTATTCCTGCTCCAGTTCGGCAAGCGCTTGGTACCCGCTGGCAAAGGAGAGTATGGTTTTGGCATTGCTGGGCACCGCCGTCGCCAGGTGGTCCAGTTTGTCGACCTCCTTGAGGTTGGGGTTCTCTTTGACCACCGAGACGAAACGCTCCTAGAAGAGCGGTTGTCGAAACGGAGAATGTCATCCTTCTTCACGGTGGTGGGGAGTCTCCTCATGGAAAAACCGGAGAGACCAGACTGGCCGGTGAACTGACCGGAGAACCCTGGCTGGCCGGTAGGCTGCGAGGCTGAGAAAAAGTGGGCCCCAGCAGCGGCGTCTGATTGAATGCGCCAGTGTTGGTGAACACACTGCTTAGGCGAGGTGCACCAGCGGCTGTTGTTGTTGTGGTGCCGCTGGTAGCTGGTGATGATGGCGCCAGTGAGCCGAGCAGTGGCCACCCGTAGCCTGGTTGCATGAATGTGCTGTGCATAAGTGGGTGTTGGCCGGCTGCGGATGAAGTCACTGTGCTTGTGGTGGCCTGCGAGCAGATGGCGGCAATGGCTGCGGCTGATGCCGCCTGATCTCGCTGGACCAGGTAATCCCGGAGACTGCCCAGCAAGTCGTACTGGACAAACTGCTCCTCATCCTCCAGGAGATCGTCGAGTTCGAGGAGAGCATCTCCAAGAAGGTCGCATTTTCGCACGGAAATGTTGATCGGTCGACGAAGCGATGCCATACTTGTGAGCTTCTGTATCCGTTTTCGTAGCTTTTTGCCCTCGCCTGAAGCGGTGTCCACTGTCCGTGTTGACGGAAACAGTTGAGACGGCGTCGTCTCCTTGGGCATGGCGTCCGACCGAGAGCTGAATGGGGAGCTGGTGTTGAGACCTGATCGCGTTTCAACCATCAACTGAGTCAGAGGCGACCGATGGGAAGGGATTGACCTTGCTGAGGAGGCGAGGAAGAGGGTGGCAACGGATTTGGAAGCGGTTGTTGATGGCTTCTCTTCACCGAATCACATCTGCCTGACACTAAGATGTCGTGGCACGACCACGCTGGGGTGATCGGTGCAGCACGACCGCCGGCTCTTTAGACTGAGCCGACCTCTGGAGAGGACTTGCGGGTGCTTTGAATGCTCCGGGAAGCAGACCGATTATCGGAATCGGCCGGAATGGAGTGAACGAGAGAGAGAAAGAGAGAGAGAGAGAGAGTGTGTGTGTGTGTGTTGGTGCTTGGGGTCCCGATGGAGGCTGTAGGTGAGGTTATAAATGTTTTAATAATAAAACTTGAAGGAGAAGAATGATAAGGGGGAAGGAATTACAAGTGTAAAGTGGGGTGTCGGCGGCACCGATGAACTGCAGCATTTTCCGCGGTGTCACAGGCAAAAAATCGGGAACTGGTGGAAAATTCACGAAGAGCCGATCGGGCTCAGTTTTCCACAACACGCCAAGCACCAGCTTGACGGCTTCTTCAGTGAGCTGGCCATTCCACCTCAGCTGGAGGTTTCGGTCACTGGTGTTCCACTTGGTGAGCTCAAAACCGGCAAAGCTGGCAAAGATGGAGAGTGCTTAAGCTTTTAGGTACTTAGCCTCTGCGGCATCTTCGACGCTCGCCAAACACGGTCGGCGGGGGCGCGTCAGCGATTGCTTCAAGCACAGCGTGCTCTTGGGGAAAAGTGTTTAGCGAGGTTGAACATTTTGCGATTCTGCAGCCGTCATCAGCAGTCTAGCCACTCTGGATGATGGGCACAGGCGCGGGGCGCTCTCGGGCGGAAATGGTCAGCTTGTTGATCACCTCCTGATGCAGCACGGCATCTTCTGTCCAGCCGCTCTGGACTTGGGGAGCGAGCACGACGTTGACATTCTCCACCTACTTTATCGGGTGGGCTCGGAGGTCATCGGTGAAGTCAGTCTGCTCCAAACGCTCTTGCAGATGGACTTGTCGATGTTTCGCGGACCAGAAGACTTGTGGCTTTTGTCTGGGTAAAAAGAGCAGGCGGGCACTGAGGCAACCACTTTGGCTTGCTAGACTTTAGCTCGCTCTTAGATTTAGGTCATTGCTCAAACAAACCTTTGACTTTTTAATCCTTTTGACATTTTCAAACACACAGGCAGGTTAGATCAATTAAAATTGCACTTTATTGCAAAGTAAGTTTACAAGGGAAACAGGTTAATTGTAAAAAAGCACTGGCATAGTGTTTGGATCGGGAATTGGATGGCCCAGATAATAGCTCAGCGGGAGGAAGGCAATGGGCGCCTCGCGATCAGAGGCCACCATCTTCACCAGCTTCATCAGGGGGAAGCCAAAGGTGGAGACTGCAACAGAAAGAACAATGAAAAATAGAGGTCAAGTTTCAATAGTAATTGTTACCGTAAAAGAGGAAGCAAAGTATTAGTAGAAGCAAAACGCAGATAGCATAGATGAGGTCCATTTTGATGGCAAGTGAGCTGTTGATTGGGCTTTGATGTTCTGCGCGTTTTCGTGCACGTTTATATATCAAACGGTTGCCCCTTTGGAGAGTTCACTTGGTTCATTGAGTCCACTGCGTTTCCGAGAGTCGAGACATTTGGTCAACCAGCAACATCGACAACTACCTCCCGACTCTGTTTGGGAGGAAGATGCTTTTCTAGGAAGCGTTTGTGCTATCTATCACAGCCAATTACTTCTAATTGCCTTTAGATCAACATTATAGAGTGATCAAACGTAAGCACACGTGTGCATCGTCCTCTGCGTGCCATTTTGTCCACGCTACATTTGCCTTTTTCAGTTCTTTCATAGTCTTTTCCATTGTTTGCTCTGGAAAGGTCTGTGTGTCCTTTCCCTGCTCTCTTATTGCTGTAGCTAATTAGGTTGCTCAATTCCTTTAAATGATAGCAAACCGGCAACGTTTGGTCTCGACTCACTGCCTCTATTTGGCTGGTGCAAGCGTTTTGCTGCTCTCTTTCCAGCAATCGTTCGTTGTTGGAGCCCTGGCAGCCCTGGTTTCGACTCAGTGTTCTAGGAGAGATCCCTGCTTCTGTCCAGCCGTGACACTGGGAAGCGGTGGCGTGGTCAGCAGAGAAGTGCCGACCAGAAAGTGGACTGGCGTGAAGGCTACAATCTCCCTGTCATCTGCTTCAATCAGCGGGCGCGAGTCGACAAGGGCCTCCATTTGAGTGACGATTGCGTGGATGTCGTCGATGGCGTTCGCCTGGCAGAGGCTGGTCTGCTGCAACGTCTTCTTTGTCACGCCGACCATTGGTTCGAAGAAAGCTCCGAACCACAGAGCCCTTGACGTCTGAAAGGTCCACCGGATCTGGTGAACGGCCAACTCCGCCTGGTTTGACAGCTCCTCCACGTTAGCAGCCAGCTTAGCCATCGCCATGTTGACGGCATCAAAGGTGGTGGCATTGTCGGAGTGAATCTCTGCTGAAACGCCTCTGCGCGCAAAAAACGCGTCAATGCGTTCAGGTACTTCTTGGCGGCCAGCGACGTCACTACTTCTAAATGCACGGCCCTAGTGACGGCATAGGTGATGAGCAGGCCGTACACTTTGCTGCTGCCTTGGGCCGAGAATATGATAGTACTGAGCCAGGTGGTTGCGGGTGTTAGTTTTTCCGGCGTGGCCTAGCTTGCGGTGCTTTTCCCGGACCAGGTCTCGCACCAGCTGATGCAGCGGGGGCAGTAAAATAGGATGGCGCGTCTCCCAGTCCACCGCTTGGGACTGAGCCGGCCGTCGGCTCCTGATCAGCCCCCTTTCGTCCACAAAAGGGTTGAGCTGGCGAAGCCTCAAGCGTTCATGCACCAGTCGACCGGCTGTCAAGCGCTCTAGTTCTTGCGAGAATTGCTGTTGTTGCAGGAGCTTCACCAGCCGCAGAGCCGCGTAGTGTTCCTCATCTAGAGGCCGCTCTTTCCCTTCGTTAAGGTTCGGCATCGTTTGGGACCTTCTGCGGTCTCCTTCAGCATCCGCTTTTTCATCTTCTGCAGTGCGCTCGAGTATGATTCCTGCAGCATACTTACCTCCTCCTCAGTCAGATCACTAACTTGCGTGACACAGACCTGACGGAGGACACGTTCTCGAGGCACTGCTAGCGAAGCGACCGTGGCGTCTGGACCTTGCCACCACAACTGATCTTTCAGCCAAGTTCGAGTGGTGCAGTCCCTTGTGAGCAGGTCGGCCAGGTTCTGTTTCGTGGTGATGTGATGCCACTGAGCGACATCCGACAGCTTGCGGATGATTTGGAGTCGCCTCATCTCAAACGGCTCCTGCTTGTTGGGATCCCCCTGAATCCGCTTTCCGAATCCCTTGGTGATGTATTCCTTGATGTCTTCGTCGTACGAGTCGTACTGCTCGGTCGCTTTCAGTTTCCTTCGGAGGGCCATGACCTGCGCCCAAGAGTTGTCGAAAGTGTCCGCCCGCTTGTTTGTCGATCTTTTAGGGAGGCCGATTGTGTACACGGCCTGCTTCTCATCGTACAGCATCTCCACCGGCGTGCCGGGAGACTGCTCGGCTGTCATTTCCTGCGGCTCGTCGTACTCGTAGATTTTTGCCAGATCCTGGCAGAGTTTCTGGCATTCCATTACTGAGGCTGTTTCTCGAGCGTCAGTTGCGCCTTCCCGCCCGCCGACGTACCAGCCCAGGCGCGTTCGAAGGGCGCCGATGAACAGATCTAGGGGCACGACCTCCGGAGTTGGAAATGGGAACAACCAGTCCTGGCCAATGAGAATGTCACCGTCGGCCGTCTTTGAGCTGGTTTTGCAAGGTTGATGCCCTTTGCCCTTGCCTTGCTAATGAGATGACTGGCTGGCGTCATCATTCTGGCTGACGTTATCTTTGGAACCACGTAAGCAGTCATGTCGTTGCTAAAGGAGCCATCTGTTGCTGTTAAAGTAATCTGGGCCAGCTTGTCGGCACGGCGCAGACCCTTTGTGACTCCCGTGAGGGTCAACACAGTGGTGGCACAGCACTTCACTCCGGTTCGCCGTACCGCCTCTTCTGTGACATGCGACGTTTCAGCCGCCGAGTCAAGCAGTACTCGTACGGTTAATTGCTGGCCACTCGAGTGCACTCACTTTTGGTTGCTTGCCGAAGGCGCTTTGGTTGGTCGAGAAGACGGTGCCACACCCACAGCCGGGTGATGTTGGCCTTTGCACTGTGAACACGGTTTGGCGTTCGGGCGGGCCTGGTTTGGGGTGAATTGATGTTGCAGGCATTTCAAACAGAGGCCTGCTCAACGAGGGCAATCCGATTACGCTCTTCCGGTGTCCGATTTTTGCAGTTTTCTGTTCGGTGACTGCGGCTGCTGCGAATCTGGCATTGTGTAGCCGGCTACTGTGGGTTTTGGTCCCTCCTTTTGGCTCCGGCCGTTTCCTTCTGCTCTGGTAACTGCAAATATCGCCACCAGTCTGCAGCGCCCCACTCTGTCTCCAGATAGCTCACTAAAAGCGCCAAAATGGCCACTCCTTGACGGGATTCTGAGCTTTTGAAGAGAACTGAGTTTTTTTTCCGACAGAGCTGGGTCGCCTCGTTGAGACTTCTTGGCCAGCTGCCGGCAGAATTGACGTCGGACCGGCACCGGCAGCTTGGCCACCAGTATGCGGGCGACCTCGATGTACTGCTGCTCTCCTTCTTTGCTTTTGAGGCTGGTCTGCAGCGTCCTCACTTCCGAGATGAACGCGGCCTTTGACAACTAATCATCGGTGTTGGTCAGCGGAACCACTTCTTGGGCTCGTTTCAACGCTGCCACCTTCAGCACTTTGTCGTCTAAGTACTGGCTCTGGAAAGTGTGCAAACAAACTTCCAGCTCATAGCCGTCTGGATTGAAGCCGGCGACAAGAGCGGCTCTGTCTCAGTGATCCTTAACTCGCGACAGCAAATGTGCCATCGGCTGGCGATTGTCCAGGGCCTTGTTATTAATCACCGAGGCAGTGAAATGAGCCCAGAACGCCCGAGCGTTATCTCCGGTAAAGTTGACCGGCGTTTCTCGCGGCATTGAAGCGATGGCCTTTGAGGCGTTCTTCCCCCTGTTGGCCAGTTGCTGGTGGTGCGTAACCCACTCTAGGTACTCGAACTGCATCTCATTTCACCGCTGGTCCGAATCGTCGTAGCTGCATTCCCGGTTGGCCCGGTCCAGCTACCTGATCAAACGCTCCATCTCGCTCTGGAGAATGGCATTGTGCGCCGAATGCAAACGAGCGGCAACAGCTTTCAGCTCCAAGATGATCTCGTTTCTCGGTCAGAGCATGTCTACTGATTTTAAAAAGAAGAAAAAGAACGGGGGCATTAGTGATCAAGCACAGATAATCTTACCCGTTTTGTTCTCTGTCCCCTGCTTCCTCACGAAGGCAGCAGTGTCATTGTGCACAAGCCGGCCTAAAGGGGGGATCACTGTCTCTGCCGTGCTCTGGAGTGGCCTAAAGCGGGGGCGGTCAGCCCTGCCGTACTCAGTGGGCGTATGAGCCCAACCCGTCCTGCGCAGCCTAAGGGGGGGGGGAGTGCTTTGGCATAGCCATGCTCGAAGACAGGCCATGCGGGGGCAATGTCGTGCCTTTGCCAACTCAGCCTCGAACCATGATCGGGCTAAAGGGGGAACTTGCCAAAACCTTCCTGACCATGGCCTTACCGAGTTGACACAATCCAGTTGGTTTCATTGCCAGAGTGGGCTTAAAGAGGGGGGCGTTCTGCCCTGCCGGACTTCTCTCCACCGTACTGACTGAAAAAGGTAAACAATGTTTATCTCTGTTTATGGCACCGCCTAGATAAGCAGAGGCGATGCGCCAGCGGGTTCCTGCCGGCTTGCGACTCTTCGTTGTTCTCTTGTCGATGTGACTTTGGTGGTGCTCTCACCGGCCCAAGCTTCTGATGATCTTAAAGTCGACGGCTTTGGCGACCGTCCTGGAGCACTATGTGGCAGGTGGTTTTGCCACCGCCAAGTGTGTGAGTTTGCGGTCGGCGGGGGCCCCCGTCAGAGCTTGTTTCAAGCACAGCGCGCTCTTGCGGAGAAGTGTTCAACACGTTGAACACTTTGCGATTCTGCAGCCGACATCAGCCGTCCAGCCATTCTGGACGATGGGCACAGGCACTGGGCGCTTTCGGGCGGAGGTGGTCAGCAAAATCACCTCGTGATTCAGAACGGTTAACCCGGTCCAGCCGCTTTGGACTGAAAGCACGGGCACGGCGTTGACATTCTCCACCTATTTCATCGGGTGGGCTCGGTAGTGGTCGGGAAGGCCAGTCCACTCAAGGCGCTCTTGCAGACGAACTTGTCGATGCTTCGCAGACCAGAAGACTTGTGGTTTCTGTCTGGGTAAAAAGAGCAGGCGGGCACTGAAACGATCACTTTGGCTTGCTCGACTTTAGCTCGCTCTTAGATTTAGGTCATCGCCCAAACCATCCTTTGACTTTTTAATCCTTTTGACTTTTTCAAACACAAAGGCAAATAAGATCAATTTAAATGGCATTTTATTGCAAAGCAAGTTTACAAATGAAACAGGTTAATTGTAGGAAAGCACTTGTGTAGGCAGGGTGTTTGGATCAGCAATTGGATGGGCCGGATAATAGCTGAGCGGGAGGAAGGCAATGGGCGCCTTGCGATCAGAGGCCACCATCTTCACCAGCTTCATCAGGGGGAAGCCAAAGGTGGAGACTGCAACAGAAAGAACAATGAAAAATAGAGGTCAAGTTTCAATAGTAATTGTTACCGTAAAAGAGGAAGCAAAGTATTAGTAGAAGCAAAACGCAGATAGCATAGATGAGGTCCATTTTGATGGCAAGTGAGCTGTTGATTGGGCTTTGATGTTCTGCGCGTTTTCGTGCACGTTTATATATCAAACGGTTGCCCCTTTGGAGAGTTCACTTGGTTCATTGAGTCCACTGCGTTTCCGAGAGTCGAGACATTTGGTCAACCAGCAACATCGACAACTACCTCCCGACTCTGTTTGGGAGGAAGATGCTTTTCTAGGAAGCGTTTGTGCTATCTATCACAGCCAATTACTTCTAATTGCCTTTAGATCAACATTATAGAGTGATCAAACGTAAGCACACGTGTGCATCGTCCTCTGCGTGCCATTTTGTCCACGCTACATTTGCCTTTTTCAGTTCTTTCATAGTCTTTTCCATTGTTTGCTCTGGAAAGGTCTGAGTGTCCTTTCCCTGCTCTCTCTTTGCTGTAGCTAATTAGGTTGCTCAATTTCTTTTACTAATGGCAAGCCGGCAACGTTTGGTCTCGACTCACTGCCTCTATTTGGCTGATGCAAGCGTTTTGCTGCTTTCTTTCCAGCAATCGTTCGTTGTTGGAGCCCTGGCAGCCCTGGTCTCGACTCACTGCTTTTGGTTGGCTGCCAGTAATAACCAGTGATAGCCAGTGCCTGTGTTCTGGTGCCTTTACCTGCGCCTTTGCTGTAAACTCTACAGGTACTTATTTTCTGGCTACATTAACCTATGTTTTTCTATGCCCGCTAGATCTCACTTTGCACAAGTACTACAGAGAGACCAAGGGCTATTTCACTTTTACTTCTACTTCTACTGTACATTTTTTCTTGTTTATTGCCCCCTTTCTCATTGACCACTCTATAATTGGGCTCTTGTGGCAAGTTGTGGTGCTGAGACCCTTTTCATTGATGCAGGTGTGATCTGGTACAGTGGATGGGGTAAATGAGGCAAGGTGAGGTGCGAAAAGGTGGACTCTATTGGCCAATGGTCAAGTGTACGGTTTCGACTCACTGCCGCTGAAGCTCGCTGCCAGCGAATGATCTCTTTCCAGCGATCGTTCGCTGTTGGAGCTCTGGCGACCCTGGTCTCGACTCAGTGTTCTAGGAGAGATCCCTGTTTCTGTCCAGCCGTGACACCGAGAAACGGTGGCGTGGTCAGCAGAGAAGTGCCGACCAGAAAGTGGGTTGGCGTGAGGGCTACAATCCCGTTTTCATCTGCTCCAATCAGCGGGCGCAAGTTGACTAGGGCCTCCCCTTGAGTGACGATTGTGCGGATGTCGTTGATGGCGTTCGCCTTGCCGAGGCTGGTCTGCTGCAACGCAGACCAGCCGTTCAAAGAAAGCACCGAACCACGGAGCATTTGGCGTCGGAAAGGTCTACCGGATCTGGTGGGCGGCCAACTCCGCCTGGTTTGACAGCTCCTCCACGTTAGCAGCCAGCTTAGCCAGCGCCTTTTTGACGGCATCAAAGGTGGTGGCATTGTCGGTGTGAATCTCCGCTAGGACGCCTTTGCGCGCAAAGAAGCGCGTCAATGCGTTTAGGCACTGCTTGGCGGCCAGCGATGTCACCGCCTCTAGATGCACGGCCCTAGTGACGGCATAGGTGATGAGCAGGCCGTACACTTTGCTGCTGCCTTTGACTTTGAGCGGTTTCCAGTAGTCGATGCCGGCGTTCGTAAAGGGACGTGTGTCTCTGCTTTGGTTCTGAACGACGGCAACATCGGTTCGGGCGAGTTGAACGCCTTTTCTCTCTGCATGTTGCATTTTCTGCAGGATTGCACCACGGACTTGATGAGCTGCCTGGCGCCGAGAATGTGATAGTACTGACCCAGGTGGCTGTGGGTGTTAGTTTCTCCGGCGTGGCCTAGTTTGCGGTGCTCTTCCCGGACCAGATCCTGCACCAGCTGATGTGGGGACAGTAGAATAGGATGACGCGTCTCCCAATCTACCGCCTGGGGCTGAGCCGGCCGTCAACTTCTGATCAGCCCCCATTTGTCTGTCAAACGCTCTAATTCTCACGGGAATTGCTGTTGTTGCAAGAGTTTCACCAGCCGCAGGGCCGCGTAGTGCTCCTCGTCTAAAGGCCGTTCTTTCCCTTCGTTCAGGCTTGGCATCGCTTGACCTTCCGCGGTCTCCTTCAGCATCCGCTTTTTCATCTTCTGCAGTGCGCTCGAGTACGATTCCTGCAGCTTACTTACCTCCTCCTCAGTCAGATCACTAACTTGCGTGACACAGACCTGACGGAGGACACGTTCTCGAGGCACTGCTAGCGGAGCAATCGTGGTTTCTGGACCTTGCCACCACAGCTGGTTTTTGAGCCAGGTTCGAGTGGTGCAGTTTTTTGTGAGCAGGTCTGCCAAGTTCTGTTTTGTGGTGACGTGGTGCCACTGAGCGACATCCGACCGCTCGCGGATGATTTGGAGCCGCCGCATCTCAAACGGCTCATGTTGGGATCCCCCTGAATCCGCTTCAAGGTGATGTCTGAGTCGGTGTAGAAGGCCACCGGCGTCTCCTTGGGCATCAGGAGAAGCAGCTTGTCAGTCAGACGTGCCGCCATCACCGCAGCCGTCAGCTCCAGTCGGGGAAGAGTGACGCTGGGGGCCGCTCTCAACTGCTCCTCTCGCAGGCGCGTGACAAACTTCTTTGGCGCCAATTTCCCTCGAGCGCCCAGCAGCATCCTTTCTCCTCGGATCAGGTCGGCCAGGTAGATGGCAATCCCGCACGCTTTCGGGCTGGCGCCTCCGAAAACGAAGACGGCGATCAGCGGCTTTCTTTGAGGCCCTCTCGGAACCGAGACCTTTGCCTTGTTGTTCCAGTTGTCTCAGTAGTCTTTTTAGGCACTTTGCCTCGTTTTCCGAAAGGGCGTCGTCCAAGTTTGCCCCTGCTGCAGCCATGTTGCAGATAAACAGACGGATGGCAGTTTTCAGCAGAGCGAACAAACTGACCGGGTCGTAGAACTTCGATAAGACCGCCAGTATTTGCCGTCTGGTAGTCTTTCCTTCTCCTAGACTTGCTGTTACTGGCTTCACTCAAAACTCGGCCGCTCTTGGGTGCCAATTCAAACCGAGGCATTTGTGGTCTTCGTCCAGGCCGCCAAACTGTCGATCTTTCGTCATCACGCTCTTGCTGTCTGTCAGCCAAAAGTGAAGCAAATGAGGCTTTGGCAAAGAACGCCTCTGCCTGACTCATCAACTTCTTTGTCTGTTCTGGACTGTCCGCCACAAAAATGCCGTCGTCCATGTACATGGAGCGGCTCATCTGCTCCGCCTCCTCTGGGAACTTTTTGCAAAAGCGATGTGTGGGGTCTTTGAGCACCGCTCCCAGAATGTGCGGTGAGCAGATGGCGCCAAAAATGACGTTTTTCATGCGGTAAACTGTTTAAAAAGCGTCGTCGGGCCCGTCAAACAACAAGTAGCGCAGCAAATCGCGATCCTCTTATTTGATCTGAATCTGAGATAACGCCTTCACCCGGTCGGTCACCAAGACAATCGGGGCCAGACGGAAACGCATCATGACCGCCCAGATGTCTGCGTTTATCGGTTCTCCCTTCTTTAGGCACTGGTTGAGTGACAATTGCCCTAACATCGTCGAGCTGGCGTTAAAGACGACGCGACACTTAGTTTTCGTCTCTTCCTTTTTCCACACGGCATGATGTGGGATCGCGTAGGAGCCGATCGGGTACCCTTTTGGGGCCACTTCAGCGTAGCCCTTGGTGATGTACTTCTTGATGACTTTGTCGTAGGCGTTGTATTGCCCGGTCGCTTTCAGTTTAATACGGAGAGCCATGACCTGCGCCCAGGCGTTGCAAAAATTGTCTGCCAGCTTGTCTGCCGCTTTCTTAGGCAAGCCGACTGAGTACACGGCATGCCCCTCATCGTAGAGGATCTCTACCGGCGTGCCGGGAAACTGCTCGGCCGTCATCTTTTGCGGCTCGACGTACTCGTTGATCTTTGCCAGGTCCTGGCACAGCCTTTGGCACTTCAGAACGGAGGCTGCTTTTCGAGCGTCAGTTGCGCCTTCCCGCCCGGCGACGTACCAGTCCAGGCGCGTTCAAAAGGCGCCGGTGAACGGACCTAAAGGCACGATCTATGGGGCTAGGAATGGGAACAACCAGTCCTGGCCAATGAGAATATCCACCGTCTGCCGTCTGTCGCTGCTAAAGTAATCTGGGCCAGCTTGTCGGCGCGGCGCAGACCCTCTGTGAGGGTCAGCGTGTTGGCGGCACAGCACTTCACTCCGGTCCGCCATACCGCCTTTTCTGTGAAAAGCGACGTCTCTTTCTTTGCTTTTGAGGCTGGTCTGCAGCGTCTTCACTTCCGAGATGAACGCTGCCACTGCCAACGGATCATTGGGTTTGTCAGCAGGACCACTTCTTGGGCTCGTTTCAACGCTGCCACCTTCAGCACTTTGTCGTCTAAGTACTGGCTCTGGAAAGTGTGCAAACAAACTTCCAGCTCATAGCCGTCTGGATTGAAGCCGGCGACAAGAGCGGCTCCGTCTCGGTGATACTTAACTCGCTAAAGCAGATGTGCCATTTGCTGGCAATTGTCCAGGTGTTATTGATCACCGAAGCAGTGAAATGAACCTAGAACGCCCGAGAGTTTTCTCCGGTAAAGTTGACCGGCGTTTCTCGCGGCATAGAAACAATGGCTTTTAAGGCGTTCTTCTACCTGTCGGCCAGTTGTTAGTGGCGCTTCGCCCACTCAAATTACTCGAACTGCATCTTATTTCACCGGTGGTCCGAGTCGCCGTAGCTGCGTTCCCGGTTGGCCCTGTCCAGCTCTCTGATCAAACTCTCCATTTTGCTCTGGAGAATGACATTGTGCGTCGGTTGCAAGCGAGCGGCAACAGCCTCCAGCTCTAAGATGATCTTGTCCCTCGGTCGGGGCAAGTCTACTGATATTAAGAAAGAGAAAAAGAACGGGAACATTAGTGATCAAGCACTGATAATTTTACCCGTTTTGTTTTCTGTCCCCTGCTTCCTCACAAAAGCAGCAGTGTCATTGTGCACGAGCCGGCCTAAAGGAGGGACCACTGTCCTTGCCGTGCTCGGGTGGGTAGTTTTCACACAGCATGATGCGGGATTGTGCAAGTGCCGCAGCTCGGGTTTCCTTCGGCGTAGCCCTTGGTGATGTACTCCTTGATGACTTTGTCGTACGAGTTGTACTGCCCGGTCGTTGTCAGTTTCCTTTGGAGGGCCATGACCTGCGCCAAGCGTTGCGGAAATTGTCCGCCAGCTTGTCTGTCAATCTCTTAGGCAGGCCGACTGTGCACACGGCCTGCCCTTCATCGTAGAGGATCTCCACCGGCGTGCCGGGAAACTGCTCGGCCGTCATCTCCTGCGGCTCGACGTACTCGTAGATTTTTGCCAGGTCCTGGCACTAACTTTGGCACTCCAGAACGGAGGCTGCTTTTTGAGCGTCAGCTGCGCCTCCCCGCCCGGCGAGCCTAGGCGCGTTCGAAAAGCGCCGATGAATGGGCCTAGGGGCACGATTTATGGGGCTAGGAATGGGAACAACCAGTCCTGGCCAATGAGAATGTCCACCGTCTGCCGTCTTTGAGCTGGTTCTGCGAGGTTGATGCCCTTCGCCCTGGCGGCGTTGTAAGAGATGACTAGCTGGCGTCATCATTTTGGCCGATGTAATCTTTGGTGCTACGTAGGCCGCCATGTCAAGGCTGAAAGAGCCGTCTGTCGCTGCTAACGTAATCTGAGCTAGCTTGTCGGCGCGGCGCAGACCCTCTGTGAGGGTCAGCGTGTTGGCGGCACAGCACTTCACTCCGGTCCGCCGTACCGCCTCTTCTGTGACAAGCGACATCTCAGCCGCCGAGTCAAGCAGTACCCGTACAGATACTTGCACTTTGGCACTCCAGAACGTATGCTGCTTCTTGAGCGTCAGCTGCGTTTTTCCGCCCGGCGACGTACCTCTCGGTTACTTGCTGGCCACCCGAGTGAACTACCGCGTCAATTGTCGACATGTACAATTGGGCAGACCGGCAGTTGGTTTTGTTTGGGGCAACGTGCACTTCCTTTTGGTTGTTTGCCGAGTGGGCTTTTGTTGGCCGAGAAGATGGTGCCACACACACAGCCGGGTGATGTTGGCTTCCGCATTGTGAACACGGCTTAGCGTTCGGGCAGGCCTGGCTTGGGGTGAATTGATGTTGCAGGCATTTCAAACAGAGGCCTGCCCGACGCGCAATCCGATTACGCTCTTCCGGCGTCCGACTTTTGCAGTTATCTGTTCGATGACTGCGGCTGTTGCAAATTTGGGATTGTGTAGCCGGTTTCTGTGGGCTATGGTCCCTCCTTTTGGCTCCGGTCGTCTCCTTCTGCTCCGGTGACTGCAAATATCGCCACCAGCCTGCAGCGCTCCGCTTTGTCTCCAGATGGTTCACTAGAAAAGCCAAAATGGGCACTTTTTGACGGAATTGGGAGCTTTTGGAAAGGACCGAGTCCTTTTTCGACAGAGTTGGGTCGCTTCGTTGAGACTTTTTGGCCAGCCGCCGGAAAAATTGACGTCGGACCGGCACCGGCAGCTTGGCCACCAGTATGCGGGCAACCTCGATGTACTGCTGGTTTCCTTCTTCACTTTTGAGGTTGGTCTGCAGCGTCCTCACTTCCGAGATGAACGCGGCCACTGCCAACTAATCATCGGTGTTGGTAAACGGGACCAATTCTTGGGTTCGTTTCAACGCTGCTACCTTCAGCACTTTTTCGTCTAAGAACTAACTCTGGAAGGTGTGCAAACAAACTTCCAGCTCTGAGCCGTCTGGATTGAAACCGGAGACCAGAGCGGCTCTGTCTCGGTGATCCTTAACTTGCGACAGCAAATGTGCCATCGGCTGGCGACTGTCCAGGGCCTTGTTATTGATCACCGAGGCAGTGAAGTGAGCTCAGAACGCCCGAGCGTTTTCTCCGGTAAAGTTGACCGGCGTTTCTCGCGGCATTGAAGCGATGGCCTTTGAAGCGTTTTTCTTCCTGTCGGCCAGTTGTTGGTTGCGCGTAGCCCACTCGAGGTACTCAAATTGCATCTCATTTTGCCAGTGGTCCGAGTCGCCGTAGCTGCGTTCCCGGTTGGCCCGGTCCAGCTACCTGATCAAACGCTCCAACTTGCTCTGGAGAATGGCATTGTGCGCCGGCTAAAAGCGAGCGGCAACAACCTCCAGCTCTAAGATGTTCTTGTCCCTCAGTCGGGGCATGTCTACTCATCTTAAAAAAAGGAAAAGAACGGGGGCTTTAATGATCAAGCACTGATAATCTTACCCGTTTTGTTCTCTGTCCCCTGCTTCCTCACGAAGGCAGCAGTGTCATTGTGCACGAGCCGGCCTAAAGGGGGGACCACTGTCCCTGCTGTGCTCTGGAGTGGCCTAAAGCGGGGGCGGTCAGCCTTGCTAACTCCGGGTGAGTCGGGATAAAGCGGGGGGCCTAAAAGGAGGGGGCTTTGGCATAGCTCTGCTGGAGGACGGGCCATGCGAGGGCAATGTCGATCCCTTGCCAACTCAGTCTCGAACTATGGTCGAGCTAAAGGGGGGAGCTTGCCAAAACCCTCCCGACCATGGCCTTTACCGAGTTGACAGAATCCAGTCGGTTTCATTGCCAGAGTCGTCCTAAAGCGGGGGCGTTCTGCCCTGCCGGACTTGGCTCTACCGCACTGACCAAAAAAGGTAAACCAGGTTTACCTCCGTTTATGGCACCGCCTAGATAAACAGAGGCAATGCGATGGCACTGCCAAAATAAGCAGAGGCGATGCGTTAGCGGGTTTTTGCCGGCTTGCGGCTTTTTGCTGTTTTCCTGTCAAGGTGACCTTGGTGGTGTTCGCACCGGTCCAAGCCTCTGATGATCTGGAAAAGGATGAATATGCTCTATTTTTGTGTTGGAAGATCTGTCTGTGTCTGAGGTACGGCACGGTCGTTGGTTGAATAGTTTATTGAATTGAAAGAAAAAAGAGAGAGGAGGGCAACACGGGTTAAAGAAGTCGGTAATGATGAGGGCCTGACAGGGCGAAAAGAGTACGGGTTCAGAAATCCAAAGGACAGATCGGCTCAGGATTGGGCCGAAAGCCGGTGTGATGCAGGGCGCGCACTGGGCAGCCGATCAACTGAGCATTCTGAGCAATGCCTGCCGTGTCGACAACCTAGTAGCCGCCGGCCTATATGCCCTCAACTCCAATGGGGGCACTTGGAGTGGTGAGACGGTGCCAGGGAATGATCACGTACTTCATCGGGTGTGCTCGGTAGTTATCGGTGAGGCCTGTCCGTTCCAAGCGCTCTTGCAGACAAACTTGTCGATGCTTTGCAGACCAGAAGACTTGTGGCTTCTGTCTGGGTAAAAAGGGCAGGCGGGCACTGAGGCGACCACTTTGGTTTGCTAGACTTTGGCTTGCTCTTGAATTTAGGTCATTGCCCAAACCAACCTTTTACTTTTCAACCCTTTTGACATTTTTATACGCACAGGAAGGTTAGAACAATTAAAATTGCATTTTATTGCAAAGTAAGTTTACAAGGGAAACAGGTTAATTGTAGAAAAGCACTGGCATAGTGTTTGGATCGGAAATTGGATGAGCCGGATAGTAGCTGAGCGGGAGAAAGGCAATGGGCGCCTCGCGATCAGAGGCGACCATCTTCACCAGCTTCATCAGCGCACCGGTCAGCTTCATCAGAGGGAAGCCAAAGGTGGAGACTGCAACAGAAAAAACAATGAAAAATAGAGGTCAAGTTTCAAGAGTAATTGTTACCGCAGAAAAGAAAGCAAAGTATTAGTAGAAACAGAACGCAAATAGCATTGATGAGGTTCATTTTGACGGCAAGTAAGTTGTTGATTGGGCTTTGATGATCTGCGCGTTTGTGTGCACGTTTATATACCAAACGGTTGCCCTTTTGGAGAATTCACTTGGTTCATTAAGTCCCTTGCGTTTCCGTGAGTCGAGACATTTGGTCAACCAGCAACTTCGACATCTACCTCCCGACTCTGTTTGGGAGGAAGATGCTTTTCTAGGAAGCGTTTGTGCTATCTATCACAGCCAATTACTTCTAATTGCCTTTAGATCAACATTATAGAGTGATCAAACGTAAACACACGTGTGCATCATCCTTTGCGTGCCATTTTGTCTACGCTACATTTGCCTTTTGTTAGTGCTTTGCTTCTCTTCTCCATCGTTTTCTTTGGAAAGGTCTGTGTGTCCTTTCCCTCCTCTCTCTTTGCTGTAGCTAATTAGGTTGCTCAATTCCTTTTACTGATGGCAAACCGGCAACGTTTGGTCTCGACTCACTGCTTCTATTTGGCTGGTGCAAGCGTTTTGCTGCTCTCTTTCCAGCAATCGTTCGTTGTTGGAGCCCTGGCAGCCCTGGTCTCGACTCACTGCTTTTGGTTGGCTGCCAGTAATAACCAGTGATAGCCAGTGCCTGTGTTCTGGTGCCTTTACCTGCGCCATTTCTGAAAACTCTACAAGTACTTCTCTCCGGCTACACTAACCTATGCTTTTCTATGCTCGCTGACTCTCACTATGCACAAGTACTACAGATAGACCAAGGGCTATTTTACTTTTACTTCTACTTCTACTGTACATTTTTTTCTTGTTTATTGCCCTCAGAACGCCCGAGCGTTTTCTCCGGTAAAGTTGACCGGCGTTTTTCGCGGCATTAAAGCGATGGCCTTTGAGGCGTTTTTCTCCCTGTCGGTCATCACTTCCGAGATGAACGCTGCCATTGCCAACTGATCATCGGTGTTTGTCAGCAGGACCACTTTTTGGGCTCGTTTCAACGCTGCTACCTTCAGCACTTTGTCGTCTAAGTACTGGTTCTGGAAAATGTGCAAACAAACTTCCAGCTCTGAGCCGTCTGGATTGAAACTGGCGACAAGAGCGGCTCCGTCTCGGAGATCCTTAACTCGCTAAAGCAGATGTGCCATTTTCTGGCAATTGTCCAGGTGTTATTGATCACCGAAGCAGTGAAATGAGCCCAGAACGCCCGAGCGTTCTCTCCGGTAAAGTTGACCGGCGTTTCTCGCGGCATTGAAGCGATGGCTTTTGAGGCGTTCTTCTCCCTGTCGGCCAGTTGTTGGTGGCGCGTAGCCTACTCGAGGTACTCGAACTGCATCTCATTTCGCCGCTGGTCTGAGTCGCCGTAGCTGCGTTCCCGGTTGGCCTAAAAGTGGGGGGGGGGCGGTCAGCCCTGCTAACTCCGGGTGAGTCGGGCTAAAGCGGGGGCGATCGGCCCTCCCGTACTTAGTGGGCATAAGAGGCCAACCCGTCCTGCGCAGCCTAAAGGGGGGGGGGGGGGTTTGGCATAGCCCTGCTGAAGGACAGGCCATGCGGTGGCAATATCGTGCCCTTGCCAACTCAGCCTCAAACCATGGTCGGGCTAAAGGGGGAGCTTGCCAAAACCCTCCCGACTATCCAGTCGGTTTCATTGCCAGAGTCGGTCTAAAGCGGGGGCGTTCTGCCCTGCCGGACTTGGCTCTACCACACTGACCGAAAAAGGTGAACCAAGTTTACCTCCGTCTGCTTGCTGGCCTACCTGAGGCGCTCAAGCTAGAACCGCCTAGATAAACAGAGGCGATGCGTCAGCGGGTTCCTGCCGGCTTTCGGTTTTTAGCTGGTGTTTGCCTTGTCTCAGGCGTCCGTACAACGAGCCGGCCTCAAGTGGGGGACCGGTGTCCCTGCCGCGTTTGGGTGGGTGGTCTTCACACAGCATGATGCGGGTTTGTGCAGGTGCCGCTGCTCGGGTTCCCTTTTGGGGCCACTTCGGCGTAGCCCGTGGTGATGTACTCTTTGATGACTTTGTCGTACGAGTTGTACTGCCCGGTCGCTGTCAGTTTCTTTTTGAGGGCCATGACTTGCGCCAAACGTTGCGGAAATTGTCCGCCAGCTTGTCTGTCAATCTCTTAGGCAGGCCGACTGTGTACACGGCCTGCCCCTCATCTTAGAGGGTCTCCACCGGCGTGCCGGGAGACTGCTCGGCCGTCATCTCCTGCGGCTCGACGTACTTGTAGATCTTTGCCAGGTCCTGGCACATTCTTTGGCACTCCAGAACGGAGGCTGTTTTTTGAGCGTCAGCTGCGCCTTTCCGCCCGGCGACGTACCAGTCCAGGCGCGTTCAAAAGGCGCAGGTGAACGGACCTAGGGGCACGACCTTCGGAGTTGGAAATGGGAACAACCAGTCCTGGTCAATGAGAATGTCCACCGTCTGCTGTCCTTGAGCTGGTTTTGCAAGGTTGATGCCTTTCGTTTTTGCCGAGCTGATGAAATGACTGGCTGGCGTCATCACTTTGGCCGATGTAATCTTTGGTGCTACGTAGGCCGCCATGTCAAGGCTGAAGGACCCGTCTGCGGCGGTCAACGTCAACTCGGCCAGCCTGTCGGCGCGGGACAAACCCTCTGTGATTCCAGTGAGGGTTAACTTGTCGGCGGCACAGCACTTCACTCCGGTCCACCGTACCGCCTCTTCTGTGACGAGCGACGTCTCAGCCGCCGAATCAAGCAGTACCCGTACAGGTACTTGCTGGCCACCTGAGTGCACTACCGCAGCGATTGTAAACATGTACACTCAGGCGGACCGGCAGTTGGTTTTGCTGGCGGCGACGTGCACTTCCTTTTGGTTGCTTGCCGAGTGGGCTATGGTTGGCCAAGAGGACGGTGCCACACACACAGCCGTCACACTGTGAACACGGTTTGGCGTTTGAGCAGGCCTGGTTTAGAGTGAATTTATGTGGAAGGCATTTCAAACAGAGGCCTGCCCGACGCGCAATCCGTTTACGCTTTTCCGGCGTCCGACTTTTGCAGTCTTCTGTTCGGTGACCGCTGGTGTTGCAAATCTGGCTTTCGGTAGCCGTTGCCACCAAAATTTTCTTCACGAACCGTTATGCTGAGAAGCACTGTGGGCTATGGTCCCTCCTTTTGGCTCCGGCCGTCTCCTTCTGCTCTGGTGACTACAAATATTGCCACCAGCCTGCAGCGCCCCACTTTGTCTCCAGATGGCTCACTAGAAGCGCCAAAATGTTCACTCCTTGACGGGATTTGGAACTTTTGGAGAGGACCGAGTCTTTTTCTGACAGAGCTGGGTCGCTTCGTTGAGACTCCTTGGCCAGCCACCGGGAAAAATTGACGTCGGACCGGCACCGGCAGCTTGGCCACCAGTATGCGGGCGACCTCTATGTACTGCTGGTCTCCTTCTTTGCTTTTGAGGCTGGTCTGCAGCGTCTTCACTTCCGAGATGAACGCGGCTATTGCCAACTGGTCATCGGTGTTTGTCAGCGCTACACTAACCTATGTTTTTTTATGCCTGCTGGCTCTCACTTTGCACAAGTACTACAGATAGACCAAGGGCTATTTTACTTCTACTTCTACTTCTACTGTACATTTTTGTCTTGCCTATTGCCCCCTTTCCCATTGACCATTTTATAATTGAGTTCTTGTGGCAAGTTGTGGTGCTGAGACCTTTTGCATTAATGCAGGGGTGATTTGGTACAATGGATGAATGAGGCAAGGTGAGGTGCGAAAGGGTGAGCTCAGCCAGTGGTAGACCACAGGTTACCGAATGGTCAAGTGTGCCTACATGAGAACAGTTTTTTAGTGAAAAAAGGGAAAGAAAACAGTGGTCAGTGTGAGTGAGAAGGTGAGAGGGTGATGCTTTAAGGTGGTGCTTCTTTGTTTTCTATTACTTTTAATTACCTCTAACTGCCCTTCTACTGTTAGCATTATAGAGTGATCAAAGTAAGCACACGTATGCCTTGTCTTTTGCCTGCCATTTTGTCCAAGCTACATTTGCCTTTGTCAGTGTTTTGCATCTCTTCTCCATTGTTTGCTCTGGAAAGTTCTGCCCGTCCTTCCTCTGCTCTCTCTTTCTGCTGCAGCTAATTAGGCTGCTAAAGGTGTGCAATCGTTCGCTGGTTGAGAACCTAGCAATCCTGGTCTCGTCTCACTGCCTCTGAAACTGGCTGCCAGCGATTGCTCGCTTTTCCAGTAATCGCGCAGCGTTTAGCAAGTTAAAAAATTCCAAGCATTTCACCCTGTTGCTGTTTTTTCTCTATGTTGGATGCAGAAGTTGCAACCTTTTCCACTGAAAACTTTGCAACTTTTTGTCATGTTTCACTGATTTTGGTAGTTGTCAGCGCTAGTGCCAGTGTTCATGTGTTTTTACCTGTGCTAAACTCTACACTCAAACCTTTTTTCTGGCTATATAAGCCGAAATCTTCTTCACACCTAAACATTGTTTTTTTCTATTTGCAAGTTCTACAAATAAACAAAGTTTTACTTTCTCTTTCTTTTTTGTATGTGCACATCTTCATCTCGCCTATTGCTCCTATTCCATTCACTTTTTGAATTGTTCCAAAACACAAATCTTTTCTTTTTGAGGTGAGTGAGAGTGGCGGCGAGGGCTCTAAGCTGTTGAACTTTTTTTACCCTTTTTGCATACGTAATCGGCTTTGTGAAGATGACTTTTGCTAGTTTTGCTGATATGTTTGACCAGGCTGTCAGACTTGATGATGAGATAGAGCAGACGCTGCTGAGCAGTACTTCTTGACTGCATTTTTAGCCATAACACATATTTTTCATTTTTCATTTCACAGCTCCCCGTGTCTTCAGTCTTCCTTGCTGCCGTTACCCGCCATCCGGTGACGAGCCAAAAGGCACACAGTCATGGCGAGAACTTACAAACCACCCCCGCATCCTGTCGGTAAAGGCAAGCCGCGCAGAGAAGATCGGCGCTTAACCGAACACCAATTTCGCCCACCACCTCCTGTTCAGCAGGTGCCACCGGCACGAAAGAGTGGCAAAAAGATGAACAAAGAACCGGAAGCAAAGCGACCACCAGCTCCAGCCCCATCATCAGCATCAGCATCAGCATCAGGACCAGCACCAGCACCAGCACCAGCTGAAGAGTTGCCCGAGCGTTCACGTCCTCCAGCCGTTCCACCAGGTGATAAAAATCTTAGGCTACAAAATCCCGAGGGAGCTCTTCCATCCACACGACAGCCGGGCGATCCTGATCCGGCGTATGTTTCGGGAAGCTCTGAATCAGACGAACCTTCTGATGGCAGTGATGGCAGTGATGGTAGTAGTGACGGTAGTGATGGTGAACCACCGAATCAGTTACCAGGAAAAAAACAGCCAGCACCAGATGCGCAGCCAGAACCAGAGGCACAACCAGCAGTACCACGGCCAATAGATCTGGAAAAAGACATGAAGATAGCGATCCGCCTCAAACGCAACCTCCAGAAGGCAATGGACGGTTTGGTCGAGCTGCTCCTGACCGATTCGCGCAAAGTGGAGATCGCCATGATCAATAACATTCTTTGGGATTTCCAGGAGCTGCACTCTGCCTACGACAAACTTGCTCAAACGCGCACCTTTTGGCGAGCCTTCTTCGGCACTGTGGTGTTGTGCCTGGGCCGAGGTCGATCGTTGGGCAGCTTCACCTGGATCACCTACCTTGTCAAACAGTTGCTGAAATTAGAAAACATTTCGTTGCCCACTCAAATGGTCATCTTCACCGAGGAGTCGTACCGCCTGTTGAATTGGGCCGCCCTGAACCGCGTCCTCCCGGAGGGGGTGCCCATTCCCGAGGACTTGATGACCTTTTTTGAAACTGTGAATTCAATTTCAAATTTAAATTTTGATTTGATCTCTCTTTCAAATTCATCCGCCGCCGCTTCGACTTCGGCCGCTGATCAGGGCTCCTCTTTCTCTTCTTCTTCTTCCACCTCACCACGATCTTCGCCATTCTCTCTGGTGGGCGTACCAACATCCGTCACCCCCTTCACCGTCACCCTCTCCAAGGTGAAGGCCAGCAACGCCGAAGACCGCCTGGAGATGCCGCTGATTGCCAATGCCACCGACAGTCGCTCCTACTTCACCTTGGACACCTCGCTCTTCACCACCACCGACCAGCGCCACCGACCGAACGTGCTCAGCAACGTCATATCGGCGCTCAGCATGATCTTCGATGTCTGCGAGGACTCCAACAAGGCGGGCAACTTCCTAGAGGCAGAGCCGCTGCCCGAGGTGATCTCCGACCTCGACCAGCACTTGCTGCGCATCTTCTGGCTCAAATTTACCCCCGAACGTTTTCCCGCCGGCCGACGTCCGATCTCCTACAGCGCCCTGGCGCTGCTCGCCTGGACCCTCGACCTGCGCCAGTTTGCCCTGCCCGCCAATCTTCTACAGCTGATGGAGACGGACGAGGTGCGGCGAGCTGCCTTTGCCCGCAACCTGCAACTGCAAGATCATGCGGACGCCAAAAATGAGAGGAAGATTGAATTGAACGTCAATTTGCCTTCAACATCAACTTCAACTTCAAATTCAGCACCACCAACTCCTAGCGTTTCTACCTTGACAAAAACCATTGCCGCTTCAACTTTGATTTTACCAACTCCGCCGTCATCTTCAGATCCTTCTAGTACGGAGGGGCCGTCACCACCGTCACCACCGTCACCTTCATCCTCACCGCCGCCAACTGTCGCCGCCGCCGCCGCCGCCAGCCACCTGCAGCAACCGAAGAGTCCCCTGTCAGAGGGTGAATACGGCGTCCTTGAGCCGGTCTACCTGACGGCCACTCTGCTGAGAAAGGTCGCCTATGGGCTGGATCTGACCAACACTGACTTGAGGACGCGATACCGAGCGCGCGCCACCTTCATGAAGGTGACCTCCGTAGTGGACCACTACTTCGACGTGCTGCCCTCCTTCGGAGACGCCTGCGAGGCGCCCATGTGGGGACGGCTCTTCGGCGGGGACCACTCCTACCCGCTCACCCGTCACCAGGCACTGTATAAGTTCTACCAGGCGGAGCTGGCGGTCATCGTGAAAACCACACAGCAACTGGTGCAGAGAGCTCAGATCAAAACATCAAAAGAAAGCCCGTTTGTCGCCCTCCACAGCTGGCTGCCCCCTTTTGAGTTTGGCCTCTGTGGCACCGGCCAGAACACCATCGACTACCACGGCCACGCGCTGGAGCGCAGCTTCACCGCAGAAGAGGTGAAAAGCGGCAAAACTCCCTACTACCTCGAGGTGCGCCTTCCGGCGAAGTCCGCTCTTGCCCTGATCTCCTGCATCGCCGGCATTGTCAGGGGCCAGCTGCCCAGCTGGAAAGTTGAAGATGTTGAAAAGAAGAGCCAGTGGATGACGAATCTGCTCTACTCCCTCTTCGTTGACTTCGGCCTGGACGTCTTCTTCCTCAGCGGAGTGAGCTGCGATGCGAAGCAGAAAGAAGAGCCCGATGATTTGGAGGAGGAGGTGGACGAAGACCAGATCATTGCACTGGGAATCGCCTTTTTCCCGCGAGCCGAACTGGCCACTTGTGAGGAGGTGCCCGGCCAGAGTCTTTTCGAGTCGATCTATTTCACCATCAACGGAAAGGCCCTAACGATGAAGCAGAAGACCAAAGAAGATATGGTGTACGCCCTCAAAAGGAATGACCGGGTGAACCAGAAACGGTGGAACGCAGCTCACCTAAAGTGGAACAGCGACAATCGCAAGACATTAAGAGCGTTGTTAGAGGAGGCCGCCGCTGATAAGCAGGTTTTCCGCCTGGTCGTCGGGCCCGGCTGCGGGCTGCCCATCATCCTCGCCAATCACCCCAGCTCGTGGGAGTTTGCCCCTTCAATGCTGGCCCTCCTGAACAGTGGCCGAGTGGCCAGTGAGGACGAGCCACTCTTTGACGGCCTGATGCCCTTTCCGATGTCGGAGGAGGACAAAGCGAAAGAGCAGGCGGCGTACGAGCGAAAGAGCCGCCGGATGGAGGCAATAGCTGAGGAGGTGGCGGCTGCGGCGGAAGCTGGCGGTAGTGCACCGCTGAAGCGAATCTTCCGGCCCTTGGGCTACTCCGACGCCGAGGAAGCCAAGGAGAGGGAGACAGCGGAGCAGTACGTCTTCAACCTTTGCCGCATTGGCACAGAAAACCTGGTGGCCGGCATGCTGAGGGACGACGTCAGTGATGATGACATGGACCAAGTGGAGGAGGCGAAGTGGAATGCTTGCTATGAAAAGGCGAGAAAAAGAAGCAAGTCGGTCGCTTGTGCAGGAGCAGCAGCTGACGTGGCAGTTGAAGTGCCTGCTGCTGGTGCTGCCAATGACAATGCTGCTGGTGCTGCCAATGACAATGCTGCTGGTGCTGCCAATGACAATGCTGCT
>JAALOO010000623.1_pt1 | contig 30169 bp, 22 predicted proteins | sample 7257641 | NCBI WGS metagenome assembly JAALOO01 (sample SAMN14085613, study PRJNA598686) | mite metagenome | biome: ENVO:01001000; feature: ENVO:01001002; material: ENVO:01001226; isolation source: single female mite from University of Michigan culture on fish food culture... ...
CTCTCTCTCTCTCTCTCTCTCTCTCTCTCTCTCTCTCTCTCTCTCTCTCTTTTGTTGTTGTCTGTGTATGTACATAATCTTCTGTGCTGACATTGAACAGCAGCAGCAGACACAACATTTGTGGCTTATTGAGCCGTCAGTGGATCAGTGTTTGCCTGCCTGCCTGTGTGTCATTATGATCGAATGTCATTATTACACTACTACAGCAGCAGCAGCAGCACCAAACAATTCTACCCGTGTGTGTGCGGTCAGTGTGTGTCAATTAATGTGTGCTTGTACGGCACAAACAAATTTGCTGCCTGCTGTACAACACAAACACGACCACCACCACCACCACAACCGAGCTGAGATTGCCAAACAAAGGAAAACAGATTACTACTACTATTATTATAACTGTGTAGGGCTATTTATTTGCTTGAGTGCGGGCTGAACATTTTTTTGAAGAACATAAAGAGTTGGGCGCCACAACAACAACAACAACAAAAATCACTAATAGGACTAGGGTGCAAAAAAGGGAAAACACAAAAAATGGGTTAAAAAGAGGATAGTTTTTTGAATGAGTCGGCATTGAACTTGGAACACCGTTTTTGGGCACCTTTGGTTTGTTTGTGTGTGTGTGTGTGTGTGTGCATATGCTCCTCATAAATCTCCTCACTTTGCTCTTGACACACTCTTCTCTCTTTCTCCTTTTGCTCTAATTTATGAGCATAAAAGGTTAATGATGGCGTTTGCAGCAGCAGCAAAAGAAGAACAAAAAGCACATAACCAGCTCTGAATGCAGGAAACGAACGACTGCTGATCTTGGCAAATATCTGATCTTGGAGAGCCTAGGCAAAACAAAAAAGGCTATTTTTGGCTCACAAAAACAAAAGTACAAACGTTCATTTAGTATTCATTCATTACAAATATTCATTCAATCATTTTCATTAGTGTTCCTTTCATACACTGTTCTTGATAAAGGAAACAAAAGTGAAAAGATAAAACAATGTTTGAGTGCAGGAGGGGGAACCCCACAAAAAATGAACCACAAATCAGACAAACGGCAGCAACCGTCTGGTGCACTTAACTTTTTTTGCCTATTGTTTTTGCATAAAAACTGGTCAAAAACTAACAAAAACACACCATAAAAGACAATCTTGGAAAATCGTTTATCGACATCAAGGTCAAGTTTGATGAGTGTAGGTGGTAATAGAGGTGGTGGTAGTATAAAAATGAATAAAAAACAAAAAGAAGTAAATTACTGGTTGGCAGCAGTGAGAAAGATTGACTGCTATTGGGTGAGTTGTACTGATAAACTACTCCAGTTCTTTATTGTGTAATTTGAATACAAATTGTAAAAGAAAGAAAGTGGTAATTTATGGCCTTTTAAGAAAAAGAATGAGAGGTGGAATAAAAAACAAAAATAAATAGGTTGGAAAAAAGTTTAATAGATTTGTTCCCTTCAATAGAGAAGCAAAGTAAATGCTAGTAAATTATGATTTTTTATTGTTTAGCTATTATTTTTTGTCAATTAAATAACAATTGATTGCAATGCCAAATTTTAATTCTAAAAAATGTTTTAATATTTCAAAAAACTTATATAATTTTTTCATTTTTTAAAATCGGTTGTTGAGAAATTATTGTTGAGGTTTTTCACCAAAATACCATAGATAATGCACATTTCATGTATAAAAAAGGTGTTTGTGTGTGTGCGTATGTTGCAGTATTGTTTGTCATTTTTAACATTTGTTTTTGTACTTTAAATTACCTCTTTATTGATGCGACCTGACTGGACATTTTATTTTTATTTTAAAAATCTAAACAAAAAGATGTTTTTATATTTTTATACTATCTGAACTGCCACCTGTCAACGACAGCTGATAAAAACGATAAAAACAGCACATCTGCTTTTTTTCATTTAATGAAAAAGTGTCTGCATGTAATCTTAAAGGAAATCTCTAGTCAAATGTCATGTTTAGCTAGTAAGAATGAATTGTGCATGCAAGTGAAAAAGTGATACGTTCACTAAAATTTTATAACTTTTTCTTGTGTTTAAAATTCATACTCGATTTAATATCACAGAAAAAGTGCACTAGTTTTGCTCATTTGCGTTCAAAAAAACTGCCGTACAGTACAGTGGCAATACATTGAATAAAAAGCAAGCTATAAATGTAATGTTCTAAGGTTGGCAAGGTGATTTGAAATATTAAAAAAACGTTGTAATAAAATGCAAAAGTATTGAAAATTGACGCTAACTATATTGAAAATGGCATTTCTTTATATTATTTTTTTGCATTTGGTAAGAGAAATGCTCTATTGCCCGGAAAAGGGATTTTTTGTTCAGTTCAAAAAGTGTATGGGTGTGCACACAAACATTTGAGATTTATGAATTTATAACTTTTAAAATAAAAAATGTTTTTACAAAAAAATATATATTTTGTACAAGGTTAATAAAGAAAAAACTGTCAAAGTTAATAACAAAAATTTTAAATGTAAATTGAAATATTTTGATTGCTTCACTACACATTTTTAATTTTTTATTTAAACTGTCAAAAAGCAAATTGTATAGAGAAAAAATTTGTGTTCAATTGAAAATCTGTCGTGCATCATTATAATTTTTTATTTTGATAAATAAAATTGTTTTTCTAATAGTGTGAAATTTGATCTTTTTGTTTCTTGATATTAATCATCAATGACCATCACTATGGCGACAACTTTTTAGGAGTAAAAAATAACTAAACAGTTATGACAGTTTTTCAATCATTTTTATCAATTTAGCAAATAATATTTTTTTATTTGTTAGCATCATTTGTGATAGACAGATACTTAGTGCAAAACAATTGACTAAACAAATATATTTGTGCAGCTGGAAGTGTCAAGTTTTATCAGTTTTAAAAACTAAAACAAAAATAAAGTTGCCAAATTGTAGAGAGACTGTGACAAAATTTTTTTCAACAAAAAATTTTTATTTATTTTTTAACCATTTTTAAATATTATTACATTTTTAACACACTTAAAAAGTCGTAGACCAATTCCTTTGTTTAAAAACTAGATTGTTTTTAATATTAAATATTTTTTAATAATAACTTTGTTAAAGCTTTCATTATCTTTTTACGACACAAAAAACGGAAGAGTTTGCAAGGACAATGTTAAGAGGGTGACAATGACAAGAATGCAAAAAACTTCACAATGTAACCTTCAGCACAGTTTGGCTCGTAAAAAAGGCCCTTGAAAGTATCAAAAGAGAAAGGGGATCGATCATATCTCGATCATATCATGTCTAGTCGACCTTAATTAACTTGTCACCGCCGCAAACTTTGAGCACCAAAAAAATATAATACAAAGCAATTTTTCACCACAATAGTAAGTTTTTAGGTTTATTTTTTGTTGTTTTCTAAACTTGGCCTAGCAAAATCCAAACAAAAAACACATAACTATAATTTTGCAACAAAGTTTTCTGGTAGAAAAAAAGAATGCAATTTATAAGTTGAGCACACAAAAGCAGCGTAGCAGTTTAAGTTTAAAAAATCAATTTGGTTTTCTATTATCATCATCATGACGGCCATTTTTCTTCTTTTCAGTAATCTCAACCAGAAAAATCTGTCGCTTTTTACAGTCGAGAATCGCCAATTTCTAGCTGGTAACAATGTCAGCTTTACCTCTATTAAAAGGAGGAGGTGGTGGCGGTGGTGAATCAGGCAGCGAAGAGGGAGGTGATAGCAGCAGCGGAAGTGCCACCGGAAAAGGCGACGGAACTTGCAGTGGCATCAGCGACATTTCCGTTTCAGGAACTTCCTCCCTGGCCAATGAAAACGGCAGCAGCAGCGGCCTGACGCAGATCTCTCCCGACTCACCGGCCAGTCGACCTCTGTCACCGCCCAGTCCAGGGCTGCTCATCAGAAGTCCTTCCTATCAAGAGGAGGAGGAGGAGGAGGAGGAGAAAGAGGAGAAGAGTGGCTTTATTGACCTTCACAACAGTGGTAGAAATCTGGTGCTTGGTGCTCGCCAAGAGCATCATCATCAGTGCAGTCCACGTTCAATGGCCACTGCGGCGGCTGATGAGGAGAACACCCTGATGAGCATGACTATGGAGCTGCGAGTCAAAGTCCGAGAGAAGAAAGAGGAAGAGGAGGGCTTTGAGGATAGCCACCAAAAAGAGGTTGTTTGTAGAGAACGTACTTCCGTTTCCTCTTCGATGTCCTCCACTAGTACTTTGACGACCATCACCAGCAGCAACAGCAGCAGTGGTAATAGTGGTGAAAATCGTTTTCGAGGACTTTCTGGAAACTCCTCTGTTGTCTCCTCTTCTACCACTACCACGACCACCAATTATCAACACCAGCGCCTGCACCGAGCCTCCATCAGCGCCATCAACTCGGCCAGCTTTGTTCTCCCCACAAATGTGAAGCAGGCAAACACAAATGTGAACAATTTAAATTTGAGCAATTTAACCAACAACAACAACAACAGCAGCAGCAACAACTCAAACTCTCTGGCCACCTGCGACATTGAGCTGCAGGTCACCTCGGACTCGGGTCCGGCGTCGCCACATCTCCCTAAATCAGTAGGCAAAAATTTCAGTGGTGGTCAGTTTAGCTTCCATCATCAGCAGCAAACTCCGTTTTCTTCAAATTCCTCTTCTACTACTTTCTTTGACCACTACCGTCGATCGTCGATCGGCGTGGAGCACCTGAGCTCGGCGGCGGCGGGGGCCTCTTCGGCAACTTCAGGAGCCGGTGGTGGTGGTGGTGGTGGTGGTGGAAACTGGTCCAACTACTGGAACACTGGATCGTGGTTGTCGCCCATTTCTGCTGGAGGATCGGGAGGAGGAGGAGGATTCGGGAGCCACCGTCGCCGATCATCCCATCCGAAGATCTGCACCTTTGACTGCGCCCACTGTCGGAAGATGATGCTCGGCTCGGTGTCGGAGCGCAATCTGACCGCCATTGACTCGGTGTCCTCGCTGGCCGAGGGAAATGGCAATGGCAATGGCAATGGTAATGGTAATGAGGTAGGCCAAAGCCAGTCGCTGCACAACAGTGAACAGCACCTGGCGGCAGCCTCAGCTGAAACCACTCTGGTGATGGTTACGGGGGCCAGCAGCACTCCGGCCATTGTTGAAAGTGGTGGTAATGGTGGCGGTGGTGGTGGTACTGCTGAAAAGAAGGTCGAAGAGGTGCTGATCACCACCACCACCAGTGTCAGTGGTACTGGTGAAAAGGCAAACTTTGATACTGATCACGATGAAGGATTTTTGGAAAAAGTTGGTGAGTAATGTTCGGTTTTCAGCTTTATTAAACTATTTGTGTAGATAACTAATTGGTGTTCAGAAAAAATCTAACCATTTTGAGTCGTTCTTTCCACCAGTTCCAAACTTCACCGTCCCTCAAGTGAAGGTGTACTCAAACGGAGAGGTGCATGCTTCAGCGCCTCAGCATCAGTACCACCATCAAAGCAATCCACCCTTCAACATTGAAGAGGTGGGCCACTCGGGGAAAACGGCTCACAACAATAACGGCTCAGCACAGTTCTACGACCCGGTTCAGTCATCAACGACAGACTCAACGATGACCACTGGAGTTAAGCCCGATTTGAAGCTTCACGGGCTAAACTCCACCACCACCACCACCACTACTGCAAATACTGGCTCCTACTACTTTCAACCTGGCGTACCGATGCCCACCCCGGTGGATGGCGGCCAGATGGCGGGCAGCGCCGGAATGATGCGCATGATGGACCGCAGCGGAAGTATCGATGCTCAAAGTGGTGGTGGTAATAGTCAACTGCAACTTCTTCAGGGCGCCTTCTCTCCGGCATCCCCTCAGCTCTCCGCCAGTTCTCCACTGTCGCCCACTTCCGCTTCCGGTGGTTCCTTTGCTCAGGATCAGCTTCAGCAGTATCAGTTTCAGCAGCAGCAACATCAGCAGCAGCAGCAGCAGCAGATCATCAGTCCCATTTCCGCAACTGTGTGCACTCACCACTGCTGCGGCAACTGTGGAGTTCGCTGGAACTCCGGAAGTCCTAACTCTTCGGGTGCTGGTGCTAATTCTGCTCAGCTGATGTCGCAGTTTCCCTCCGAGGGCACCGACGCCAAGACGCAGTCTTCGCTGGAGCAGATGATCGAGCGGTGCTGGCCCCAAGAAACCGGCGACCGGCCCAACTTTGCCTTCCTCAAGGCCACCATTCACATGCTTCACGAGTAAGTGCAGGCGTTTTTTTATATTTTATTTTGTTAACATGAAAACTAGCTTTAAAATTAGTCAAGTGATCTTTAAAAATTCAGTTCAGTGCAGACAGTGGAAGACAGTAAACAAACGGCAGTGTTTAATTGCAGTTTTTTTAAACACAAAATGTTAAATGAACTGGAGTAGACAAATTGCGCAGAACTTAAATGGTTATTTACGCTCTAGAGTTTCTAAACAAAAAGATGGCCAACTTTCTAGGCAATTTTTCCTGACGTTGTGCAAACAAAAGAAGTTTAATGTTTGTGCTAAAAGTCACTTGAGGCGAAATGGAGCGAAAGACTTTAGATCAAGATAGATTTTGTCTTTTTTGCTTGAAAACTTTTAAGAAAAGTACAAATGTCGTACAACACACAGTGAAAAGTAGGCCCAGAAAAAAAGACCAGATTTAAGTGTTGTTGTACCTGACACTTGTTTAACCCAGATTTGGTCGCTCTCTTGAGAATGAAATTTTCAAATCTCATTTGTTTTGTGCATTTTCAATTTGTGTTTTGGTTGTCACAAAACAAACCACAAGTTAAAAATTCAACAATAAATTATTTAAACTGAAAATTTCTTTTCACAGACCCGATCCAGATGAAGCAGTGGCAACGGGTGAAGCTCCAATACTTGAAGAAGAAGAAGAAAAAGAAGATGATGATGAAAACGAAGAGGAAAATGAGAAAAATGAATCAAATGAGAACGAAATTTTAGCAAAATCTAAAAAACCCACAACTGATCAACAGGAAACTGAAGAAGATATCAAAGCTGCCGTACCAGTTGTTGCAACTCCAACTGTGCCAAAAACTTCCACTCAATCAGTCGAAACTGATGATTCTGAAGGCAACTCCAGCTCTCAGCACGTTCCAATGCTTCCCTCTAGTCTTCAGCTGACCAAGTTGCACCGGAAGAAGCTCTCAATAAAGGAGAAGGTAAAGCTAATGGACATGGTTCTCGACCGCTTGGAGCAGTACGCCAACAATCTGGAGCTGCTCGTCGAGGACCGTACGGCTGACTTTCTTGAAGCAAAACGAAAGGCCGAAGAGCTGCTCTATCAACTGCTGCCAAAGTAAGTTAAAGTTAAAAAACGTCATCAAAACTTATCATTTATTTAAACTTAACAAAAAAAATTTGTTTTTAGAACGGTGGCCAGCGCTCTCACCTGTGGCCAGCCGGTGATTCCACAGTCCTACGAGCAGGTGACCATCTACTTCAGCGACATTGTCGGCTTCACGTCGCTTTCAGCTCGCTCCACGCCGCTGCAGATCATCGACTTTCTCAACGACCTCTACACTACCTTTGACTCGATCATCGAGGCCTTCCAGGTGTACAAGGTAAGTGCACACTAAAGAGAGTTAAAAAACCCGTGTTTTGCACACTGTACAAACTATGACTTCTACCAAAAACCTTTAGGTGGAAACCATTGGCGACAGTTACATGGTGGTGAGTGGACTTCCAGTTCGAAACGGTGATAATCACGTGGTGGAGATTGCCCGCATGTCACTGGCCCTTCGAGAGGCGGTCAGCAGCTTTACCATTCGCCACAAGCCTGAAGAGCAGCTCAAGTTGAGAATTGGCATTCACAGTGGCCCCGTCGTGGCGGGAGTTGTAGGGCGGAAGATGCCTCGATACTGTCTGTACGGCGACACGGTGAACACCGCCTCGAGGATGGAGTCGACGGGAGTTCGTAAGTTTGAAAAAAACTGTGTCTAATATAAAGTGTTTAATTTTGTGCTTTAGCTTATGGTATTGCCATTTAAAAAATGAAAGAAAATCGCCTGTCAGTTAGTCAGTTTTAAAACCTTAATTTCGTTTTGCAACAGCTTTCATTAAGTGAGATTAGTGAACCCCCAAAAAGTGATGGCGATTAAATGAGAGAGATTTTTTTTGAGGGGGTTTCAGCTTGACCGTGACCACTGCCATTTCTCTTTCTCTTTCTCTCTCTAAATTGCTCTCAATTACGGTTATTATCATTACCCGGACCAAAGTTTAGTAGTATTACTGCTAAAAGCTTAAGCTGCTGCAGCAGCAATTCAAACACACTAGATTAAAAGATTTGAGCAAAGCTTTTCCTTTTAAATGTTTTCTTAATAGATATGAGGGCATTGGGTGTTGTTGTTGATGTTTTTTTTCAGCAAAAAAAAGACCAAAATCTTATAATCATCTTTTGCACACAGCCATTCAGTCAGTCAGTCAGTCAAACAAACAAACGGACAACTACACAAACATTTTACTGTTCAGTTTCACACTTTAGAGTTGCTAGTAGTAGTAGTAGTCCTCTGAGCAAATAAAAAGCACCGTCTTCTTTTGGTGAAGTGGGCTCACACTTTTTTTTCATTGCCTTCCATTTGCCAATCGGCTTAATGTGTGCAGACAGGCAGACAGGCGCCTACTAACTGAGAAAGGCCGCAGTTATTAATACACACAAATGCCACACAAACACACACACACACACACACCGACTAGTGCCCCCATTTAGCCAATGTGACCATTTGCTCTGCTTGCGATGCAGTTAAGTGGATTAAAATGGCGGCAATCAAGATGAAATGGTAGTGGTGGTGGTGATGGTGATGATGATGATGATGGTCAAGATGATGTTCATGGTCAAGATGTTGAGCTGAGAAATGGTAGAAGAGGAAAGAGGAAAATAATAGTTAGTCTAAGTTTAGAATTGCTTAATTGTTTTGAAGTTGACTTTTTTAATGATCTTTATGGTTATTGTTTTTGCTTTGTTTTATTTTTTGTGTTTTCTAGCGTTGAGAATTCACGTCAGCTCTGAGACGTGCAAGATACTGAAAAAGTTTGGCAGTTTTGAGCTAGAGCTCCGCGGGCAGATTGAAATTAAGGTAAGGGAGCTACCAAATTTTGTTGTATTAAAAAACTAAACTAATTTTTTCTTAAAAAAACAACATTTTATTTCAATTTTTTTTCAAAAATTTATCTTTAGGGCAAGGGCCGCATGACCACATACTGGCTGACCGGAGAAAAGGAGGGTGCCTTCACAGCTAATGGCATTGCTGAGGATGCTGAAGCCGAGCCACTGTTGGCCCCAAAAGAGCAGGAATCCCCCTCTTCTTCCTCTTCTGTTGCCGTTGACTTGTTGGCAAAGAATCCCAATCCAGCAGAGAATTTGTCAGAGAATTCTCCTTCTTCTGTTCCAAATGATACAACTCAAACTCCACCACCGCCGCCACCACCAACTCCAGCTCCATCTCCCTCACCTGCACCGGAGCTTCTTCTGAGCAACAAAGTTGGGCAGAAGTCTTCTAAAAACAGTAGCTCAAAAGTACGCCTGGAAACCTCCGCCGAGACGCCCAACGTCATCGTCCTGAGTGAACGCCGGTCATCTAGCCCTGCTGAACCACCAAACGGTGAAAACTCCACTAAAGTGTCCACGACTTCTGTTGCTGCTGCTGCTGCTGCTACTAAAAACCATCGTTCCACGCAGACTACCACCACCACCACTGCTCGAACCTCAGCTCCGCCACCACTATCATCGTCAAAAGGAACTCCACCGCCACCACAAGAAAACCTTGCTTCAACAATAAAAACAGAAAACGGAACTACCAAAGAAAGTATCTCCTTTAAAAAGAAGCCCTCCTTTGAGAAGACCACCCTGAAGCAGTACTACGCCTCAACGAGACCGATCAAGCCGCCGGCTCAGTTTGCTGATTCAGTACACTCAATTCAATCTCCTTCACCAACACCCCCGCCTCCTCTTCCTCTTCTTCCCCCACTAAAAAATTCCTCCTCTTCTTCAGCTCCCTCTTCAACGATTCCCAATGTTCCTGAATCTCCCTGCTCCGATTCTTCGCATCTCGATCTGACGTCGCATCGTCCGCCGCCGCTGCGACCGCCGCCGCCGCCGCCGATTCCTGCTCGATCTTTTGGTCGGGTCGCAAATCATCAGTCATCATCAGGTCAAAGTTCATCCCTGACGGAGACGACTAATTTGTTTACCCTCAAACCACGACCACCTCCAAGGCCCGGGTCCTCAGCGGGTGGATCCTCTGTCATTTTAGCATCAGCAAATTCAGGGCCTACTTCCTCCTCCTCCTCTTTGACTAATGGACCAAAGATAAAGTCCACTTCTTCTTCTTCTTCTTTGTCATCTTCAGTTGTGGCATCTAACACTGTTGTCGCCGCAACCACCGCCAACAACGTCAAATCGGCACACAAGGTCTAACAAAGGTTTTTTTTGGAAGGAAAAAAGCCTAAATCAGAAGATTTTCACTTTTGCTATTGTTTCATATCAACGAAGTACTTGATGAGAGAAAATCAAATAGGTTTATTTGATAACAATTTACTTTCTTTTTAATTTTTGAATGTTGACCTTTTCTAAACTGTTTTTAATTTTTGACTAATTTTAATCTTTTATCATATCCGGTCACTACAAACACACACACACACACACACACACACACACACACACACACACACATCTGCTTAATTGTTTCTTTAACTCCTTTTTCTAAACGCATCCTACTCTCCCGTTATCATTTCATCCCAACGTTTTGTTTAACCAAAACAACTCAGAAACTCAAATGTGATTCTATCTGGTGATGTGCCCTTCTTCCTTCTTTTTTAATAAAAAAGAAGAAAACAAAGGGCAGCAATGAATGTACTTGATAAGTTGTTAAGCTGCTGTTAATTGGTGCCATCTAGAACAAAGTGAACATTTTAGGTGCAACAAAAGGTGCAAAAGTAAGTGCTGCTACAGGAAACGTTTCATCCACTTCTCCCCCTCATCCCATCCTGTTTTCTCATCATCCTTTTTCTTATTTCAACAAAACAACAACAAAAACACATTTTCCTCTCAATCTTTTCCCCATCCCACTTTCTTAAGTTAAGCTCATGCACACACACACACAATACAATGCAAACGCTACTAACTATTAAAAAACAACAAAAATGTAATTTCTCTTTTCTCAACATCAAACACTACAGTGGTTTTATTGTGTTCAAGAGGTAAAAAATTGAACAAAAGAAAGGGGAAATATTTAAATTCACCACATCATGATATCACTGAACTGAACTGAACTGACCGGATCATCTATCTCAACTGACCGTTTCCTCTTTTATTTTTGTTTTATTTTTTTTGTTTTAGATAAAGCCACTCACTGAAGCGTGAACACACACACACTACTGTATCCAACAATTCTCGCTCTATTTTCTGGTAAATGGATTCTTCTTTTTTTTCTTTTTTTCACTTTTTTTGCTACGTGATGGCTATTTTATCTGCTAATATTGATAGTTTTTGGAAAGGGAAAACGGTTGATTTAGATTTCTGAACACACAAACACACCATTTTTGCATCATTATTATTCATTATTTGATCTCATCCTGTTTTTTTCTTTCTTTTTTTCCATTTCCCTGTGACCACTTTAAATCTTGCTATTAAATCTATTGATTTTTTCTGTTAAAACTTAAGCTTTATCTTTGTATCAATTGCTCTTTTACTTTTGTTTAAAAAATGATTTCATAAACCAATGTTACACAAATGATTTTGACCAATCAATATTTAAAACTCACCTAATTTTGTTTTTCTATACAACAAAACCGTAATCTTTTAATCAATTCAAATAAAAATTGTTTTAATTTCTGTGTCAACCAAACTTTAGTTAAAGTTTTTTATTGTTCAGGGGTTAAAATTGTATACTTTTTTTGGCTAAAAATAAGCAGATTACAAAAAAGCAAAACAACAAAGAAACAAAAAACCCGTAAAGTGGTAACAGGTGAAAAACCCCGCCAAATTATTCGAAAACGGTATACGGGTGAGTATGTGTGAATCACCAAAGATTATGCGCACTCCGCTCTAAATTAAGCATCACTTCACAAAAAGGTCAAAAACAGGTAAGTGTCAGTGGGCCAATGGACACACACACACACATAGACAGACATTTACTCACACAATCACTGCAAGTGACCTGCTCTACCTGCTCTACCTGGAAAAACTGATTTTGATGCGGTTAGACTGTGTGTCTACTACAAATGAGTGAGTGAGAGCGCAGGAAAAAAAGTTGCAAATCGAGTTTTTGCTCAGTTGAAGCAGTGAGTAAGAAAAGGTAGAGAAAAGAGAAAAAATAAAAAAGACAAAAATGAGTGCTCGTAAACTTTTTTTACCTTTTCACCTTTGATGGTGGTAGTTCAATTTAGTTAAAAATTTTAAATGAGATTGAAAAAGTGACACGACAGATTTGTGGTATGATAACAACAATAAAATAACTGTTTACTGCCCTTTTACCTTTATCCTCTCAAACAGCCCACTGCAAACAGGGACACGCACACTTTATTCCCCTTTTTTCTCTTTTGAGTTCTCTTTCTCTCTTTTATTATTTTGCCCCCTCTTTCTCCTTCCTCATTTCTCATTTTTCTTTATTCTCACTCAACTGCCAGACACCTGTTGCCGCTTGTGCTTGTGTTCCCATTGAAACATTTTCTCTTTCGTTTCTCTCGTTCTTTTGAATGAAACTGAGACTACTTCACTTGCCTGACTTGACTTGACTTGACTTGACTTGACTTGATTTGACAGACAGACAGACACTGACACAGAGAGAAATAAAAGAATGAAAGAGAGAAAGAGAAAACAAGAAAACAAGATTTGAAGGTGGTGTGCAGGTGATGTGTGGCTGTTGTCTGTCGGTTACTTGAGGTGATCACCTCCTCAAGTGTGAGTGACTTTTGTACTTTTTTTTGTGTGGTTTGACTGCTGTGCTGCTTGGTGTTCTGTGTTGCTGTGCTTTTTTCCATCTAAATTTATCTAAACCTATCTACCCATCTTCAGCAAAACCTATTTAACAAAATTGTTCATTGAATAACTTTCTCGTCTAACACATCTAGCACAACCAGCCAACATCTGATCAGATTGCCCATTTGCCTAGCATTTACTGTAAAATGAACTGGCAAAAGTTGATAACAACTTTTAGTATTAAACTTTTTTTCAATTGACAACATTTTTGTCATCATTGGCTGCCTTTTCCTTTTTCTCCTCCTCATGATCATCATCCTTTACAAACTGCCGGTTTTCCCCCTCATCAAGTAGTAAATAAAGTCGTCCCAACAAACATTTTTTCAATAAACAAAAATTCCGATCAGCCCGGCCAATCTCAGGCAGTTGTGATCAACGGTGATCAGTGAAGTGTGTCCACAAGAGAAGAAGAAAGAAAGGTAATAAATAGTACACACAAACTGGTGCAATTAGTGTGCTGTCATTTAAAGCATCGCCATTTTACCAAACTATTATTAATGTTTCCAGCGCAAAAAGTGAAAAGTAAAGCAAAACTGCTTTTGTGCTTGCAATTGATGCGGCAGCCACCGTTGCTGTGGCAGCCAATGACGCGTGTCGCCTTTCCTTGATTGTTTTTTACTCTTGCTGTGCAACTTTTTTTATTGATAAAAAATTGATAAAGTATGGCAGTGATTACTGGCGCTGCTATTTTCAGGGAAATTTTTTCAGTTCTAAAAAACAATTTTATTTTAGTTTTTTTAATAAAACGTTTAATGAATTGGCCAGTGTTGTTGACAATTTAACTGGTGTCAGTTTTTTTGCATGTGACTGAGTTTTCAATTAGGTCAGTTTTTATTGCTAAATGTTCTACACAAGGTTTTCTAAATAACCAGAAAACTACGACAGTTGTTTCAATTAATTAATTTGTTAAACATTTGGCAAAATGGCGTAAACGTTTAATACAATTTGTTTCATTAAATCAACCTTTAAATTACGCTAATGAACTGGCAAAAATGTTTGCGACAAAAATGATAATTTAAACAATTTTTTTGTTTAAAAATAGTTTTCAATTTAAATCATTTCAATTTTATTGACAACAAAACAAACTTATATTTAAGATTTGTCAAATTAAAAAACTGTCAATTTGATATTTTGCATTCATTGAACAGTTTGTTTTTGGTACATGTCATCAGCATCTTTTTAGATTGGAGCTCTAGTAATTGGAAACAGCTCTATTCAGTCATTCGTTAATTTGCGTCAGTTCATTTATTCAAATGAGCTTTCAAAAAAATATGAATATAAACGGAAAGATGGTAAAAATGATGACCAATTTGCGAACGATTCCCCTTTTCCAAGGCAGCAACAACAACAAAAACTTTTTATTTGGGTAGTACTGCAGCGGAAATGAAACTAATTTCCGCAATGTGTACACTCTTAGGGTTGATTTGCTAAGGCTGATATTGATGCAAATTCAGATATTGGATTGCTCACGTTTTCTTTTTGTTGGCTGCTCTTGATTTGCCAATTCGATATTTGATATTTGATATATGATTGTGCACTGAGTCAACTTCCACATCGTTTTCTCATTTGGGAACTTAACTTTTGTTGACAATATTTGAAATTATGATATTTTTAGCGTTGAAGCGTTTTAGGCCCTAATTTTAATTTAAAAATTGTGTTTCACTAAATAAAAAAATTAAGTTTCATTTAATAGAATAAATTATTTGACATTTTTAATTTTTTAACGCTAAGTTGATGTTTATGTTGGGGCGCATTTAATTACGCTTTACTGCCACCACCATCACCACCATCACTTCCTTAACTTTATCAATTTGACCATTTCACGTCGCTCAGGCTAAACGCAAACTAATTGCGCCCGTTTTTGTTAGTGGTAAAAATTATAATTACTTCAGGACTACACACTGTCCACACTGTCCACGTTGTTCATGTCCGCTGAACTGTCCAGTGCACACAGTGTTAATCTAGTATTTAACCTTAACAGGCAGTCTTATCTTAGTTTTGTACAGTTAACAGCATTTACTTTTTAAAACCAAAAGTTTAATAGTGGTTCGCACACACAAACACACGCACATACACACTTTCTCATGTGCTCAAGTGCACGTTTGACAGTGCATGCAAATGAATGAGGCAAATGAACGTGCAGCTGCACTTAAAACGTGTTAGTCACAATCTCTTTCTTTTTCTCTTTTATTTTTAATTTAATTCCTAGTGTCCACTTTTTAATCTACTTTAGGAACTTGTTTTATCAAAAGTAAAAAAAATATTTTTAAAAAAAGTTCACTTTATTTTTGTCTATAAATTTTTCAAAGGGAATTTAAGTTTGAAAAAAATTTAATAACTGGTCAATAAGTCAGTGTCACCCGCTTTGCTGTAGACAAAAAAAGAGCAAAAGAAAATTCTATTTTGACAATTTTCTGCCCTTTGGCTGTAACAACAAATAATAAATGAAAACTAAATTATGAAATTACATTTCTTCTACTTGACACAATTTGCTCATTTTTATTTTTTTAAATACAAAAAGGTTTAGCACAAATAATTTTTGTTTTAAAAATCTAAAAACGTTCTATTTCCGTTTTCTGTTTCAAAAAATTTAAACTTAAAGTTTTGATTTTTAATAAAAACTTTATTTTATTGTTTAATAGTTTAAAGTTGTTTAAACTTTTTATTTGTTTATATTTGACAAAATTCACTAATGTTTTATAAATGTCAACACTTTGTCAAATCTTTACTGAGTTTAAATTTTTAAAGTGTTAAAGATTAAATTTTTTACTGCGTTATTATTAAACTTTGAGATGATTGATGAGGTGGTTGCTTTGTTGTTTTGCAAACAATAAAGGTCATAGTAGATAAAAAATGTGTTTTTCAAAATGAAAACACATAAAATATAGCCAGTGTATTTTTAAAAATCAAAATTAGATTTTAAACTAACGTTAACTTTAAAAATATTTTATGTGTTTTTTATAAACGTAAAATCTAATTTTCTCGCTCAAAAATCTCATTTCAATCTTTGTTTCTAAATTTTGTTTAATTTTAAAACTAAAATATGTTGTTAAATCAATTTCTTAAATCACATTTATTTTATTTTTATAAGTATTATTTGGTGAGAAAAGGTTATAATAAAAGTGCAAAGCAAGATGTCGCCCCCTCATCATCATCATCATCATTGGCCTGCAGTTGACATCAATGCAAATGTGAATGTTTTATTGGCTTTGAATGAATCGGTATTTGCATCTCCTTCTCTTTTCAGTCAAACAGTCAGACAATATGTCTTTTTGCATCACAATATGAAATCATCATCCATTTCATATGTGTGATTCATGATTTTACTGTACGGTAATTCATTTTATCACCAAAAAAAGTGAAAAAAGATGTTTGCAGTCAGACATCACTTGCTAAGTGTGAGAGCACTGATAAACTCTGTGTTGCCTGGTTGGCTGGCTCACCACGACTTAAATTGGTCATAAATATTTAACCAAAATGTGCGCGATTGTAGATTGATTTGCATTTGCAATTTTAAAGCAAAATAGTCGTAGACTGATAGAAAAAATCATAGCGATAACAAGAAAGCACATATATCTACTTAAAAACAATAAAAATAAATTGTAATAATATGTAAATAAAAATTCTATTTTCATGAAAGTTTTAAATTTAATTTTTAGTCACTTTTTATTTAGCAAATTAACTAAACTCTTTTAAACGAGGTATTTAAATTCCACTTTAAAATCAGTTATTTTCCAAACAATCAAACACAAAGCAATATAAAAAAGTTTAGTCAATTTGCATGTTTAATTTGTGAGTCAGTTCATTTTGTCAAATTATTGTTCTGAAGGAATGAAAGAATTGGAAAAAGACTGAAAAGTTAATCAGTTTCCCACGTTTGTTTGTTTTCCCAAGCAAACGGAAAACTTTGGACAACTAAAGATTTACGACTGCACTTTTTATTTGCTTTCGGTGATCGTTTTGTTTTAGCTTCACTTGAGTTTTCTCTATGTAAATTAAGTGCCGTCTACCCTTTTGTTGTACAGCAGAATTTTTTGTTTTCTCTTAGACTCTTGACTTTACTGAAGCAAAGCGGATATAAATGGTCGTCCATTAAGAAAAAAATTTAAAAAGTTTTTAAATACACACATAAAAACGTATGCAGGACAGATTTGTTTTGTTTTGTTTTTTAAACTTTTGTGTCTTTTTTGTGCAAGACTTACGTCGTGCAGCCACACCACTTAATTTTAATTTTACTTTTATTTAAAACTGAATACTATTTTTAAATAGTTTTAAAACTTTTTAATAGTGAGCCACTATTTTTGTAGAACAGTTAAGGAAAAAAATGTAGTTGATAAACGTAATTGACTGCCTTTCTAAAGTTGTCATTCTAACTTAGAACCCGCTTTTTTGTCTAAAAAGTTTAATAAAAACGAAATCCGGAAAAAGAGTAATTGCATCAAGGCATCCGCATCAGTTGCTTTTAAAATTACAGCTTAAGTGTCGGTGTCAATTTTCTATTTCCTTTCTTTGTTTTGGGAATGAAAATCATAAAGTGAGTTTGAATGGAGTTATCAAAGACCATTACAATAACACACACTACAGCCAACCTTGTTGCATCCTACTGTCACCACTTTTGTGTCCACTTTTTGCTTAAGTGCCAATTCACCCTCACCCTCACCCTCACCCTCACCTTAACACTAATCGACGGAAGAACCTTAAACTACTTAATAGTTGTCACTTCTAAGCAAAAAGAAAAGAGAAAGGTGACAAAACTTGCACTCACTCACTCTGTCTTTTTCCCTTTTTTGCAGGTTTTGGTGTCAGTGCCACATTTAGCGACAATCAGCTGTTTTAAACGCTGTTTAAGGCACGCACACATACAGCTTTCCTCTTCATTATTATTTTCCCCTCTCACAATCGGTTTCCGGCAAGGTCAGCAGCACTGACTAATGCCTTAACTTGATGGACACATTTGCTGCTGCCGCTGCCGCTGACACTGGTGACAATGACTGAAGTTGTGGGCTTGTTTGCTGGGCAGGATACTTTTTTTCTCCCGTTACAGCCTCTCTGTCCTGTGTTATACTTATCGAGTTCATTCAGGCTTGAACGCGAGAGAACGGGAGAAAGAGGAAAGTGGGAGCCAAAGTGGGAGCACTAAGCCAATTGTCATTAGTGTCTGCCTCACTTGTTTGCTGCTGCTGCTGCTGCTGCTGACGATGGTAGCCCCTTAACTTTCGATTCATTAGCCCTGGCCGCAATTGTGTGTGATTGGGTGAGAGAACGAGTGAGAAAGAAGGAAAGAATTTGTTTGTTTGTCTATCTGTCTGTCTGTCTTTCTGTTCGGTTGAGCGTTTGTTTGCGGGCTGTTCAGTTGTGTTGATTTGGTAAGCGACCAACAATAGGCCAAAAGGAATTGAAATGAAAGCCTTGTCAGCCTGGTGGTGGTAGTGGTGGTGGTGGTGATAGGCAATTTCATAAGCGGCCAGTTTCAGCAAGTTTGTGCAAACAACTAAGAAAGAGCAGGAAAAAAGTGGTGCAACTTTTCAATTTGTACGAATCTGCTGAAAAAGAAGTAAAAACGGTTGCAAAAATTCTAAACATTTTTGTTTGAATCATTTAAAGTTTAATGTTTGATAGTTAAAAACAAAAAGGGGCAAAGTTGACAAACAAATCTTCTTCTCCTTTTACTCAAACTTGGCAAACGGGCCATGATGCTCTTGTACGATTTCCACCTGATCAATGACTTGCAGTGGCTGAAATGTACAAAGGTAAAAAGTTATCAGTTTTGAAAACTTTAAAATCTAAAGCCAGACACTTACGTAGTCACAAGTACAGTCGTAGATGATTGCCTTCTGCTGGTAGACCACCGTTGTTCGGTTAACAATCTCCAGAATGCCGTAGCCAAACTGAGAGTCGGCGAAGGCGTTCCAGTCAGGTCGAGGGAAGAACTGGACGTCAATCTTCTCAGGGCATCCCTGGTTGGTTTGTACAAAAAGAAACATGTTAAAAACAAAAATCCCTTTTTACTTCTGTTTTCAATTAATGCTTTTATGTTACCCCTGCCCCGGAGACAATGTACACTGGGCCCTTTGGATTGCGATAGGGGTCTTTGTACGACTGTACGGCCCGCTTCCCCTTGTACATTGGATACTCGCGCTCGTAGTTGTGGATGTGCGCTCCGATGACGATGTCCACTCCCCACCGGTAGAAGATGTCCTCCAAACCGTCGCGAGTCTACAAAAAAATATTTGGATTTTATAAAACCTTTAAATACACAAAGAAAGGTACTTACTTGTTCAGCATCAGTCGTACAGGAGCCGTCCTGTCTTGAGCTGGAGCAGTACAGTGGCTGGTGGCCGAGGACAATGATCCAGGGGTGTTTTTTCCTCTCCTCAGGCGTGTTTGCCGCCCTTAACCGGTCATTCATCCAGGTTTCTTGTTCTTTTCTTAAATTTTCGTTTAGAGTGTCATTGTATAGGGCTACATAAACTTCCATGTTTATCGAGAGGACTAGCGCCGGTCCAAGGTAGAAGGCGTAGTAGTGTGGATTCAGCTGATGAGAAGTGCTGCCCCTTTTGGTCGCCAGTTTGGCTGTCGTTTGGTCAGCCATGCTAAAACGGTATAGGTAATTGTCGAGGTTCGCATGGCTGTAAAGTGCATAATTTTGTGTTATTTGAATTGTTGAAAACTTAACAAAACATCATCTAACAAAAATGCTTACCTTGACGTCTCATGGTTTCCTATGCTTGTCTGAAAAGGCATTTTTGTGGCAAAGTCTTCAATCAGGCGCATAAACTTGTCGCCCACTGTTGAATTGTCCTATTTAATGTGTTTAAAACATAAAAATTTTTAAAAATAAAAAATCTTAATAATTACATCGCCCAAATCATAAGCCAAGTCGCCATTGTGAAAGACCAAATCAGCTGTGCCATTTATTGCTTCTGAGTTAATGTACGGTATGATGGCGCCCGGGTGGACGCCCATGTCACCGTAGAGGAGCATTTTTGGTGACCAGTTTTCCTTCTCAGGAAAAGTTGTGAATTTAAAAACTTTACTCATGTGACCCTGGGAGCCACATTGGTAGCCTGGTAATTAACATTTTAAATGAACACATTTTTTAGTAACTCAACAAAGTATTTACTGTAATTTGTTTTTGGTTTTAGTCCCTCCAGAGTGACTCGGTGAATGAAGTGCACTCGGTGTCCATTATCTGTAAACTCTGTGACGCTTCCTGTTGCATTTTGATCTAGTTTTTTATTGTCTAGTCCAAATTGAACTAGCGAGCTTGAAACGTTTGCGTAAGTGGTCCAAGTGACGATCATCTCAGAGTTAGACTCTAAAGTGTACCAAAAACGGTAAAACAATTCAAGTTTTAAATTAAATTTTAGATTAAAGACAGTGTTTGATTATTACTTCCAAGTGAAAGGTGAACTTGCTCCGGGGCAGGCGAAGGACTGTAGACGGCATTTTCAACCAAAATAGAGAAATTAAAACAGACAAAAATTGAAATGGAAAGAATAAACTTGAACAGTTTTGTTAAAAACATTTTTATATTAAAGCTAAATTGTATTTTAAATTTATTGTTTAGTACATTTGCTGTTGCCAGCTTTTATTTAAACTGTTTTTTCCCATTGCACATCAAATTGCTGAACTAAATAAATCCGTTTAGTAGTTGCTTAGTTTTTTAATGTTTTATACAGAGAAACACTTTTTATGTCATTGTAATTATTTAATTAAATACTCTTTAAACTAAAAATTTAAAAAATTTTAGAAATATGTTAAGTAAATTTTTCAAATATCAGCAATCAACAACATATGCCAATAACTATTTTATTTTATGCAACAATTTTTTTTCAAAAACTTTGTTAACAAATTTTTGTGTTTTGTTTTTAGTTTTATAAAAAACTAAACTGCTATTAATGTTTGGCATTCACCTCACGTAATTCACTTGTTTCAATCGCTTGATCGTTTAAAAAGCAGTCATTAGCAGTGGTCAGTAATAATAATTTTTGTTTGAGTATTTTGTCAACGATTGGACAACCGTTGTTTTGTGTCCGTTTCCTCTTAAATTAAAAAAAATTATTTTCAATAAATTTAATTTTTTAAAATATTTTAGTTAAGTTTCTATTTAACTTAAAACAATTTTTTAATTAAATACAAAAACTCTGTTTAAATTTTTTTTGTAACCGGTAGCACAGAAGCAAACTACCAATTTCTATTAAATTATCCATTTTAAAAGTAGGTAAACTACTGTTTTTTATTTATATCTTTTTACTGCGTTTTATCGTTAGTGATATGAAACATAGGTAGATAAAGCAGTAATACTACTGTTGAGAATGCACATTCCAATCATTGGTTTTTTACTGAGGCTCAAGTTTATTGGTCAAACCATGACGATAATTGAGTTAAACAGTTACAAAACAGCTGTTGAAACGGACTTTTTCTTTTAAACAGCAGAAAAAAGAGATAATGTTAAAACAAATGAGTGAAACGTGTAAATGAGCACATTTTAAAAAAGAAAAAATTTGCAAATTAAAAAAATATAAACGATTAAGGCAAAAAAGTAGGCCAAAAAATTAATTCAGTTTGTGTTGATAAAAACTGTTTCACGTTTCATAGTAATAAAAACTATGAAAATAGAAGCAGAAGAGTGATAAAAAGAAAATGCTAAAAATGCGGTGATAAAAATTGGTATAAAAAATGTAGTTTCAATTCTACTAAACTTAACATTAGTTTGCTAGTTTCTTTTAATTGTAATTAGCGGTTTTTGCTTTGTTGTTTGGTAGCATCTAACTCATCATCATCATTTTAATTTTGTGGTCGATAACTTTTAATTAAATTACCAAGTCAGTCAGTTAGTCGGTCAGTTGGACAGTCAGTTTGTCGGACACTAATTTGCTCGTTTTCTTTTTTTTCTCATCATCATCATCATCTTGACAAAGAAGAGTAAAGTTCTTTTTTCTTCTTCAAAGTTTGAGCCTGTGTTTGTATGTGTTGTGTGTGTGTAATGTACCAAGTTGTGCAGTACAACAGCTGTAACAGTTTAGTAGTTGAGAATGAGAATGTGAATGAGGAAAAAGCAAAAAAGAAAACGAGTAAATGAAGCAAACTAATCGAATTGTGTGTGTGTGTGTGTTTGTGGAACACTTTTGCTGGTAAGTTTATTTGACCGTGCAAAGATGAAAAGAAAAAAAGATTGGCGACATTTGGAGACATATTTTGTTTGGGTCGCATTTGTACGTCGCAACTATCTCTGATGTACGACAAATGAGAGGGGGAAAATGGAAAAAGTTGTGTTGCTTTTGCTGCTGTTAAAAACGTTTTTATCATCATTGTCGTTTTATTCTTTTTCTTCTTCTTCTTCCTCTTCTTCTTTTTTTTCTCAACCAGGCAAAAACGACAAAACACAATTTAAACTTTTTTTCCATCATCAGCAACAGCAAAAATAAAAAGAGATGTCCAGTTCTGTGCTTTCAATTACTGACTCGCGATTTTTTTCGTTTTCTCATTTCTGTAGCCTTTATTATCATACACTGAACTGTTAACTTTCCAAACACTCACTCACTCACTCACTTTTCAGGGTTTAATTTTGAGGTTTGACAATGAACAACAGAGAGCATGGAAGAGGAGGAAAGAACAACAACAACAACAAAGAAGCAGCAAATGGGAGCAAAATTCTGAGAATTGTGTGCCCCGTTCAATTTGATGATGTCTTTTTTCGGGTGACCACCACCACCACTGTTTGAATTATCACACACAGACATTCAATTATGACGCAACTAGCCGGAGCAAATAGTTTGCCAGTAGCGGTTTTATCCACTTTTAAAGTTAATAAAATTTTTCCTCTTTTTTAGTTTTTAGTGAAAGTTAAAAACATCAGTAGGTTTAATCATATTTAAAACAAGTGAAGTGAATTGAATTTAAAATAATTGCACTGGCAAACAACAAGAAAAGACAAACAACTTTACTATTATTTTTACTTTTTGTTTTGTCAAATTCTTTTGTACTCTTTTTTCTGCAGTTCCGGGTTCTTTTTCTTCATTGAGTTGCTACTGAACCCTCACAGACAGTTGACCAAGTGTTTAATGATGCTTCGTTTATTATTCTTTAACAGGACCGATGGCAATGACCAAATGTTTTTCCTTTCTTTCTATCTCTTATTTTTGTTCCGCATTCAGGCGTGTTTGTTTTACAACCCAATAAATAATCGATCGATTTTCAATATCGTTGACCAAAAAGTCACCCAAACTAACTACTAGATAGCAAGAAAAATGGCTACAAATTGTCAGTCAGTACTGCTTTTTCTTGTTTAAAACTTATTATTTAACAAACACTTTAAAACATGCCGTACATGTACTTTTTATTGATGTGTAGTGCTTCTGTAAGTTTTTTAGCAGAAGCATTTGTTTCCTGTCTGACGCAATGAACAACAACCAGGAAATAATTAAACTAAATGTTCACCTTCAAAACTGGCTGGCACTTTCTTTCTCTCGCTATCACAAACATATATCGTACACATGCAACAAATACCAGTAAATAGGAAGAGAACAGTGGGCAAATAATATCAATTGAGACGAGGGGGGTTTTTTTGTAACTGGCCCCCAACATTTTTTTTCTGTCTCCCCTCCCTTTCAGCCACTCCTATTTGCTCAGTCGATTACTCACTCAGTCACTCACTCTCACTGAAGTCGCCTGTCGCTGGTGGCCATTCAATTTGCTTAATTGAATTCGATTTTTCCTCTCTCATTTTGGAGCTCCCCAGAAACGGCAAGTAAAAAATTAGCGTCGTTTTGGGGAAGTAAAAACACTGCAAGAGCCGGTGCCATTGCCACCAAACTAAACAGGTGACAACAGAGCTGCAGATAACAGGGAACTACTGGGAGAATAATGAAAAAAAAGAAGCTAAAAAGAGCAAAAGAAAAAGATGACGGGCGGTCATTGAACACACACACACACAGGCTCGGAGTTTGGAGTGGCAGACGAGGGAGGAAGAGAAAGAGAAAGCTAGAAAAGAGGAAGGTGGCAATGTCAATGGAACCTCTGTTCACGAGCTGGCCAGACACAAAACAAACTGAAACGTCTGGTTCAGGTACTGAATTTATTGTCTGGCTCAGTGAGTGAACTAGTGAGTGAGTGAGTAAGCCGGCAGTGTCATTGCCCGGCCACCACCACTGCAGACCAGTCAATGTGTGTGTGTGTGTGTGTGTGTGCTTATTATCTAACCAGTGTTGTACAACTTTTGGTAAATTTTGTTTCTAAATCTTTAATATTTTATCTTTTTGTTTGTGCTGACCACCATCACTGCCGCCATTACCGTTTTCTTTCAAGTTACATTCTTTTTTATCATCTCACTTTTCTATTTGGATGCACTTGGACTGTTCTTTTTTCCTTTGGGACTTCTTCCTCTGCTGCAGCTTTCTTGGTGTTTTCTGCCAGCCTTTTTTAGATAAAAAATGACCCGAAAACCGGTGACCGCAGCGGAATAGATTGATTGATATTGGTTGTTTTGGTTGCTGCTTGCCTTTTCTTTTTCCAGTGTAACCCTTTTTGGCTTTTTTATCTTCTTTTTGGCCTTTTTCGTAGTTAAAGCTGGTTGCTATAATGACAAAAAACTGTGTTATTTTACAGCTGTCAACTTTGTTTTTCCTTTCATTTAAATTAATGAGTGTTCAACGGTGTAAAGGGTTAAAAAGAAAAAGTACCAAGGTGTGTGTGCAAATAATTTTTTTCCTTTTCTTTTAATTGGATTGTATACAAAATGAAAATGGGTAAGTGTTTTTAGGTACATTTAAGTACAAAAGTTGACTACATTAATTTAGAAAATTTAGGTCAAACGTTCAATGTTTTTAGATGATTACATTTCTGGTTAAGTGTAAGCGTCCTTAAGTCAAATTTGCAATGTTTAGTTTAAAAATGTTCAAGATGACCAGTGTGATTTGTTGTTTTTGTTAAGTCATGCAATTAATCTAGTTTTTGGTAAATGATTTTTGCTGGCAAAAACCAGTTTCGAAATTGTACGTGCGTACTTGTGTTCTTAGAAATTTAATCAACGAAAAAACACTGAAATTTAAGTTGATCAGTGCACGTTGATCATTAATATTTTTAATCAGGCGAATAACAAATAAATCAAAACAAATAAATTTTTTATAGCTAAAAATTTTGTGTAAATTAAAATTTATCTATTTTAGACACAATTTAAAAAATAAAAAATTTAAAAAACACATTATAGACTGACTGGCTCCCTCTGCTGGAGCTAATTTGTGTGTACGGCAAAATATTGTACAAAAATTCAGTGTGACTTTCGTTTACTTTTATTAACAACGTTTAAGCATTTTTCAATCTTTTTAATTGCAATTTTTTTGGGTTGCATCCTTTTTTTCACCCTCGATCAGTTGTCATCCATTTTCTCATTTGTTTCCTTTGTTTTCCGTTTGAGTAAACTTGACACTTGCTAAGTCAGTCAGTCAGTCAGTCAGTCAGTCAGTTGCTCTCTGTCTTTACACTTCAGTGATTTTGTAGCTATGTCAATTTAGTGATTTTTGCTTTTTCATCTTTTTGTTTTTGTCTTGACTCCCTTTTTCTGTTTCAAATTCCCCTTTTTTGATTGTTTGTTTGTTTGTCGTCAAGGCATGACACTTTTTTCAATTTGCGTTTGTCACACAATTGCGACTGAGTCAATATTTGATCGCGGCAGTAGACAAGGTACAGAAAATATGTCTAAAGTTTGAAAATTGCAATTTTGAGCTGAGATGTTGACAAAACTTTTTGTCAACAGTATACTGCTTGAAAATCTTTAAGTCGTTATGATCATGAACTTGATCTTGACAATGAATTTTTAAACTTTAAAGTTTGCAGTTTGCATGTTTTAGATCATAAATCATTTGAAGAAATATTAGAAAGGTGTGTAATTATGCAAATTATGAAAAGCGCTAATAAAAATTTTAACAATACAGTGATAATTGTTTTGTTTTGCTTTTATATTTTAATTATGATGACTTCTAATTATATTCAAATGTACTTTTTCTAACTGATTCATAATTTTCTATTTATAACTGTTTTTAATGACAACAAAAAAATATTTTTTTGTATTTGGTACACATTCATTAAAATTCAATTAGTTTTTAGTTAACTGATGGTTAATTTGTTTTAAAAATAGAGTATTGTTTAAATTAAAACAAAAAACAATTTTTGTGCATTGGCCATTGGCCATTCACTCCTTGGTGGTCATTGACTAACACCAGTGTACTAAACTTAAGAAAAGGCAATATAAGTTGAAATCGATAATCGATAAAGAAAGTAATTTTTTGACTAAAATTTTTTTCTACTTTTGCTTTTAATATTATCGATTTAACTTAAAGCATGTGCGTTCGTGTGTGTGAGTTTTTACTTAAAGACAAAAACTAATTTTGTTGTAAACCTTTTATCATATCGTTATTAACTGCTGTTTTTGTGCTGAAAGAATGATATTGCTAAAAAGTGTGAATTTTCGCTTTAAACAACCTAAAAATAATTGACTATACTTGCACATGTTAGTAATGTTTTTAACTTATTTTACTTTTTTACTTTTTGCAGTTGATTCCCAAACACCAAAACACCTGTTTTAAAAGAAGCCATTTTTGCAACTCAAAAAAGTATAAAATAAACAAAAGTCCAAGTGCAAAATGTGTTTTAGATAACAAATAACCTGCTGGCCGCTGACGTCAACAGCATTTAGATGCCCCCATAAGTGGACACAACAAAAACAAAAAGCCCAGTGCCAGTGCATAGTGTAAAAAACACTAAAACACAAGTTACCTGAAAAGCTAACAACCAAAACAGCAACAGCAGCAACACCAGCAGATTTTTTCAGCACTCGCAACAAACTCATCATCAGAACTCTCCCTCTTTTTCTCCTTCCCTTATCATACTCAACTTAGTACTCTCGCTTCTCTTCTTCACACCTTGCAACACTTTTTCTTTTCAAAAACACACACACACACAGAACAGAGCAAGAAGAAGGAAAGTACACAGACACACAGTCGATTGCACCCTACCTACCTCCATGATAAGAGAAAGACTACCAGTGCACTGCAACCGTACGGCAACAACAGCAACAGACGACAATGATGCTAATGTTCAGATGCTGCACCGAGGATGATGATGCTGATGCTGCTGCAGGAAGAAGAGGAGGAGAAATTAAAGAAAACAAAGAAGAAGAAGTAGTAGTGGCAACAACCACCGCAAAGACGACAACGACGACAACCGCAAAAACTTTAATCATCACCAGACAGAACACCGAAGTGGCAGTGGTGGTGATGGACAATACATGAGAAATTAAACTGAGGAAAAAATCACCGTTTTTGTTTTGTTTGCAAACGAAAAACCGCTTTCTTTTTCCTTATCTGCCACCACTTCAACTTTAATTTTTAAATTAATTAAAACAACGGAAAATTGCCTAAACCACTTACTAAACTACGCACAATCACTTTTTTGCTGTTTGAAGTTTCAAAAGTGAAATGGAAATTTAAAAAGAAAAGATAAAAACTAAACATTTTGAAGTAAAGCCCTCTCTCTCTCTCAGCACTTAATGAAGTCCAAGATGAAGCTGTTCGGCGCCAAACTGGCCCGTTCCCCTTGCAGTCTAGTCCTCGCCGCGCTGGGCATCCTCTTCATCGTCTTTGGCCTGCTCCTCTACCTTTTCCTCAGTCACGAGCTCATTCACAAGGTCATCGCCAAGGTAAAAATGTCTAATTTTAAATTTCCTTAATCACAACTTACTAAACTCAAAAACTTTTTTATCCGTTTTTGCCATTTGCAGAAAATCGCCATCACCGAAGGCAGTGAAACCTTCCAAAAGTGGAAGGCCATTCCAATGCCCATCTACTACCGCTACTACTTCTTCAACGTCTCAAATGCCGCCGACGTGGAGCGGGTCGGAGCCAAACCAATTGTCGCCGAGTACGGCCCCTTCACCTACGAGTCCCGCTGGACGAAGACGCCCATCACCTTCAACGGCAACGGAACGGTCACTTTCCGCGAACGGAAGGTCCTCCACTTTGTCCGCTCCCTCTCCGTCGCCTCCGACACTGAACGCCTGCTGACCACCATCAACGGCCCGTTGACGGTCACACTGGCGTTGTTGCAAAAAGCTCCTCTCGTGGTGCGAAATATCGTCTCGCTGGGCCTGAGCACCGTCGCGGAGGGCTTCTTTGTGAGGAGAAGCGCCCGGGAACTGCTCTACGACGGCTACCCGGAGATGCTGACCAGCTTTGGCCCCCTCCTTAATCCGCAACTGCCTAACACCAGGGGTCGCTTTGCGTGGATGTACGGCCGAAATAACACCGACGACGGCCTGTACACGGTGTACACCGGCGAGGGCGGTGACCTGCGGAGGATCAATCGCATTGATCGGTTTAATGGACGGCCGGAACTGAACTACTGGCGCAATGACAGCGACTGCAATCGGCTGGAGGGCGTCGCCACGGATGGGCAGATCATCTCGGCAACGGTTGAAAGTGGTGAAAGTGGCGATGAGGAGACGAGCAAAAGTTTTGTCCTTTTTCATCCGGAACTGTGTCGGAAAATTAGGTAAATTTTAAAAACGGTGTAAACATAGAAAATCAATATAACCAATGTATTTTCCGCTTTTTCATCAGATTCATCACCGACCCGCACTTCAACTCCTCCGCCCACTCCTTTCAACATCGAAGCCTCAACTCTCAAACAAACTCCAACAAACCGGAATCCTCAACTTCAAAATCGCAATCCTCCACAACACTACCCTTTCCCTTTGACCGGTACATTCCCGATCCGGACAGCTTCAGCTCTTCTGACGACCACCCCCCGAACAGCTGCTACCTAAGTAAGATCACGCCCAGCCGGCCCGAGCTGGGCGACCTCTTCCTCAGCATCCGCCAGCAAAGCAGCAGCGCAAATGCTCAGAACCAGGCAAACGCCCCGCGAAAGTGGCCCGTAAAGCCGTTCAGCTACACTCGCGGCAGCCGTCTTCATTTTAAATCAGGCGTCTTCGATCTGTCCACCTGCAAGTACGGCGCCCCGGTCCTCCTCAGCTGGCCGCACTTTCTCCACGCCCACGCCTCGTACAGGGAAAACCTGGTCGGAATGAGGCCGGACCCAGTCCGCCACCAGTTCAGCCTGATGGTCGAGCCGAAGACGGGCACGCCGCTGGCCACCTCGGCCCGGATTCAAATTAACCTCTACATCTCGAAGCCGCCCTGGATCAGCCGCTTCCGCTACGTCCCGGAGATTGTCTTTCCCGTCTTCTGGCAGGAGATGTCCGCTCAGGTTCCCGCCGAGGTGGCCCAGCACCTCGCCTGGGCCCTCACGACGCCCTTCTCCGTAGCGGACACCGCCTCGCTGGTGATCATCGTCCTGGGGCTGGTCCTGGTGGCCCGCAGTGCCTGCATTGTCATGAGGTTAGGTGGACCACCGGAACAGCGAGCAAAATCTGCAGGAGGAGGAGGTAATTTGGCAAAAACCGGAAATGGAAGCTCTTCAGATGACATTCAGCTGCATGTTGCTGCTGCTGCTGCTGCTTCAAAGATGGGCGAAAAACAGGTAAACTTCTTTTTGTTACATTTCAAAGCTAAAAAATTTAACTAATACTTTTTAATTTGAAAACAGATAACCAACAATGGATCACCGGTTTCAGCGTTGTCGGCAAGTCAGCTGGGCTTTGTCAATCAAGGCCTCGTAAAAGATGATGAAGGTGATGGTGGTGATGGTGTTGATAATAAGTCCAAAAGCGTTGAGCGTCATCAAAAACCAATGGAAAATGGCCAATCAGTGCTCAAATAGGGAGGAACCTAATGATATCTCAAAAAGGTGTCAAAGAAGTTGATGATGATGACTAATAATAGTGTCGAGTTGAACGTGAAAGTGCTTGTAAACATTTCTTTTCTTACACATTTTGAGGTGCTCAACAACAACTGATGAAAGATTCAGCCACACAATGAAGAATTAAGGAGTGTAAATGAATGTAATGCCTGTGATAACAAATATTTTTAACAAATACTTGATTTTATTTTAACTTTTTTTTGTAATTTCTTAATCATTTTTGTACTTAATTTTTTATAACATTTTTATTACCATTTTTGATAACAAATAATTACAACTTATATAAATTTGGTTTTGGGCTAAACATCACATTACAAGTTTTTTTATCTACACAAATTAATTAAAATTTACTAGCAGGGCCAGCATAAACTCAGTTTATGCAGTGTACTCTTGAGTCAATGTA
>JAALOO010000624.1_pt1 | contig 30157 bp, 25 predicted proteins | sample 7257641 | NCBI WGS metagenome assembly JAALOO01 (sample SAMN14085613, study PRJNA598686) | mite metagenome | biome: ENVO:01001000; feature: ENVO:01001002; material: ENVO:01001226; isolation source: single female mite from University of Michigan culture on fish food culture... ...
AGACCGTGGAGCCGGTTTGGTGGCTCGATGAAGTACGCTAAACACACACTTGCTACACCACAGAAGCTTTACCCCAGCTGAAACGTTGAATCTCACACCAGTTTTGAAACTGTTTGTTTTGTTTCATTTTATTAACACAATTCTACTATTTCACAGATAGTTTTCATTTTCAAACAAAGCCAAAGTTTATTACGTTGAAGTTGTTTGTGTTATCAACACCGCATAGTTGACCACAAAGAGTATGACGTAGACAAAGAACGTCCAACTGATGGTGCACAGATTAAACACTTTCAGCTTGTAATAACTTCGATAGACGTCTACCAACTCGAGGCATTGCAAAGACAGTCGTTTTCTATCACTGTTACCATTACCTTTGTAGACTGCAAGCGGCGTTCGTTTACTTATAGTAAACTTTTGACTAAAAAATCTCTGACTATTCTTTTGTTGTTGAGCTAAGCAAAGAGCAGCATCATCATCATCATTGCGCCAACTTTCAGCAACCAGTCGATCGAGCGTGGTCAACTGTCGCTGAATGCACCGCTCATTGTGGCAGATGAAGGCGATGGGAATGCCGAACTGCACCAGGTAACTTGCATTCGGGAGGTGGTCATTCTGGACGCCCACCGTCGAGAAGGTGGCCACAATCTGGGCAATGTAGGGCAGCATGTTGAAGAGGAGGGGCAGCGAGAGGACATTGTTCAGTTGACGGTTGATCACCGAGAGGCGGCTGAGACTGGCGACTAGTCGACGCAAACTTCCGCCTAAATCAGCCTTGTTTGTGCTTGCTTGGAAATCGGCCATTATCTGGTTCAGCGCTATCTTGGTGGCAAACTTGTAGTAGTTGGTGAGGATGAAGAAGATATTGCTGTTGACGTTCAGCGTGAAAAAGAGAAAGAAGAGGACTACCACTTTGACGAAAACCTTCAAGTTGGGCACCACCATCTTCACCATCGGGTAGATGGTGAAGGAGTAGACTGCGATGTGAAAGAGCACTCCACCGAGGAAGAGCTCAAACCGTTGTCGGTTTAGCGGAGGAGCCAGGCTGGAGAGGGCGTCCAGAAGGACGACCAGAGGTCGGCGACGACGGTTGTAGAAAAAGTTGACCAGGAAAAAGTACGTCATCACAATGAGGTAGCAAAGTGGAAAGATGTGCCGCATCACGACGATCATCAGAATTCTAAACAGCGGTTTTTCGGCAAACAGCTTAAGCATCCCACCATTGACAAAATTTTCATCGTAAAAGTTGTCATCAGAAAATGAGCTCATTAGAGTAGAGAGCAAAATGGTTAGCCCGATGTTCCAGAATCCGTTCAACAGTGATCTCCAGTCTGATAAGTTCAGCGGATACAGCTGAACGGACAGGTTTCTGTCAATTTGTTTTTATTAAAAAATGCTTTGTGTTTTAAATGAAACATACCCGTAAAATTGAAAAACCCATCTTAATAAAGGTGTTTTTATTGACATGTTTGACATTTCTAAAACTCATATTATTTTTATTTCAATACTGCTTGTTGATTTGTATCTAGAAAACATATGAAATAAACAAAAGTCGATATTATGCAAATGCATACAAAAAAATGCACTAAAACAAATGAAAAACATTTTGAAATTAACTTTAATTAAGCATAATTGAAGTTAATGAAAAAAGAACATTCTCCTTTTCTTTATAAACACAAGTTTGAATTTAATTTAATTAACTTGACTAGCATAGACAACTTTGCCAAAATAATTTGTTTATAGAATGTCATTTTGTTCAGACCGACTGGCACAGTGTGAAAAGTGCGCACTGTAAGCGTGTTACAATGTTTGTGAGATAGGACGCTTTGGTCGGCACTGACCAGAACGAGCCGGCTCGTTACATTTTCTGGAAAACAACCTTTCATCTTACTTTCTTTTTATTTCCAAGTGTTTCTAAGCGTTATTATCCCAATCCCACCTTTTTGGCATTATATTATCAAGATAAAGTTATCTAGCCTTCAAGTAGCATCGTGGTAACGGCTAAAAAATGTACTCCTCACCGCGAATCAACGACTTGGAGCACGTAAGTAGTGCTTGTTTGTCTTTTTAGCCGCAACTTTAAAGAAAAACAATAACATTTGTGCTTTGTTTTCTTCTTTTTAACAGAAAGTCAGTCGTAATCTCAGCATGGTCAAGCTTTTCTACCAAAACCGAGACTACGATACTGCAAAAACGTAAGTTTGGTTTAGTTTACCGTTGCCATTTTGTATCCATTCACATACAATTTTTCCTACTGTGATCAGCTACGTAAATGAAGCGCTGAAGCTCAAACCGCACTCTAGCGAAGCGTACAAACTTTTGTCGCAGATTCATGAAGCCACTGGAGACAATGCCCTGGCAATGGAGTACTACAAGAAGGCGCTAGAGCTGAGGGCAAACTCTTTTGATGGAAATTCATCTTTTGAAAACCACAACAACAACAGCAGCCCAAACAACCGCCACTTTACATCAACAAAGTCGTCGCCGTCGTCGTTCAATCATTTTGGCGGTGGCGGCGGCTGGAGCGGAACGCCAACAAACAACATATCACCATCATCATTCGTATGTATTTCACGCTTTTTTTGTTTGTTTTAAAAGTGCTAAAAGTTTTGCAACTTAATTTAGGTAAACAACAACAACAATGTTAGCCCTCAACACTCGGCCAACACTGAGAACATTGAGCAACTGCTCGATGGCAAAATCACCACGCTGTTGTCCAACTTTCAGGCCAGTGTAAATGAAAAAATCACTTTGCTCGGTGTAAGCGTCGAACGGATTGTCGGCGATGTGTCGGGCATCAAAGTATGTGATTTTTAAACCAAAGATTTGAATTAATACTAACCCAAACACCTTTGTTTTCACTCCAGAAAAAGCTCGAGGATGTTCAGAAGAAGCTGTTTATGATTGGCAACAAACAGGAGGAGATGAGCGGCAAACTGCAGGCCACTTCTGCTGCAGTTGCTGCTGCTTCTACTGTACCTGTTCCATCAAAAGACAGCAGTGCCGATGTGAAGCGGCAAATTGAAGCCCTGTCTCGCTCTCTGGGCAACCTAGCGGGCGACAATTCCAAAATTCTTCTTGAACTTTCCGAGCTAAAAGAGGCCGTCATATTGCTCAACGAGAAAGGCAACTTCAGTGATGACTACGACGAAGAGGAATATGATGGTGATTTTGACTTATTGCTTACAGTTTTACAATTTTCTAGTCCTCATTTACTAAATTTTAAATTTTGTTTTTGCAGAAAACGACGACGATTATGAGGATGATAGTCAGCAAGAACGGCAGCAACGATCATCATTCTCCAAAAACAGCTCCGAAAAGCCCAAACTCGGAACGTTGACTAAAAAAGTGGACAAGGATGCCTGGAACTGTCCCACTTGTGACACGCCCAACTCAAACTCCGCATCGGCTTGTGCTTGCTGTGAGACGGAGAATCCAAACACGGCCAAAAATACTACAAATGCGCTTGGGTCAGTTTCTGAGTTTAAGTTTGGCACTCCATCAGGCACTTCGGCTTTCAGTTTTGGCGTTCCTGCTGCTGCTGCTACAACTGCAACTTCAACTGCGACATCATCCTCAGCAAGCTCATTTTCTGGATTCAACATTAGCTCAAGCGTTTCAAATGCTCCTCCTGCTTTTTGCGTTGCCTCAAACTCAACTCCGATTTTTGGAACTGTGTCCAACACTAACAACACCGCAAAGAGTGCCACACCGGCCGCAAGTTTCTCTTTTAATTCAGCACTAACGGCCGTTTCAGCTTCAGTTGTCCCCACTTTTGGTAGTTTTGGAGCTGGTTCTGGAAATGCACAACAATCTTCTTCCATTTCTTCAACTTTGCCCTCGACTTTTCCCTCTTTTGGATCTGCAAATGCAGCAACAAAGCCTGCTGACCTCATTCCATCGGGAGAATCGTCGCCATTCACGGCTTTGTCATCAGCCTTTCCCACTTTTGGAGATGCTGCCAAGTCGACGACCACTTCAGCGGCACCTTTTTCAGGTCTTTCTTCTTCTTTCAAGTTTCCCACATTTGGAGGAGACACCTCATTGGGAGCACCAATTTTCAACGCAAACTCTAGCAACCAAACCGGATCCTCTCTGTTCAACTCAGCAACTCTTTCAACTAATGAAAAACCGCTGCTAAATGCACTGCTCAGCGGCACTGCACCGCCAACAACAACAACAACAGCACATGCATTTAGCTCGTTTTCATTTAACACCAGCCCAACTAAAGGATCCCCTGAAAAGACCACCACTACAGCCAATGATGACAACGATGAGGAGAACTATGTTGAAAGTGGAACAGATGGGGACTATTTCAAGTTGCCTGATGTGAAGCTACCGGAGAAGTATGACCAGGTAACGGGCGAGGAGAATGAGATGGTTTCCTTTGAGAAGAAGGCCAAGTTGTACATTTTTAAAGGCGATGAGTACAAGGAGCGAGGCGTGGGCATTCTCAAGATTCTCACCGACGACCAGACAAAGAAGAGTCGAGTGCTGATGCGACGAGATCACATTTTTAAGGTCTGTCTCAATGCTCGCCTCGCCGACATGACCAACTTTGAGATTGTCGACCACAAGTTTCTGCGTTTCTCCGCCATTGACTTCAGCGAGGACGGCCGGCCGACCAGTGGCGTCTTTTTGCTCAAATTTGGCAATCCTGATCTGTTGCCGGTGTTCAAGTGTCTGGTGGAGACGATGAACAACAAAAACTTTGGCAAAAGCGCTAATTTTGAAAGTGAACAGGAAAGTACGTCGAGTGAGAGAAAAGTAGAGGAGCTTTCTGAAGTAAAAGATGAAGGGAAAGAAGAGCAACAGTCCTCAACAGTTGACAGCTCGGATGAGGTTGAGCTGGTTTTCTTTAAAGAACCCAAAGCTGAACACTTGGAGACTGTTAAAAAGCTAATGCTTCCTCCAAACTTTTACGACTACGAGGACAAGCCGGCTTGCCCGGGCTGCATTGGTTGCAACGATGATATCAACTTTAGTGAACTGACTCAGGAAATCGTAGAGGAACCAGAAGCTCCTAAAGTCAATTTGGCCACTCCTGAAACTTCAAACTCTGACCCTTCATCAAACACTGGTTCTGGTAATAATAGCGAATCATTGTTTTTTGGTATAGTTAGTACAGGATAACTAACAAATGACAATTGTTTTTAACCAGGACTCTTCTCCAGCATTGCCACTGATTTGAACTTGGCTCAGAACAAAGCAGACACTATTGGGTCAAGCGAAGAGGCCATCGATAATGATCACATGAATGATAAGAGTAAGCTTTTTTACTAATTATAATTTGAATCAAATGTTTCCTAATTATTTTATTGTTTTGGTAGACTTTGTCAGTGAGAAGAGTAAATTGCTGCCTGAAAAGTTTGAAGTTAAAACTGGCGAAGAGGATGAAGAGGTCCTTTTTAATGAACGATGCAAGATCTACCACTACGTCAATGACGAGTGGAAGGAGCGAGGCGTGGGAAACATGAAAATTCTCAAACGCAAAAACTCAAGTACGGTTTTTAGTACATTAAAAAAACGAACAACAATCTAACCACTTTTATTTTTACCATTTGTTTTACAGATGTATTCCGCTTGCTAATGAGACGTGATAAAATCTTCAACGTCGTCTGTAACCAGGGAATCGCAAAGGGTCTCAACTTGAAGCCTTTCCAAAACTCCAACAACACCTTGACGTGGGCGGCTCGTGACTACTCCGACGAGGCTGCCGGTCTAGACAAGTTGTTTGCTCTCAAATTTAAGGTTTGTGGTACTTCTTTTTGTAATGTGCACTGAACGATTCATTTTTGTTGCAGACTGAAACCCTCGTGAAGGAGTTTGAGAAGACAATCAATGAGTGCATTGAGAAGACAAGCCAGTAGCTTCTCTTTTAAACAAACTTCTATTTCCATTTAAACAACTCGTTCCTGTTTTCTGTTTTTACCATTGTTTCAAAGCTTCTTATGTTTGAATTTTAATGAATTACTTAGTGGCTAGGCTGTCCAACAAACAACAATTGATCATGAAGAAGAAATTCCCGTTTTCCAATTAAACTTATTACCTGTGCACGCGCATTATTCAATCAATCACTTTTGCTAGCATCGCTAATGTCGCTCCGTCTTTGTCTTGGTGGTGGTAGTAGGCGAAAAAGTTTTCAAACTGCCCGCTAGATGGCAGGTCGAAAAGGCGCCCGGCTCAGCGACTGAGCATGACTGGTGAAGCGAGTGCGGCGCACAGTAACGTAAACACACTGCCTGTGCTCCTTTGCAGCAGCCACTCTCTTTCTCTCATGCGCGAGCCGGCAGCCGCTGCGGCCGTACCACAACTACGGCGGCAACGTGAAGCCAGCCAGCTAGCCAGTGACAGTAACAGATGCAGCAGCAGCAGTGTGTACAGGCAAATTGGTAAACACACACATTGTGCGCACACATCGTCCCTCTACTTTCACACTGCCGCCGCCGTTTTTGTCTGAAGGCAACTTTTTCTTCTTCTCCATTGCGGTTTTGCACAAACAAGAGCCTTGACACTCGCTCTTTTCAAGAAGAAGAAGAAGAAGTGTACAAGAAGGAACAAAGAGGGAAAGTGACCATTCGCCGTTGATCAAGGTTTGACACTGCTGTGTTATCTGCCAACCTGCAAAACCAGTGTTGTCAAGTTCTGGCCCCGGTGAGTCACCAAATGTTTGCGGCTGTCATTCACCTAAACTGGTGTACTGATATGTTAGCTAGTGATATCCATCTTAACAACCAAACTAAAAGTTTTGTTTTTCTCATCTTCACTTTCTCTCTCTCTCTCTCTCTCTCTCTCTCTCTCTCTCTCTCTCTCTCTCTCTCTCTTTAGAGCCCAGTTGTGAAACCCAGCTTTTCTAGTCAGCCAAAACAACCACAATGTCCATGTACATAGCAACCATCGACGGAAAGGTGGTAGAAGTGGAACCGGCTCTGGTCCGCTTCAGCAGCTGCCTAAAGGAGATTGCAGAGGAGAAGGAAAAGCAAGAGGCAGAAGTAGAATCAGCTTCAGAATTTTCTGCGGAGAATCCTCCCTCTCCCTTTGCGGGAACCAGCGCCGATCACCCGTTGACCGGCCTGAAGAGCCTCACCTCAGAATCGCTGGAACTTCTGCTGCAGTGGATGCGCCACTACCTGGAGAACCACCTGGAAAGTGACCTGGAGGAGTCGGAAAGCTTGGCGGCTAAGAAGCGCCGCGACTATGCCGATGACAACCTCGCGCTGAGCATCAAGGGCAGTCGGACGAAGGCGATTCGCTGGAAGCGCAGCTACACCTACATTCCCCACTATGACCACCTCTTCCTCGGCGACCTCGACAACGCCTCCCTCATCGGCCTGGTCAACGCCGCCTACCACCTCAAGGTGGCCCGACTGATGGAGTTCTCCTGTCGAACGGTGGCCGACCGCATCCGCGGAAAGACGGTCCAGGAGCTGAAGGAGCAGTTCGGCATCGACCGGAACTGGTACAATCGGGCGTTCAATCGGGCTGGGGTTGATGTGGGTGGTGAAGGTGGTGGTGACGACGAAGACGACGACGACGACGTTGACAAAGATGAAGACGATAAGGATGATGAGAGTGAGGACGACGAGAACGACATCGTCCTGTTGTCCATTGACCGCAGTCGCACCGCCAACTACAAGTACAAGTGCAGTGGCCCCTAGAAGCGAAGAGAAGCCGAACTTTGATCTCGAAATGTTGAGCTTTATAATTTTCTGTTTCCATCATTCACTCTTATTCTCGTCATTTATGCCCTGGATCTCTATCTCTTAACTTCTCCTTAACTTTATTTTCCTACTTTCTCATTTATGTTTCTTATCTGGCTCAACAAACTTGTTGTCTTTGATTTGTTTGTCCCTTTTCATTTTGTCTCTTTTTGTGAATTTTTCGCCATATTGTGCTCTCCTTCTCATTCACTTTCTCATTTTTTTTGCTATTTTCTGGTGAGCCTCACATACCTCCACTTTGTGATTGCAGTGATACTCAAACTGATTGTTTGTTTGATAAAAACAAGTAGATTTTATATTTTTATTGTATCTCATTTTTGTTATTATTCCATGTCATGGGACACATTTCAAAGCAAACTTTCTTACTTTTTCTTTTGCTTTTATTAATATTCCGTATTAACTGTTAATTTTTTTATATCTAGTAAATTTCCGGCTATTTTTAATTACATTTTTACTCAATAATTCAGCAATACTTGTAAAATAAAACTGCAACGTTAGATTATTTAAATAGTTTGTTTGGTTTTTTAAGATTCTAACATTGTTGTTAGGATTTGACATTACTTGTAAAGAAACAACTGTAAATACAAACGCATGTTACAAAACAAAAGCATTTTTTCTATTTATTGAGATTAAGATCAGCTTTTTCTCACTAAGCATACTTGTGGTAATCTTGTGGAAGAGAGGCTTTAACTTTCATTTTGTTACCTGTTTTAATATGCTTTGATTGCTGCTGCTGATAACAGGCGGCGGCTCGGATTAACAACTGCAACCCAACTCATAAATTGAAACAATGTCATTAGAAAGAGCGTTGAGACGGCATCACACAAACGCATATTTAAATTTTTGCGTGCGTATTTAAAATACAAGTTTTATAGTAGTTTTGCTTTCACCATCTTAAAAATGCAAAACACAACGCAAAGTTTGTTCTCATCATCATCATCTCCCAGCGGTAAAACAGCGGCCATTACCACAGCCACCGTGTCACCCTTCACTCATGAACCAGTGATGGTAGATGATGACAATGATATTGACAATTATGAAACCGGAACAGCCAATTCTGGCCATTGCAGTTCCAGCGCAGTTAGACCACTAACTGCTGATCTCTTCCCATCACCGGAAACCACTCTTCTTCAATCGCAAAACATATCAACAGCAGCATCAGCGAATCGTTGGACAATGAGAACTGAAGGTGCTAGACTTGGCAGCCGAGCAGAAATGGCGAGGATGGCGTACACTCCAAGATCGCCACCGTATTGTGCCACCAGCAGATCCACTGCCTACTTTCGTACCCCTTGTGGCCTAATTAAAAAGTCCAAAGCCATTATTTGCGTTTCAATCATCATCGTCGTCGCCATTATACTTGCCATCTTTATCTATCAAAAAGCAGGCTCCAAATCCAGCTCTTTTCTGAACCGAGTCTACAAGGAGCCCAGCGCCAAGGAATTGGCCTACCGACGAGCCTTTGTGCGGAACATGACCGCCAGCGCTTTCGGGGCCTACCAAAAATACGCCTGGGGCCAGCCTGAACTTCGACCTGTTACTCAACGGCCCTTCATCAACGGCAGCTACCACCTGCCCGGACTGACCATCCTCGCCTCGATGAGCACTCTGTGGGTTATGGGCCTGGAGAAAGAGTGGGCCGCGGGGAGAGAGTGGATTTCCGACAAGCTTTTGCCCAGCCTTCAGGGCCACCAGGGGCGGCTGGACACCTCGGAGACGATCAGGTCGGGCATTGGAGGACTGCTCTCTGCCTATGCTCTGAGCGGTGACAAAATGTTTCTCGACAACGCTCTCAAAGTGTACCAGAACATGCCGGAGGACCTCTTTCAGGTTTTCAAAGCGGGCTACCTGCCGCAGTACTACGCCCCAGCTAACCTTTCAAAAGTTTCCTCCCAAAAGGGAAACTACAGCCAGAAGGAGGTGATCATCGATTTCCAGCTGCCGGAGCTGATCTACCTGGGCAACCTGACCAGCACCAGCAGTCAGGGAGATGAGATCAGCGAGTGGCTGGCCGAGGCTCGCTCTTCGGTGGTGTACTCGGACGGCAGCAGCGTCAAGGGCTTTCACACGCACCTCGCCCGACCCGGAAGCGACGAGCCGGCACGGTACACCTGGCTGGAGATTGACTTTGCCTTCTACCAGAATATGATCCGCTCCTATGAGCAGCTAGGTCGCTGGGACAGTCGGTTGCTGGCGAAGTTCGGCGAGGCGGTGAAGAGCGCCGGGAAGATGGGCCAGTTTGCGGTGGTGAGAGCGAATGGCCACGAGGAGAACGAGGAAGATGAGGAGCGGCCGACGCTAAAGGAGGACGACCTTCTGTACATTCGTGACTTCAACTACGAAGAACGCCATTTTCAGAATCTAATGTACAGCCGCAGCTGCCGCCTGGGAGGACTGTTTGCTCTCAGTGCTGTCAACCATTTCCGAGAGGACCTTTTTGAGAAGCACCTGCGAGCCATTGTTTTAGGTTCAAGGGCAAACTCTGCTAGTGGTCAAGAGCGAGAAAGCAGGTGGTTTCAACAGGGAAAAGTCCACCTCGCCTTTGCTCACTGGATCACCGAGACCTGTTATCGGGAGGCGAGTACTACCCAGACTAAGTTGCTGCCCTTCGCCTACTTTCGAGATAAGGTCTACTCGACTCATGTGAAGGTTGAGTAAGTGCACTTGTGAAAAGGAGGAAAACCTCATCTTTTGAGCTATCGTTTTTTGTAACTCCTTTTTTGTTTTTTTGAAGTTCCTCTCTCGCTGAGACGTACTTCTTCCTCTACCGTTTGACGCACAATGAACGTTACCGAGAGTGGGCGTGGGAACTGGCGCAGGCCATTCAGCAGCACGCTAAAGTGGCGGAAAGTGGCGGTTTCAGCGATCTGAAAACGGTCAACAGCGTTCCGCCTACTTTTGCTGATCACCAGCCGGCGCAGTTCCTCTCCAGCACGCTAAAGTTTCTCTACCTGACCTTCGCCGACGAAGAGGACGTTCTGCCACTGGAGAAATGGGTTTTCAATTCGCGAGGTCACCCGCTGCCCATTTGTGGCAAAAGTGAGCGCTACACTGATGCAATGTGCCAGTAGTAACAAAACACTTTAGGTAGTGATAATGATCACTTTCAATAAATGATTTTTAAGTATTTTTGTATTTTTATAAGTTTTAGTTTAGTTTATAAAAAAAGTTCAATTTTTATCGTTTCAAAAAATCATTTTTTAAAAACATTTTTAAACAAATTTTAATTGAATTTTCATTAAATGTTTAGAGATTTTTGTAAAATTAAATTGCTGTAGAGTCTGGGCAGAGCGCCAGGTAAAAGACGCGATGTGCAATGGAGAGTTTAATCACACAATGAGTTGCCAAGCAGACTACTAGCTAGAATACGTTGCAATAGTGCAAAACAGCCGCTTATCAAGTGTCGACAAAGTTCTAAGAACTTGGCTGCTACACTGCATTGTTAGTAGATAAAAATATTTGCTATAATTTGTATTAAAGTTTGTAATTGACATAAATAATAAAAAAAATTTTTACACAACGCATGTTGCAAAACTTTGATAAATTTTTTCTAACTAAACACATCTGTAGTAATCTTGAGAGTTTTAAAGTGTTGCTTCGTTACATTAATATGTTGTGATTGTTTCTTATAAGGCAAACATAGCAACCATACTCAAAAATAAATTGGAGCAATGTCATAGTGAGCTGCAGTGATAGCAACAGCACACTAACGTATTCAAAGTTTGTGTACACATTAAAAACATAGCTAATTAAAACTAAAAAGTTTGTTTTAAAAATTCAAATTTTAACAAAAAAACTCTTTCTTATCATCTTCTAACAAAAAAACAACAGTATCAAACACAGTCACCATGTCACCTTTAAATGCTAAACTAAACATTGAAAAAGAAGATGATGACAATAAATCCAAATCAGCCAAGTTTGAGCAGTTTTCTACAGCCAAACCACTCACTACTGATCTTCTTCTATCACCAGCACTGCCCCCACAACCAGCCTTTCCAGAACTGATTTCTCCTGAACCACAACTACACAGCACAAACTATGAAAAATACCGCCACCAGACGGATGAGCGAATCAGTCGTGGAATCAGCCGAGCGGAAATGGCAGCCCTGATGCAGTATACTGCAAGGTCGCCACCGTATCGTCCCGCCAGATCCTCCTCCACCTACATTCAAATGTGGCCATGTGGCCGCGTCAAAAAGTCAACTGCTGTTTGCATTCTGCTTATCCTCATCACTGTTTTTGTTGGCATTTCTATCTTTAAAAAGCTTACCAACACCAAGTTCCCCAGAGCCTACACAGTGCCTAGCTCAAGGGAGCTGGCTTACCGGCGAGAGTTCGTGCGGAACATGACCGCCAGCGCTTTTGGGGCGTACCAAAAGTACGCCTGGGGTCATCCGGAACTACGACCGGTCAGCCGGCGGCCCTTCACCGACGTCCACCACCCCCTGCCCGGACTGACCATCCTTGCCTCGATGAGCACCCTGTGGGTGATGGGCCTGGAGAGGGAGTGGGCTGCGGGGAAGGAGTGGATTTCTGCCCACCTTTTGCCCCTTTTTCAAAACCACCAGGGGCGGCTGGACTGCTCGGACACCATCGAGTCTGCGATTGGCGGGCTGCTCTCGGCCTATGCGCTCAGCGGCGAGAAGGTGTTCTTTGACCGAGCACTGCAGGTGTTCCAAAACATGCCGGAGGACCTCTTCCGGGTTTTCCCGGCAGGCTATTTGCCGCAGTACTACCACGCCGCAGCTAACCGCACAGTTCCTCTGAAAGGAAACTACAGCAAAAAAGAGGTAAACGTCGACTTCCAGCAACCAGAGCTAATTTACCTAGCCAACTTGACCGGAACTTGGTCAGAAGGAGGCGAACAGAGTAGTAGCAGTGGTGAGCAGTGGCTCAGCTGGTGGCTGGCAACGGCCCGAGCCACTGTGGTCAACTCAGTGGATGGCGTTAGTCTCAGGGGCTTTCACGCTCACAAAATCCTAGCCAAAAATGGCGACCACTGGCTGGAGCAGATCACCTGGCGGCCGCTTGACTTTGCCTTCTACCAGAATATGCTCCTCTCCTATGAACAGCTGGGCGGTTGGGACAGCTGGTTGCTGGAAAAATTTGGCGAAGCGGTACACAACACCGGGAAGAGGGGCCAGTTTGCGGTGGTGCACGCAAGGATTGAAGGCCATAAAAAGAATAAAAAAGATGACGAGGAGTGGTCGAGGCTGCGCGAGGACAATGACCTGCTTTACGTTCGGGACTTTAACGACAATGATTTACGCTACTGGAATCGGATGAGCTATCAAAGTTGCCGTCTGGGGGGACAGTTTGCGCTAAGCGCCGTGGCCAACTTTCGTAGGGATATCTCTGAAAAGCACCTTAAAGTCAGCGTTCTTGACCACTTTCACTCCCAATCCCAGTCAAATTCTGCTGCTGCTAATAAAAAAAAGAAAGCAAGTGGTTTTCCCAAGGCAAGGTGCACCTTGCCCTTGCCCACTTCATCACTAAAACGTGCTATCAGCAGGCGAGCGCCACCAAAACCAATCTTCTTCCGGAAACTTTTTGGCGTGACGGAGTTTACTCTTCCTTTGTGAACCTTAAGTAAGGGCATTTTTTAAGTAGAGTCTATTTGTAGCCTATGATAATTTCAACTAAACTTGTCTTTTCTTATCCACTTCAACATTTTCAGCAATGACCTTGCCGAAACGTACTTCTACCTGTACCGCTTGACTCACCTAGAGCGATATCGAGAGTGGGCTTGGGAGCTGGCACAGGCAATCAACCTACACACTAAAGTGGTGGAAAGTGGCGGTTTTAGCAGCCTGAAGACGGTGAACACTGTTCCACCCACTTTTACTGACCACCAGCCGGCTCACTTCATTTCCGGCACGCTGAAGTTCCTCTACCTGACATTTGCTGATGAGGACTACGTTTTGCCGCTGAAAAAGTGGATTTTCAATTTGGCCGGTCACCCGCTGCCCATTTGCAGCACCAGTGAGCGGTACACTGATGAAATGTGCAAATAACAAAATATTATTGTAAAGTGATGATGATGATAGTAAGCAGCCATTTCATCGCAACCATTTCATCTCGAGCGATTTTATCGCAGCCAATTTTTTTAATTCAGTTTAAAGTACCTTTTGTGTTTTATTAAGTTTCCGTACAAAGTGTTTTAAAAAGAGTTCAAGGTTCATCATCAGTGCATCAAGAGATCAGACGTTGGTGTGTATGTGTGCGTGTGTGTGTGTGTGTGTTGTACAATAGTTTAAAGTAACAACAGCATCAGGCGTGTCAAGGGTGACAGGGTTTTAATCAAAAGTAGTGGTAGTAGCAATAGTAAAAAATATATTGGTAACACAGTCGCAGGACGGAATGCAAAAAAGGCCTGTTTTTTCTGTAGTAGTGGTAATGGTTTTCAATTGGAGAAGAAAAAAAAATCTGATTAAAGAGCAAAAATCAATGGAAAAAGGGGGGGGGGAATTTAAAAGACACAGTTTCAGTGATCTAAGTGTTTGAGCATAAAGCTGACCTGTTCTGAATCGGCAGTAGCAATCAGAATCAATCACTACCAACAGCAAAATATCACTGGCGGCGAGCCGTGGCAGCGGCAGCAGCCCTCACTTGGCGGAGCTGCTGCACCATGGCGTTGAGCTCCTCCGACTCGTAGCCAGTGATGTCTTTGATATTGCAGACGAACTTGTAGCAAAAGTTCTGCCCCCAGACCTTCTCCAGTATGCCATGTTTGTAGTAGTAGCGCAGCACGCGGCTCAGCTTGTCGTAGTCCATCGTCTGGTTGTTCTTCCGCTCGCCCCAAAGTTTTGCCACGCCCTTCGGATTGAGCATCTTGAACTCGTCCTTCACCCCGGTCCACTGAATGTAGCTGGCGTAGTCAGCGTTGGTGAGCAGCTCCAGCAAAAACTCCCACAGCTGAATCTGGTGGCCGTTGGCGCTGTGCGGCTGGTCCTTGAAGGGCCAGCTGAGGAGGGCGCCCCCGCGAGAGTAGGTACTCTCAAAGGGCTGTTGCTCGTTCTGGTGCTCATTTCGTCGTCGGAGAAAGGAGGAAATAGAGGAGGAGGTAGGCAGCTTTTTGACAGGGGCAATAGAACTCAGTCCTTTGTTGCGGGAAAAGTTCACCTCTTCCTCCTCTTCTTCCGCCTCTTCCTCAGCTACTTCCTTTTGCACCTCTTCTACTACTTCTTCTTCCTCCTCTTCTTGATAAGTAATCTGTTGTTGATTGGAGTTGTTCTGGAGTGAAAAAGTAGTCATTTCCTCCTCGTTCTCGTTCCTGTTTTCTATGTCCATTCCAGTAAAGTCCTTTTCAACTTCTTCTTCTACTTCTACTTCCTCCTCCACTTCCTCATCATCGTCCACCTCCTTCTCCACTTTGAAAATGTCGACAATTTTTATCTGCCGAAGGAAGGCCGCTATTACCAGCTGAATCTCCAACTGCTGATTCGGCTGCAATGCCTCTGAGCGGTTGCTCGTCTGCGCCAGAATCGGCTCGCCGTTGTTGAACTTTCGGCCGTTCAGGTAGAAATCAAAGCCCTCCGCCGAGTATTCCTCCTCAATGAGCGATTTTGCCTTGAGAAAGGCAAGCAACTGACGGGGCGTCTCATCCTCCTCAAGGCCGCGGATGACGATGATGTTTCCATTGACGGTGAACATCTTTTGCTCTCGGCGGCGGGTGCTGCTGTTGTTGTTGTTTTTGCTGTTGCTGTTGCTGGTTAAATTTTGGCTTTGAAATTGAGCTTTGCCACCTAGCAGTTGAGCACCTGACGCTTTAGAAGGTAGTGGCAGTGGTGGTGGTGAAGGTGAGACAACCTCGATACAATCATCACTGAAAAGCGAAGAGACGATGCTGAAGGTGATCTGCAGTCGTGAGTGGTACACCTTTAGCTTCAAGGTGACGGCCGGCTCGACCACTTTGTCGAGCAGTTGTCCGTAGCCGGTGAGGGCGGTCTGCGTGAGGACGGGCATGTTGACGTTCAGTTTGGAAATTTTTTCCCCTTCCCTTTCTCTTTCCCTTTCCCCTCCTTCTCCTCCACATACTAGAAGGAGGCAGTACTCGTCGAGGGCATTGAAGCTGTCTACGACGACCTTCTTCTTGATGTACTGCAGAATCTGGTCGGGGGTGGCGTCTAGTTTAGCGAGGACGACGATGTTGTTTGAATTTGTCACCTGGTGGCGAAGGACAATGGCAGTGTTATCCGATATATCATTGTTGCCTCTATTGAGGTCGTATTTAGGAAGAAGAAAGTTGTTCCTGGTGCTGGTGGTAGTAGGTCTTTGGCTGTTAAAGTTGATGTGCATTTTGTGGTTGCTGTTAGTGTTGTTGTTGTTGTTTACGCGTCGGGCGTCCATTTTGCGCCTGATCAACTGCTGCAACTGTTGGTTGATATCGCCGCCGTCGTCGCCGTCGCCGCTGTTGTTGTCATCATTTTGTCGGTAGTGGCCGCGACTGTGGTAGCTGCGGCGGTGGTTGCGGTGGCCGTTATCACTGCCGCCACTGCTGAAGATGAGCGACGTTTCGGTGGCCATTGTGGTGGTGGTGGTGGTGATGAAGGGTGATGATGAAGGGTGGTAGTTGAAGAAAAAGGGGTGAAGAATCAAACACAAAGACAGTAAAGGGGAGAAGAAAAATGAAACCAAAACAAAATGGCACACAGAAGGCTCTTCCACCGGCTTGCACTCTTTGGTTGCGCACGCTGCTGCTGCTGCTGCGACTGCTGTTGTGTGGGCAGAAAGTCTGTGGCGAGGGCCGACTGTAGAAAGCGTGACAGGGCAAGTTAGCGAGAGAAAGAGCGAGCGAGCGAGCGCGCTCGTTTGGACCGCGTAAACTGAAATTCTCTAAGGGCGAACGCTTTTTGCCTTCAAGTGCGTAGCACGCCAACGCACAGCACAGAAAAAGGTCTCAGGAGAACTCAACTCGTTCAAAGAGGGAAACTGCTGCCGTTGCTGCTGCTGCTGCTGCTGCTGCTGCTGCCAACGACTGTCTCTGACTGCCTTGCAGACAATGTGCACACTGTCTTACACTTTACCTGTGTCACACAGCAGACTTGTAACACACACACACAGTGTGCACAGTCACAGCAACGTTCTTTGAGGCGCGCGCTTAGATTTTTTGGCGCGCAGAGCGTTCTTTCTGTGCGTTTAAAGCAATTATTTTTGTTTAAATGCTCCTTATGTTCTCACTCAGTTTTTGTTTCACTCCTTAGCTGCATTTTATTAAGTCAACACAATAATCAAACACAAGAAAGAAGATGTTAAGTTTTGATGAATTTTCAGTCAAATATGTTTTCTAGTTGACGACCAACGCTTTTCTTTAGCCTGTCATAGTACTTTAAAATTGTCTTGTCTACACTTATAGCGCAGTGCTTTGCGGTTTTACACTTGAACTCCGTTTTATCTCGGTAATGAGCAAGAATGCTTTGCTTTTGATTGATCATTCGATTCCGACAATTTGTTGTTTGATTGACACTCAGAAAGGAAACACACCTGATTGGCAGGTGATTGTTCAGTGCAAAGATGTGCTTAGTGCGATGAAAGCTTTTAAAGTTTTTAGTTATGGGTGAATTGAAGAAGGTGTGTTGAGCCATATAAAGGTACGGCGGAATTCGCTCTACCGTTTCATTTTTAACTTCATTAATTATCATATATTTTGTAAGCTGGGTGACCTTTTTTTCCGGTGACACTTGAACGTGCTTGTTTTTGAAAAAGGCAATCTGGTCAAACACAGCTGGCGTGAGGTTTTTCTGTTGTGTAAAAGCAACATTTATAAATCTGTGAACTCATCTTTACAACTTTTTTTCTTTTACTGTTTACTTACTTCAAGCGAGTCAAGCAGTTGGTGCCATGTAAAGTAGGCCGATCTGGGCAGAATGACCTCATCCACGTCAAAGGTAGCAACAAAGTCATGTTGTCGAAGGCTTCGGTACAGGCAATCATTCAACTCGAGGTGCTCTTGAAGCCAGAACTCGTTGTGAGCCTTATTGTGAAAGTAATTGTACAGTGAGTGAACATTCAGTTGATCGGCAGGCAGCGACACTGGCGTCAACTCGACAAACCCCTAAAAACAACAATTGAAAGTTACTTAATTAATATAAAATGCTAATGATAATAGTAGGCACACCTCTTGCTGATAATGGCGCAGAACTTTCTGTAGATGGCGACTGACATCGTGCACGTAGAGGTACACTTTATCAGCGCCCAAAATGCGCACCATCTCCAGCCACTCGACCATTCGGACGCTGTACTCGAGGTTGCCGAAACGAAGCGCCTGAACACAGACGCCAATGCTTCGCCGGCGTTTAGCTTCATTTGAGTTTTCAGTTAAATTCCTCAGGTGATCAGGTGCGTTATCCAGTTTTTGCTCAGCATACTTGAAGACACGCAAGACGTTTGTTGGCCGTTGCTCAAGGCGCTCACAAGAGTTTTTGGCATCTTCACTTGACTGCTGCTGCCGATGCTGAAGTGAAACAGCTCTGGGCACCTTTTGTCGACTGCTAAAGGCAATTGGTATTTTACAAAAGAAAAAGAGCGGCCCTATGTTGGAAAAACTGTGCCACTGCTTGTGTCGTAGTGGCCAGACAAAGGAGACAGTTGACAGAACCGGATGAGGAGAGCTGTCAAACCAGAGAAGGCACCTGGGCGGTATTTAAAGTGAAAAAGAAACCTGTTGATTTGAGCACTGCTAGTTTTGTTTAAAAAGTGAACATACCAAAATCGTTTCTGGGCCACTGTCAACTGTCGTTTTGATTCAGCAATGATCAACACAATTGGGCTGCCTGTTCGTCTATCGTCGTAGTATGCATTCATAAGGTAGATTGGTGACTGGCTTGATTGATTGGTGGTTGAAAAACTGGGCGCCTTCAGCACCTGCCAGTAAAAATTGTTGTGTAGCAGTTCAAGAGGTGAAGTGAGCTGTACATTTGTGCAGTATTTCACATTGATGTACTGCTCTTTAATTGAGTTGTAGTTGTACGATTTTCGTTCTTGATAAAATTCAATAGCAAGATTAGTTGAAAGGTGTTGCCTATGTTTGATATGCTTCTTTTGAATGTATGACAGCTGAGCTTTTAGTTGGCGTTGAAAAAGTATCAACTGAGAAGTGCTGCTCTTTGGTTGATGAGTGTTGAAAAGCTTTAAAAATGATTGTTGATAGAGAACGCTGATAAAGTTGCCGACTATTAAGAGTATGAAAATAAAAATAGTCAAAAACAGATATTTTTTGACATTGCACTCTTGAAAACAAACAAATGATGAACACAAGTTTTTTAATTTAAACATTTTTAAAAATAAAATAGTTAAAAAAATCAAACATTTGCCCTTTGTTTAAAATACGACAATTGGTTGGAAAAAATTACAAGCACACTGCATTTTACTAGTTTAGCAAAAAGTCACGTTTTGACAAAGCCAGTTTATTAAAAAGTGATTTAAACATAAACACAAACAAAATGACAATAAAAAAATTATCATCATCATTGTCAGACTGTCTTTCAACAATCAGATATGCATAAAACAATGTTGTTAACACAAATGATAAAAAATGAATAATTAATTGTGACACATTAAAAGCAATTGTTATCATGGTAAAACAGATTAGCTTAACACAGTTGTATTACATTTGCAAGTTTGCTTGTTGACCTTTCAAATCTTTTTTGTGACGCTTGTTGTTTAGCTTGTGTTTGCTTTTTGGAAACGTACGTTCAGTACTTTAAATGTTGTGATTTGTTGTGAAAAAAAGATTAAAAATGTATAAATTGAAATAAGAAAATGCATGCAAAGGAATTTATTTTTGTCTTTTCTGTTGATGATCAGATAAAAGAAAGAAGATGATCAGTATGTTTGAGATTCCACCTTATTTAGCAGTTAAAGTAGTTCTACTTTCGCTTTCCGTGTTTGCCTTTCTTCTTTGACGCCTTATTCGATCCTGAAATGCAAACAAAAGCCAAAAATGATTAGATGACTAACACAAAAGGACACAGTTTATAGAATCTTACCCTTTCTAGAATGATTATTATTTTGCGATGAGGTGGAGGGAGAGCCACCACTACCGCCAGCAGCACCACCAGCAGAGACCACACCCGATTCGACCGTGGGCGGCGGAGAGTCGGGCGAATCAGGCAGCGGCCCCTGCTTCAGGTGGTCGGCGATGATGCCGCGCAGCGTCTGATTGCACAGATTTCCAAAGGCGACGGCGGCGTTGGCATTGGGCATTCCATTGGCTCGGCAGTTGCTTTGCGGCACTCTCTGAGATGAACTTCCGGAAATGGCGGCAGCGGCGGCGGCGGCCGAGGCGGAGGCAGCCGCAGCTGCGGCCACCTGGGCGTCCGCAGAGAAGACGGAGTTGTTGATGAACTGCAGCTTGCGCAGCCGTTCCAGCTGTTCGACGCTGGGATGGGTGACCAGACAGCCGCCGCCCGGGCTGGTGTACACCTTACTGCGCGGCAGTCGGCTCATGCTCACCCGCTTCACCGGCTGGCTCACATACGGAGCCCTGGCCTGGTAATCGTCCTCGTCGTCGTCGTCATCATCATCGTCGTCATCATCATCGTCATCATCGCCTTCGCATTGTAGATGATCATCATCGCCAAATTCCCCTTCACCCTCCTCTTCAGCCACCTTGGCCAGTTTCTCCTTGATTACAGTTGGTGCCTTGGCGGTTGTCTTTAGCCCTGGGGGAGGAATTGGACCAGAAGCAGCTCCATCTTCATCATCATCCTTTCCTTCCTCCACTTCTTCCTCTTCCTCCTCTTCCTCCTCCTCCGAGGTGGCGTCCATCTCCGCGAGAATTTCGTCAATCTCCTTGTTGGTGATCACCCCTCGCTGCACCAGCTCATTGCGCATCCTCGCCTCAAAAGTGGAGTGAATGGAGCAGAGCAGCGACTCGAGGAGGTAGTTGAGCACGTGGATCGCTCCGGTCTTGTCCACCGCCTGCCACTCCACGGGAATGTCCTGCTGGAGGACGATGAGCGAGGCGATGATCGAGCGGAAGCACCTCGACTTGGCCTCCTCCGTTTCCGGACTCTCCGCGACGGTGAACTCCGCCGCCCGGCTGAGCATCTCCTCGTGGCGGGCGTAGTCGGCGGCCAGGCCGGGCACCTTGCGAATGCCTCGGTAGCCGTACAGCACCTTGCTGAGCTTGTTTCGCGTCGTGCAGATCGCCTGCTCAACGTAGTAGCAGCTGATGCGCTTCAGCGCGTTGATCGACTCGATGTTGTGCGTCATCTCGAGGTACTTCGCCTTGGTGTTCGCCGACTCAAAGTGAAACAGCTCCAGGTAGAGGCTGAAGTAGACGACCAGCAGCTTGTGGTACTGGGCGATGGCCTGCCGGAGGCGAGCCTGGGCGCGGTGGACCGCTTCGCAGGCTCGCAGGTCGATCAGCTCGAGGGCGGCCAGCGTGGGGGCGGTGGTGGGCGGCGGCGGCTCGCGCTTGTCGATCAACACGGCGGCCTGCTTGTGCGTGGTACGGCGAGTGATGGGGGTCAACTTTCGAGCGAAGGTCTGCTCGATGACGCAGGGAGAGGTCCACAGACGGATGGCCTCCTTCAGGGTGGCCATGTTTGCTAAGGATCAGGGTAAAGAAGGCGTTCAAATGGTAATTTCATTTCAACTTTTTCTCTAATTTAGCACTTACCTTTGGGTATGTTCGCGCTGAGGCGGTTAATATTTGGACAACGGAGGGAGACGTTCAACGTCGCCAAGTGACGTTTCAGCTCGGCATCAAAGGGCGGAAAGAACTCTCGAATCATGTCCTTCATCAGCGTGTGCGCCATCGAGTCGGGCCCGTTGATGACCGCCATCAGCTCCATCTCAAAGGAGGGCCACGAGGTGAAGCACCGCTGGACGAAGAGGACATCGAGGATGCCCTTCAGCTTCTCCTGGCGAGCCAGTTCGCCGGCCGTTCCGCCGGCCGCCGCCTTTACCACCGTCTCATCGACCTCGCCAAAGTTGAACACCTTCACCAGCTGCTGGACGACGCCCACTGAGGGCTTATCCAGCTGGGCGACCAGATTGTTTCGGTAGCTGGCCATGGCGGCGGTGATGAGCCGATTGAACATCTCACTGTAAAGGCTGCTGAAACCGGGAATGTTGTTCTTCAGGCAGTTGACGATGGTGCGCTTGATCTCCTTGTGCTTTGCGCCGCGAACCTGGTTGACAAACTCATTCAGGTAGCAGACGGCCTGGCGGAAGATGAGGTCGATGGCGTCGTCAAAGTAGGCGTTCAGCAGGTGGACCGCTCGGCTCGCCCGCATGTCGATCATCTGAATTGCCTTGATGATGTTTTGGTCGGTCAGCTTGGGATTTAGAGGAATCGATGGCGGGGGAACGGGCGGCATTGGAGCCAGTGCAGCAGCGGCGGCGGTTGAAGAAGAAGAAGTCGTAGAGCTAGAAGCTGTTTGACTGCTGTTGTTGTTGTGGTTGTTCTGCTGATGTTTTCCGCCCTTGCGAGAGCCTTTGTTTTTACTATTTCCTGAAGTTCCAACGGGGGTGATGGTTGTGGTGAGAGGAGCAGCGCTGGTGGCAACGTGGACTACTGGCGGGACGTCGTTCTTCAGATTGCCCTCTCGAGTTTCAGTTTCAAAGATCGACTTTACCACCGGCTGCAAAGCGGGCAGTGAGGTCCAGATGTCGATTGCCTCCTGGTAAACGATTTTCTTCTGTTGGATTTCACCTAAAAAGGTTTCAAGAAAATAATTTAGTCACTTTTGTTTTAAAAGCAAGCAAACACTTACTTTTAGCGCACTTATTTGCCTGATCGCCACCACTGCCACCGCCGCCCACTCTGGCCTCCTCCTCCTCCTCGCTGTCGTCGTCGTAGCGCTGAATCTCCACGCCCTTCACTATCAACTCCCAGCGGAGTTCATTGTTGAAGGAACTGAGAAAGAGGTGGCGGAGGTTCTCCACAAAGCCCATCATCATCGACCGCTCGCCGACGGCCACTTCGCGAATGTCTATCATGTACTGCTTCCAGCCGGTGTGCTTGCTTCGCTTCGGCGTCCGGTTCGCCCACATCTCCGAGTGTATGTCGTACATGTCGCGGAGAAGGCGCTCCAGACAGGCCACCGCCTCGGGCACGGGCATGCCCAATTTCACCGCTTCCTCGGCGGTCTCTTTCACGCCGGCCACGGAGCCCTCGGCCAGGCCGGCGGTGTGCCACTGTCGGGAGAGCTCCTCGCGAGACTTTGGCTCACGGCGATCCAGCTCCGCCACCAGGACATTGCGGTAGTCGACCAGCGTCTGCTCGATGTGCACGCAGTAGAGGTTCTCGAACTCGGCGTTCCCGGTGGGGATGGCCGTCTCGACTGAGGTGCCCGCCGGCATATCCGACAGGGCGTCCTGGTCTCCCACGCGGCGCATCACCTCCACGTAGCCGGCCATGTGCTGGAAGACGGTGCCGAGGATGCTGCTGACGGTGCGGAGGAAGTACCGCTTGAGGATGACGGCGGCCAGGCCGATGCGGGCGTCAATCAGCTCGGTGGCGTTGATCAGCGTTCGGGAACGGCCGTTCGCCGGGTGCTGCTTCAGTCGCTCCAGCTTGGCGATCTTCTTCATCGGCGCAAAGATCATCTCCAGCAGCTTGGCGAAGACCGCCTCGCTGGTCCACATGTCGACGTTGCGGCGCAGGGCGAGGACGTTCTCGGTTTCTGCAAACAAACAAAAAAGCGAAGTTTTAATACGGTTTTACTCCGGATGATTATCAAGGTTATCAAGCTGATAGACACGAGTGCTTACCCTTCAGCGGAGAGATGACCGACTGGTCCAGTGCCGCATTCCCATCGTCGTCCTCCAGGTCGGCGTCAGTGAAGGAGGCAAACTCCGCCTCGACGTAGCGCACCTTCTCCAGGCGAATGTCGTACTTGCTGGAGATCTCCAAAACGATGCGTTGCTCAAGGAGGAGGATGAAACCGCTGCGCACGGCCACCATCACCGCGCTCATCAGGTGCCGCTGAAGGTGACTGAGATTGGGCAGCCGCTCCACGCCCAGGTCGTTAATGGTGGTGGGGCAGATGTAGGGCGACTCGTTGGCCAGCGTCTGCGGATTCGAGGATCGCGCCGGGTCGGCGAAGAAAGTGTCAAAGACAGCGCGGCGGAACTTCTGTCGCTCCTTGCTGTGGAGGATGTTCGCCTCGAGGCGCCTTCGTTTGGACTTCAGCTTGCTGAAGTCGACATTGATGTGCTGATCGAGGCCGTAGTTTCGGAGGAGCAGATCGACGGGCAGAACCTCGTCGGGGTCCATCTGGCGGACGTGGTCGTTGCGGAGCGTCCAGATGAGGCGTTCCAGGCTGGGGCCAATGGCGGCGACCATCGCTTGGCTGATCACCAGGGCGATCATCTTGCGCACCTTGATGCTGGCGGTCACCTGAGGAGGAGTAGGAGGAGGTGATAAAGGTGAAATGGAAAGGGATGACTCGGACTGAGAAGCCGCTGAACAAGGAGGCGCCGACGAAGGAGATCGAGGATGAGAGCGTGATTGATTTCCCTTTTCATCTTTTCCTTCTCCTTTCTCGCTTTCCATCTGCTGCCGCTCGTCTTCGACCTCTTCTTCTTCTTCATTTTTTCCCTCACTTTCATCCTCTCCATTTTCAGCACTGCTGTTTTCCTGGTCATTTTGGTTGCTTTGCTGCTTGTCCGCCTGCCCACGTTTCTTAAGCATCCTCAGCTTCAGTATCTTCCGTCGGCTGCTCCGATAGCCGGGCAGTGACTTGTAGTGTCGAGAGCGACGGGGACACCGATTGTAGACGCGCATCTCCTTGAACATCGCCTCGTAGTCGGGCCCACTGTCTTCGTCTTCGTCCTCCTCATCTTCCTCCTCATCCCCCTCTTCGTCTTCCTCCTCATCGCTTTTTGCCTCTTCATCGGCTGATCCCTCCTGATCAGAATGGTTTCCTTTGCACGAACAGGAATCCGAGTGCACATTACTGTCAGAAGAATGGCCACCATCACCATCCCCAATCCCATCACCACCCTTGTCATCATCAGAGCGAGAAGAGGCCGAATCAGAATCCGAATTATCATCACCACTCGAGGAGAGGGCTTCGGCGGAGAGCGGTTTGCCGGAGGCGAGCAACTTTTGCAAGTCCTGCAGGTCGACCACCGTCTTGAGGCCATCGGCGGCCACTACCTCCTCGACGCCGATCACCAGCAGCCGACTGTAGATCTGCTCAAAGGCGCTCTTGATGAGGAACTTCAGGCGGATGGAGGCCTCCCGGGAGCGCAGGTCAATCAACTCGATGGGGTCGGGCGGATTGAGCATTGACTGCTCCTCGGAGTAGGCGTCGCCAAAGATGGCGGTGATGGCGCGGCTGAAACCAGGCAGAAGACAGTGACGAATGGCAGCAGACAGGAGTAGGGTGCACTGCTTCTGCTCGCGGGTCAGCTGATAGGCAGTGGCAGTGGGAAGGGGTCGTGGCTTGGGCTTGCAAGTGCCATCATCATCATCATCATCAGGTGGAATTCCCTTGGATCCTCCCGGGGTCTTCCGCTTTCGCCAGGTCAGACTGGCGTTAGAGTCCGAGTCGCTGTAGCTGTCCTCCAGCTCGTAGGGGTTTGGCGGATCGGAGCAGCTGCTGCTGCTGCTTCGACTTGGGCATCGGTCGAGGCTTTTGCTTCGCCGAGCAGACATGTTGTTTGAAAACCTGAAGTTTGACGTTTTTAAAACAACATACTATTTAAAGGGTTTGTATTACTACTACCTTTTTCCGTTTGGGTGGATCAGTTCAACCTCAGCCACCTATTCTCAAGTTTCCAAAGTAAAAAAGGTTGCCTAGGTAGTGAGAAAGAGTAAGGTTCAGTAAGGTTTGGCAGCCAGGCGAAACTCTACACAGCAATCACGGTTGATGCTGTTGTTGTCTGTTTTGTCATTGACAACCTGGCACAGACAGACACAAGTTGAAACTTTGTCTTTTACTTACGGCAAACCGACGAGTACTTGATATGATGATTGGTGAGAAGTGAAGAAAGGGGAGAAAGAGATGACCAATTCCAGAATCCTCTCTTACGCTCAGCTGAAGATGAGGAAGTGAAAAAAGAGGATGAAAAAGAGAAAGTATTTTGGCAGGTCGGCCGAGGAAAATGGCCGAACAATAAGAAAGGATGAGAGAGCAAGCTGGCTCAAAGTGAAATGCAGCGTGATCACGGCAGCAACAGCAGCAAAGCTGTGTGCAGACAGAGACGGCACTACTGGATGCTCATCACAGCACACTGAGAACACACCGGCTCGCACTGACTGCTAGCTCTTCCACCACCACCACCACCACCACCGCTGGACAACAATGTACCAAGTGAGAGGGGCAGCAGCAGCATTCAACGGTGGAAATGGCAGTGCGTGTCGCACAGAAGCGCCGCCGCTGCAGCGGCAGTGCTCTTTGCGGCGGCGGCTTACGCTTAATTGAAACTCTTACGGTGCCAGGTCCACTCAACTGTGACGGGCAGTAGTTTACGCGCGCCGCCGACCCAAAATTCGGCGGCGCGCGACGACGGCGCTGGCAGCACTTTTGTCATTCTCTGGGGAGAAAGAGAGAGAAAGAAAGAAAACGAAGAAGCGCTCTCTCTCTTTCTCTCTTCTCCGTCTAGCGGCTATGTCGCAGTGAGTGACTATCAGGCCATTACAGGCTGCCACAAAGCTTGTACGTCGTACAATGTGTGGTAGCTGCGGCAGGTTGAAAATTGAAAAAGAAAAAGGGCGTGTGTGTTTAGGGTGTGTGTGTGTGTGTGCTTGTTCAAAGTGAACAAAAAAACCAGCAACCAAAAGGGATCTTTGAAGCTAGACAAAGAGAATGAAAGAGGTTGAGCAACGCTGCAAACCTTTTTGTTCTAATCAAGAAATCAGGATTATTTTTTTAAAGTACAGAAAATGTCCTCATTTGATTAGCTTCGGTACACAATTTTCCCTTTGCTTGATAGCAATGACACAATAACAGATGTTGTTTTGCTTTTGATGCGAGGCCACAATCACAAATTCATCGTCGGCAAGCATTATCATTGACAAACCTTTTTGACTGAGAAGTCTGTTCAGCTAATTCACATAAAGGCTAAACAAAAATAGAATGTTTTGTTAATTAAAAAACAAACACAAAAGAAAGTAGAAAAAGACTATTAAATGTGTTCAAATAATATAAATCAAAGGGTTAAAGCGTATAAAATAAAGGTTACAAACAAAAAACACTTCAGAGAAAGCAAGGACACACAAACAGTGAAAATTGCTTGATAACACATTCACTTAGAGTTGTGCATTGAAAAACAGTTAAAAAACTGCCCAAAAAAATTCAAAAAAAATCACAAATAATTAAGGGTGAAATAAAGCTCACTGTGCTCATTGTTCCTTTAGGTATAGTTATGTTGCTGGTGATAGTGATCATCTTTTTCTAGCAGTTTTTTCCTGCTGTTCTCTTTGTTCCTCTTTTTGCTGTTTTTCTTCTTTGACCATCTCTTCAGTCCAGTTCAGCTGTCTCAGCAACCGCTCTCGATTGATAAGGGTAAAGTCGATGACACTGAAAAGCGCCACTCGCCAGGAGTGTCGGGCGCGGGCGGCGTCAAAAGTGGGCGAATTATGCGGAAAAATGTTCAGCTGGCCGAGGGGCAGCCCCTTGATGACCTTCCTCCGAAAGAGCTCCTGGCACATGAAGGCCTCAAAGTAGGCGAGCAGTAGAAGGCCACTGTTTGCTTTGGATTGCCTTGGAGTGTTGCCTGTTCCAGAAGTACCTCCGCTACTACTGTTGTTCGTATCAACTTTGAGGTTCTTCAGGTTCTTCAGCAGGCTGCTGTTTGTCTTTGGCTGATGCTGTGTTCTAGCACCATTTGGATTGGCAGCATTTCCACCACCACCACCACCGCTCAGCACTGAGATGGACTGGGCCAAGTTTGGATAGCGGTAATTCAGTCTGACGCCGGTGTCCAGGCCGTGCAAGTCGAGGTAGATGTCGCGAAGGTAGCTGCGGACGCCAGCCGACGCCCACCGGTAGTGGGGTGCCCCCAGGCAAGGGTTCGGGTCGAGGAAGAGAATGGTGGAGTAGATGGCAGACCGGTCGCTCACCGGCGGGCCCTGGTACGCGGTGATGTCGGTGACGATGACCAGGTACCAGTGCCACCGCCGGTTTTCCTCCAGCTCACGGTCGCCGCCGCCGGTTTTCACGCCCACCTCGGCGTGCTCCCTCCTGGCCCACTCTAGCTCGTCGGAGAAGATGTACTCGTCCACTTCATCATCATCATCTTCATCATCCTCATCATCGTCCTCATCTTCTTCCTCATCGTAAACTTTTTTGCCTCTTTTCTTTCCCTTTTTGTTGACGGCTGCTGCTGCTGCTGAAAATGCGGGATCGCTCATGCGAACCAGAAAAACGAGGTACTCCTTGTCGCCTAGTCGATGATGTTGTCTGAACTTTCGCTTTTCCGCCTCGCTCAGTTTCGGATAGCGGTCAATGGTGCCGAAGGTGGCGCTGTCGAAGAGGACGACGCTGCTGCGAAGTGCCGCACAGTCCCCGGTCTGGACCCGCTGTTGGAGAATGTAGTGCAGGCCAAAACGGAGGAGGGCTCCGCCCAGTGGTGGAAATGGATTCGATCCGCCGCCGCCGCCGCCACCCAGAGAGAGCAGGTCTCGGCCCATGATCAGCGAGTAGTGCGCTCCACTGGCCGGGTAGCTGACTAGAACCTGCTTCAGCAGTGTGGGCAGTGGTCGTTGCTGGAGGTAGTGATAAGTTGATAAGGGGTGAAAAAGGGGAGGTTAGTATATGGTAACTGGAAGCACTGGTTGATAAGGATTCTAGGTAATAAGATTTCATTGCAAGCCATTTTATCGCAGCCATTTCATCGCAAACCATTTCATTGCGCGACCTTTTCATCGCATGCAAACTAGCAGAGAGAGTTCCTAGGTAACCCAGACCCCCGGTATATTACTTTAACTAACGAAAAAGTTGCGATAAAAAGGCTCGCGATGAAATGGTTGCGATGAAATGTCCGACTACCGTTGATAAGCTGCTTGTCTTATTGCATCGTACCTCATCGTCTTTCCGCTGCTCCTTGTCCACCTTGATCAGCTTTCGCGTGGGAATCGGTGGCGAGTGGACGCTTCGCTTGCCGGCCGCTGCCAGTCGACAGTAGTTGTCCCGCTTGCAACTGTTCCACGACTCGAAGACCAGTCGTTTTCGTTTGGGAAGGGTTTTTGGCGGTTCCTCCTCTTCTTCTTCTTCTTCCTCTTCCTCCTCTTCAGTATCCTCGTCATCGGCGTTAAGGCTTTCCTTGGTCAACTGCAGAGATTCCACCTCTTCTCCATCCTCATTATTATCACAATCATCATCACTGCTGACTCCAGCTTCTTCAGTAAAATCATTGTTGTTGAGCAACTGAAGAAGGTTGCCTTATATTTTGGTGATAAATTGGCATAAGGTTATTTGGGTTAAACTTAGAAATCTGCTGTTGTTTAGATTGCCTTACCCTTTAAACCGGTGCTGACATTACCATTTTCCTTCTGCTCACTGTAGTTTCGCTTCAAGGAGCCCCTCTTTACCGTGAGCTCTCGGTTTCGAGCGGCGCCGGCGTTTTGTGCGGCCATCATCTTTGCCTAGTGATGTATTTGCTGACAGAACAGAACAAGCAGAACAAACGTTACGAACAAGCACTCAATCGTCAATAGATAAAAAGAAAAAGAGGTGCACTTACTTGATAGTTGTTGTCGCTAACGTAGTCGTTCCAGTTAAAGAGATCAGCAAAAGCAAGGCAAACAACAACAACAACAACAACAAGAGCAGAGGCAAAACCAATGGGCCTGTGTGTCTGCGAGCGTGCGTTGATATAAAGGCAGAAATGACGAAAAAGATAGCAATGACAACAGCAGGTGAATCTTCCAGCAGACAGAATGACACTCTTTGCCCACAATTCCACTGCCGAAAAGTTGACCAGTCAATAGGTATAAAGTGAGTAATGGTAGAGTCAATAGAAGCGAGTATCAAGTACGGTATCTAACAGGCACAGGCACAGGCACAAGCACACACGCACATATGCGCACACACACACACACACACACACCTAAACAACACTATTGTCTGCTGGCTGTTTATGTGCGTACTATGAGAGCCGCCGCTGTCACTACTGTTAACACTACTTCTACCACCGCTGCTTTCACCACCATCAAAATCACTACCCCAGTGTGCACTGTGGTGGTAGTGGCAAGGCTGAGGGTGAGGGGTACTGAGGGCCGAGGGTAGAAGAAGGAGAAGAAGGAGAAGAAGAAGTGCGCTGCTGGACCCGTTTTCTGCCCAAGCAAATGTACAAGTGTGCTATGGTGCTGTTGCTAGGGCATATTCTTTCTGGCTGCTGCAACCGTTGCATTAGAGCAAGTAAATGTGCTGTGCTCCTCTGTGTGCTGTGCCTTCCAATGCCTGGCACTGGATGGCGCATAACACCGGGCGTCAGCCCGGTGCGAAGTTACTGTTACCCGCGAGATTTTTGGTACA
>JAALOO010000627.1_pt1 | contig 30099 bp, 20 predicted proteins | sample 7257641 | NCBI WGS metagenome assembly JAALOO01 (sample SAMN14085613, study PRJNA598686) | mite metagenome | biome: ENVO:01001000; feature: ENVO:01001002; material: ENVO:01001226; isolation source: single female mite from University of Michigan culture on fish food culture... ...
AGAGAGAGAGAGAGAGAGAGAGAGAGAGAGAGAGAGAGAGAGAGAGAGAGACTTTGCCGTAGCTGAGCGCGTTTCCTTTCACAGCAGAAGATCGGCGCTTCTCAGCATCAGTAGATTTGAGGGGGCAGAATAAGCATCAGCAACAGCAGAATTACCATCCCCTCGCCCCCTCCCCATCACCATCACCATCATCATCAGCCGCATCTCCAGCGCCTCGACGTAAGATAGATGGCCAGGCAAAGGCAAAGGCAGGGCAAGTGAAATGTGCAAAGTGCGGCGATGGCAGAATATTCACCAGCGCAGCAGCAGCAGGCACACACGGATGATTCCTCTTCCCGAGTGCAGTGCAACCAGTGCCAAGTGTGTCTAGGCGAGCAGCAGTTGTGCTCTCTCTCATCTTAACGAACGACGGACGACTGGTGCAGTTTCAACGACAGCATAGTAAGCAGAGAAAGAGAGAGCCCAAATGACGCCAAGTGATAATGACGATAAATGGGATGCTCGCTCGTCCCTGCGACGCCGCATCAACGACGCTGCACGCACCACTCGCAATGGATGGGATGGGATGGAGGGATGGAAGGAAAGGGGAGTGAGTGAATGAGCTAGTGTGCAGAGTGCTCTCCGGGTGCTGTGCCAAGTATTTGCTGGCGCTGGTGGTAGTTGTGGTGGTAATGCTGTTGATGTCGGTTGCCTCATACTTTAACGGCGCCTTCTACTTCTTCTTCTTTTCTGCCAGCAGCACAACTGCTCATTCACAGTTCGCTCTACTCAATTCAGTGGCCTTCTCCAGCACCAGCATCCTCGCCGCTCCACTGGTTCCGCTGGTCATTAGCCGTGCATCGTGCTTCTAAGCTTCTGTAGTGATGTGGCGAGCGTACACTGGCGTCTTTCTCATTACACATTCTACAAACTACTTTTCTTTGAAAGCACGCATAAAGTATGGGCGAATATTCTGAACTCTAAAAGCATACTCTTTAATTTGCCAAATATGGCAATACTGCTGCAAGAGAGAAGCTAAAGAGCAGTTAGCTGCTCTTTTTTTCTATGCAAATAAGACCACCGTCGTGCAAACGCCTTCTAAGAAGAATTTGCGAAAGAGTTGCCTAAACATAATAAACAGTGGCAAATCAACAGGCGTCTGAATCTACAAGTTTCATCAACAAGCAATGAAATGAATGTATGCTGCTAGTCGAATCGTCTGCGTTTCGATGGCCAGCAGAGTTTGGACAGATGTGTGTTCTGGTATTGGTATTAGGCAAAAGTTCACTAACCAGAAGCAAGACAGGGGTCACTGTGCGCTCAAACGTTTGGACAAGGACTGACCAGGCAAAGTAAAAGAGAGCGAGATGACTTGATTCTGCAGCTGAAAGAATCGCCTTTAATGTTTGCAGAACTTTGATGCTACACAAAGCACTCGTTTGTGCAATGCAGTGTTATTCTACCCGGTGGTGTTGCACTAAAGTTCCTAAACTAACTGCAACAGTCTGCCAACGGTGAACTGTGTAGAAACTTATTTTGCAACCCAAAAAAAGGAAAACACTGTCTGATTCTTTCAGTTCGATAGAAGAGGATTTTTGGGTGACTTGCACTTACCACACAACTCTTCACAAGAGTTTTAAAATCTTTGCCATCTCTTGTGGTAAGCGGAAACTTTGAAAAACGCTGAAAAACTACACTTTTTTCTGTTTGACTGAGAAATCCGTCATCCAGTAAGTGGAAAAGAAAAAGAGAGATGACTTGATAAAGGAAAATGGAATGACTTTAAAAAAAGAGAAAGAGAAAGTGAAGCTATCAGAAAAGGGAGATGCAATCAGAACTTGTGTGAGGAAGAGATGGCACCAACAAACAAGCCTCCTTCAATGTGTCTGTGTGCAGACAGTCAGTCAGGTCTAGGACCCATCTGCAGCGCTGATGACCTCTCACTGATGGCGCGTTAGGGTCAACTCGCGCCAGTGTGTGTGACTTTATGGGCAGTGTTCACCAGTGAGCGTAGGTGAAAGGTCATCAGCTCGTGCTTCATCAGTTCATGTCCTCAGTTTGCCACGCGTCAGCAGCGTCTTTTGGAGGAGCTGCGTCGGCTGCGAGGAAATGAGTGGCCCTACTGCTGCTGCTACTGGGGACAAGTGAATGTGCTGTCTATTTCTCTTTCCTTTAGTCTCTGTGAGCTGTATAAATGAGTTCGGGGTGACAACTGCGTGCCACCACCACCACTTGGTAGTAGACATCTTGCTTCAGCGATCGTAAAACCTAACTGTCAACTGGCTGGCGCACACGAGCAAAGAAAGAAAGAGACGGGCACTGTTAATTGCCGCTGAGACAAGCCCGGCAAAATGCTGCGCTCCGGGATGAGCTTGCCGACGATGACGACGACGACGAGAGGGAGAGAATGATGCATGCACTGGAAAATGTGCACCAACATCACCATCACCACCAGTGCACCCGCCATGTGCTCCAAAGGAGACACGCACAGGAAACTCGCCGATTCGACATTTTTTTCCCTGGCTCGACTTGCAGAAATGAATGAACGGTCATGGGCTGAAGAAAGTAAAAGGAAGAAGATGTGCTACTACAGGATGGCCAACTCTGATGCGGTAATGGCTGTAAATTGAACAAGCAGGAGGCAAGAGGGGACAAACTGAAGCGGTGATAGACGTGAGCGAGTGAAGAAGTTCTGAAACGACGTAGTGCTGCAGCAGCAGCAACGACCAGCGCTGAGCCTGTTTGTTTTGTTTAGCTAGCGTTAAACTCGTGTTAATGCACTCGATGGAAGAAAATTGACGATTAGATTCTTGCCTAGCACCCAAGACCATTACCAAACACACACCAGGCAGTCAGGCGAAATTCGACGATTAACTTGTACCAAAGGAAAAGTCAGTTCAGTGATTAGTGATCAAACTGAACATGAACATTGCAGTAAACTAAAAACAAGAAGAAACTGTCCTGTTGTCAAACTGTACTTCAACTTCCTCACCCAGCTAACACCCAGCCAGAGTGCATCAAGTGTGCTTCATCCATATAGTGCCTCGTCCAGAAAAACAGTGACAGTGCAGTTGCACACTGCCTAATGATCATGGCAAAAAGATCATGTTATGAGCAGCAAATTAATTTAAAAAACTCCGATACTCATCAGTGCACAAATCAAGTTGACGGTCGGCCATGCATGCACTGGTGGAATGAGGGAAAAAGAAGAAACAGCTCTTCAGCAGCTTCATCGTCCATGTGGACAAATGATGCAAAGTGTGCCATAATTCCTGCACTGGTGCCTCTTTTACAAGAAATCCAGAGGCAGCTAAAGCTCAACTAGGTACCACCAGCAAAGACAAGTAGTCAGGGGTGGAGGAGGAGGAAGAGGCCTTTTAAATGTCTGATGAGGCCCAGCAGTAGCAAGTGATTAAGCAGTCGCTTTACGCAGTTAAAAGTCCCGTTTGAGGGAAGAGAAAGGGCGAGAGGGAGAGTGTCACAGAAAGATTGTCCGGCTGCACGCGTGTTTTGCAGGCTCTGTCTATGACCATGTCTGCCTGAGTCAGACAATCTGACTTGTTGCCGCTGGTGCTTTACTGCTCCTCGCTCCTGCTTTCAGTTTCTTCTCCTTCAGGCCATTAGCTGAGACAGGAGCTTTGAAAATTGAGCTTTAAAGCTTACTACTATTTCTACTACTTCTAAATACGCCAGCTGCTGACAATTAAACGAGCCACAGCGCGAGTTAGATGAGCTGCTGGTGAGCGCACAATAATAAATGGGGCTGAACGGCACCCCTAATGCAGATCATTTGGAGGAGCAGAGAAAATCAGAGAAAAGTCGCTGAGAATTGAAATGAGCTTTCTTTTTTTGTTTTAGCTTTTTTGTATTCTGGTAGTAGTAAACGAGAACACACCATTGCTCTGAAACATTTCTACTACTAAGTGGTCACACTAAAAAGAGACCAAATGTGGTAGTACCGGCGGAAGGAGCGCAACAGTTGCCCACTGCTACTGGTCGATTGCAAACTTCACAATGGATGCAAAACAGTTGCAATTCTCTAATGGAAAGCAATACAGTCTCTTGACTGCTCAAGTCTAGACAACAACAAGAAAACAGCGAATCATCTGGGAGCATTGCCAAGTGTTCGGGTTGGTGATGAGGCACCTCAATGAGGCTTTGTTGGTTAAGCCAAAGGAAAGAAACAGTGTTGCAGATTACCAGCACTAGTGGCTCTGACACCACCACTCACCACTACTCAGAGCTCATCTCAGTAGTGACGTTCCTGACGGGTAGACCGGAAAATGAAAAGAAGTACTTCACAGAATGAGCAGAGGTGGCGCAATTGTGCACTTTCTCTCTGGTGGTGATGCAGTTTAGAAAGAAAGAAAAAACTGATTGCGCTGATCAGTTGAGGAAAAAAGGAGCTAATTGGCACAGTTGCCCGTTCATCTCTCCTCCTCCTCCTCCTTTTTTTCTTTTTGAGCCCCTGTCTCTTTTGGCAAAGAGTGGAAAAAGAGTTGACGACGACGGCGGCGGTTGTTTGCTCAGGCGAATCACTGCTGTCCCAATGATGATGTTTGGGTGCCAAGGGAGGAATGGTGCTCTCGGCTTGGTGCCTGTCACTGTCTGCGCACAGGCATCAACCAGCAGTAGTTGAAGGGAGGCAATGCCGTCACACTGATGCTAATGCAGACGATGGCATCCTGGGCAGTTTGGGCAGAACAGAGCAAGTACGCAAACGCAAACTCAGACTACAGCAACAGATTGCCAGCTCCAATGCACAGCAGAATGCAAAGTTGAATCTGCACTGATGAAGTGGCATTACCGCACAAACACTACCACCACAACCACTTACTGTGGGCAGAAAAAATGATCTGGAAAGAAATACAAACAAAAAACACTAATCAAGAAAAAGAATGATTGTACAGAAATGCTGCTGCCAATACAGAAAATGGCAAAGGTGAGCAGAAAGGAAAGCAGGAAAGCACCACCAGACGTGTTAGCCTAGTAGTGCCTTGCGGCAAATGAAAGAATTTTTTTCAATTAATTACAGACAATTAGTTGAATTACTGATTCTGTATGCGTCATAATCAGAATACACACAAATTCTTTTTCAAGAATTTAGTGAACCACTTGATGTCTGAATAGCCTGACCAACCACCGGCAAATGTCGGAAACATTTTTGAACTAGACTGACAAACTCAAAACAAAAAAATAAAAAAGCGAAAAAAGCGGAAAAGAAAAAAGTACAGTAGCTGAAGAATATTTGCGGTCTTTGCATGTGTGCGGTTGCTTCACTAGTCCCGCACACTGTGCCTGTTTGTCTGTTTGCCAGTTTGCCTACAGTTGTGCGCCACCACTGTATTGTCGGTTAGTTTCGGCAGCAGCAGGCACTTTATCATCGTCATCATCGAAGTAGCCAAGATCTAATGACAAGATCGCGCCAAGGCAAAATGGCGCCTAGAAAGGCAAATGAGAGTGAGAGAGAGAGAGAGAGAGTGAGAGAGAGCGGAGATGTGAAATGAATGAGGCGGTGGTAGTGATGGCGGCAACAACGGGCGGTGACGCAAAGGGAGGGGAAATGCAGGCAAACAGTCAGATAGGGACAAGACACCAGTACACTACTCCAGCAACGAGTGGGAGAACAGAGAGCAAAGACAGGCAGAGAGTGATCGCCGACGCCGATTGCCGGGAGCCACTCAGACAGGAGAAAGTACGGGTGCAAAAAGCGAAGCACAGAACCACGGAGGAGCAGATTCTGTTGGAAGATGCTGTGAATCGAAAGCACACAACGAAAGAATCGGCAAAATATTTTGGCACTCGCTTTAAAATGCAGCAGTGTGAGCAGTGTGCCGCCGCAGCAGCAGTGACAGCTGCCACTGTCGCAGGAGTCGAGGAAGAAAGGAAGAAGAATCAGGGAGTTCAGTGACGAAGTCAGTGGCGGTGCAGCTAACAAACACAGCTACACCAAAGACAGACAGTGAAAGATGCGCCGTCGCTGATTCTATAGAGCGAGATGCGGTCGAGGCAAAGCAGACAAGACAAACCAAGGATGGGGACTGTTGAATAGAATGAGATAGAGGCAAACCATGGCGACGGCTGTGACATCGGCAGTCTGCTTTGTCAGTGTGTGCCTTCTGCCAAGGATGTGTGCGTCCCAGCATCTCTCGGTGTCTCCATTTGCTCAGTTTGGCTGCAGTTTAGTTTTTTACCATTCTACGCCACCACCACCGCAACTCTCTGATCTTTTTCTCTTAGTTGTGTGAGACGCTAATTAAAATTAATTAACCAACCAACGAACCACAGCAAACTGAGTAGTAGTAGTGCACACATTTTGTTTGTTCCTTTTGCGCTGTTAGGGCTAAGAAGACAAACGGGGGAGCCAAATCTCAATTGAACGCTAAGAACGGCGGGGCTTTGCAGAAGATAAATCTCGGCAGAAGATAAAAACAGAGAGAAAGAATAAGACAGAACTTGCCTGATTCTGTTTGGTTTCTGAGTTTTAAAATTGTAATTGGTTCATTCTGTCTGCCATCTAACAAGACCAAGCATTATCTGAGTTGGCTTTAGGTCCTCAATGCCGGTCTAACTAGTGGAAAGATTAAAAGTGCATATGTTGTCTCTTCTCTTAAAAGGCTCACTCTTCACACTTTAGAGGCGCATAGTGAGCCAGCTTTGTCTTTTCCCTGCTTTGTCGGTAACATTTTCCAAATTCAATTTAGTGAGCACTTTCACTGAAAACTTTCAATTTTAGCATTTCAGGCAGCGCCAGTCATTAGTGCGACTCAAACAGAAGAGTAGCTGCGGCGGCTCTCAGTGACATAAAAGTCAATTTTATGAAGGAACTGTAATTAGTCCTCTTGAGAGAATGACAACTTTAGAACTATAGAGTGCAGAGCAGCATTTGGTTTGCTCTTTTTGTTGTTGTTGTTGGTAGTGACTTCAAATTTTGACTGACAAACGAGTTAAAAATTATGAGCGACTTATTGCGCCAGTGGAGCTCTCTTGTGCATTAGTGACATCAGCAGTGCTGCAGCAGTGCCGGCACTACTGAAAACACATCAAAAAGAAACAGATGAAAAAGAAAAATGGGTGCAATTGGTGCAATGCGCAAATATGCGCAGCTTTAAGAGAGTCATCAGTTGAGATTTTTAGGCGCAATAATCAACAGTTAATACTGAAACTGAGCTGAGCAGGGCAAAAATCAGTAACCAACAACTGAGAACAACGGAGAGAAAACGGAAAAGGCAATCAGAGAATAAGCAATGGCAGTTGCCGTCTAACTCTCTCGTCTTTTTTGCCCCTCGTATTCACATCTTCACCGACAGTAGACTGCCAGACAGGAGAAACAAAAACTCTCAAGAAACCTACTCCAACGAGACTGGAGCACACGTTGCCAGTTGCAACTGATTCTGAGCACACACAGCACCCAAAAGCAGAAGAACATGTGCCGATTCATTGTAGTGATCATTCGATGGTCGATGATAGTAAACAAAGACACTGCTGAACACATCCGCATTCGGTAATCATCACCGGAGCAGCGAGCGGAGCAGGCGGCTTTACCCGCTTTGTCTACCACGTCAGTAGTCTGCTCGGCAGCAGCTTCTGTAGTTCTGCAGCTGCACAGTCTGAACCTTGAACAAATTTTAAGGCGCCACAGCTGAGAATGAATCAATTGAATGTAGACTGTTAAATTTTTAAAAAAGTATTAATTTTTAAAACAAAAAAATTAGATTTTTAAAATTGAGTTTGAGCAACTAGTGAAACAAGATGAATTTGCTACGGGAAAAAAAGATAGTGTCCCTACGACCATCTTCAACCGGGCAAATAGTGCCCATTGTGCACCGCCAGTAAACTTCACTGGCACCAATTGAAAAGAAAACCGCTAGTACTGTCCAAGTGAACGGTGCAAAACCTCGTTGGCACACTTCCCTTGCTGTTGCTGGTGGCTCTTTTCTCTTGGCGCCTGAATCGGCAACCTGTGTGACTCCTCTCTGCTTCTACTGCTCGTCAGGCCAGTTCTCATTGAGTAGCATGCCTCATCTGCACATCATCTAGCCATCAGCTTTTGCAGCAGCAGCAGCAGCAGCCGCACACATGCAACAACCTAGCATGCATTCGATCACACACTGAGTGGGGGGCATCAGCTGATGCTGTAAACTGCGCCAGCAGAGTGATTCGCAGTCATCATCAGTCGTTGCTGCTGCTGCTCTTTGGTGCTGGGTGCTCACAACTGTGCTCTTTCTCTCTACACTCCCGGAGCAATCAAAGACTCATCGAGTGATGCCAATAAGCCCAGCCAAATAATGCTTTTCAGTGGAGCGATGGCTGGAGAAGACAAAACACACTGTGCATGTGTGTGTGTGCCTTCGATTCAATTGTGGTTAGCGTCTGCTGTTGCAGATGCACTTCTTCTTCTTCTTGGCTCCCAACTGGTGGGCACTGGCAATTGTCGAGACACTGTTGAATGAGTGAAAAAGAGAATGTTTTGATTTGGCCCGAAAGTTTCAGCAGTGGGGCAGCAGGCGATAAGAGATGGTCGAATCAGGAGGAAGAGGAAGAAATGAGGGCGCCAGGATAGGATAGAGTGATGGAAGAGCAAAAAAGAGGAAAAAAGAGGGAGAAAACCAAGGAAAAGCCAATCAAAACGAATGGCAGAGGAAAGGCTAGTGCTGCTGCTGTTGCTTGAAAAGCCGCTTCTGCCCTTCTTCCCTTTCCTTGCACCGTCTTGAATCTCTATCCGGAATCGACTGGAATGGAGAGCACCGATGGTCGTCATCGCCGCCGCCATCGTTGCACGCCGTCGTTGGTGCCCCCTCTTCCAAATGCCGCCCGTTTGCCCGTAATCTAAACACACATGCTGCAAACCATTCTTTCGGGCGTCCCTCACCGCCACTCGCCTTTTCTCCCTCTTCCTTCCTCATGCTCCAGCAGTGAGCAACCAGTGGAACTATCAGCAGCCGCAGCAGCAGCAATACTGCCGTTTGCCATTTTGAATTTTGCATGCTGAGGAGGGCGAACAAACATTTTCCAAGTTTTTCGGTTCATTACAGTGCGGACAGTAAAGAAGTAGGCAAAAAGATTGGAGAAAAAGAGGCGATTAGGAGCGGTGATTTTAAAACAACTACTTTCAACTACTTGTTATTTGATAATACACAAGAAAAAGTTTTTGTTACTATTTTTTGGGAAACAAAAAACAAGTATTCATTCACAATTTAGTAAAAACTAAATGAAGATAAACTATTTAGCTGTAATTTTACAACTTCATAGAAAAACTTTATGCAATGACGACAAGTAAAAACAAGTAAAAGTGATATGCGTCTTAAAATTGCCTTATGATAAAGAAATTGCGTTTTTGAAAAAAGGCAACTGGTGGTCTCCGGTTTAGTGAAAGTAAAAAAAATGCCGCATAACAATAAAAACTAAGAATCACAATCAAAGCTACAAGTTTGAGCATAAAGCACAAAAAGAGAGTTTTTATCAATAGAATCATTTATTTGTGCTCTACTGTTGCAAAGCACAATGCCAAGAATGGGCTTTTTATGGCTGAAACAATGCTTCAGAATTGAAGTGCTTGAACAAGTGCAACAGCAACAATCTTTTTAATGCGGAAAATTACCCAACAGTATTTTGTGATTAAATCACTTTTTGTGTTGTTCAACATTGATGCGCAGTATTGATAGTGTTTGAGTGATTTGTGGATGCAGAACAAAAAGTCGCAGTTATTTGCTCAGCACGAGATGAGATGAGATGTGGTCGATAGGACAAATGCTGCAAAACAGACACCGCTTTCATCGGAAAATCATAATGACTGAAGCTGTTTAGTTCTCAATTGAGACTTGTGCCAAGAGCGGTAGCTAACTGACTGATTACAAGATGAGATAGATACACAAGTGCTTACTAAAATTAACAAAAAGATTATAAAAGGAAAAACTTGCCGAGAACTTGCCGATAACGGTCGGCATGCATTATAGCGCATCCAGACAGTTTATCAAAATACCCATTAAACTATGAATATTCACAAACTAACTGACAGCAAACTTGGATGTGTTGAAACGGCTATTAAAAGTTTAAAAACTTGAAAATTGCTAAAATTGTTACCGAATTTGGTTAGTGCTTTTGCTCGTTATAAATTCTTTGAGTGCTGCAATAAATGCAGTTAATAATTTTTTGTTTTAGCGGCAGTACTCATCACTTGGGTGCACAGTCGGTTCTCGAATTTTTTCTGCCAAAATATGTGTGTATTCATTTCAATATTCTTTTCATTACTACTGCCGGCACTCTAACACGCACACACTCCAAAACTGTCATTGGTTGAAGAAAAAGCGGTGTTGTCAGGCATCGACAACGAACTTGGCAACAGTATGAGCAGTAGCAGCCGCCGGCAATTAACGAGTCTGGAGTCGGCAAAAAAACTGTGCGTGTTTGTGTACTTTCAGTTTCTTGATTTGCGGTTTCGGTTTGTCATTTAGTGGTTTTCGCAATGGCATCACCAACAACACCAACAACGAGCGACTTCAAAGCACCACTTAAGAAGAAAAAGAAGTCAACTCGTTGCTCAACGGTCGAAGAAGTATGAAGAAGCTGAAGATGAAAAAGAAGAAAACTAGTCGGCGTCTAGCACAAATGCGCAGCTATTGCACTATTCCGTTGGCGCGTTTGTGATCTCTCAGTCACTCAGTCAGTCACCGCAGCAGTGAGTCAAATTACAAATTAGTGCCCCAACCAGTGAGGAGCGAGCAACAAGCGACCAAAGGATGGGGCTCCCTCCCTCGTCGTCTTTGTCGCAGGGGTGCTGAGCTAAGCAACAGTGACAAACACACAAACACATTGCACTACTCCTTTCCCTTCCCAGTCGATCCCCTCTTGGCCAAATGCTTGCTTCAACAGTGATTTCCAGTGCCAAATGACAGCACCAGCACCAGCATCAGCAGCAGCATCAGCAACGGCAAAGTGGTCGGGTTGTGCCTTTATCCTCTATCTACCAACAAGTCAAACCAATTTCTGGCAGCAAAATGAGCAAAGCGAGACACCAGGCGAGAGTGTCTACGCAAGCATCGACACTTGAAGACAGTAGAATGAAAAGAAAAAATGCAGAGATCAAACAAACCCGAAATGGACCATTCATCTTCCATAGAGACACGAAAGTGCACGTGCACCACCCTGAGCACAGAAGATAGAGTGCGAGTGAAGTGAAATGAACAGTAAAGGTCAGACAGAGATCATCAGCAAAGGGTAGTAGTACTAGTGTTGTGGTAAAGTAAAGGGTCATCTTCGACAGCTCATTACGACGCTTACGCCTCAGACGGTCGGAACGGTCCACTGGAAATGGTAGACACTGGCACGAGCAGACAGACAGAGAGAAGACAGCAATTGAAGCACGTCTAATGCTTTCAGAAAGTCAAATGCCAGACAGAAATCTGCAATGAATTGCCTCGGCTGTGCCCTCTTGCAGACAGCGAGACGGCTGCTGCTGCTGCTCATTGCCTCTGCTCACAATCCTTCGCCGTGATTGTCAAGTCAGACAAACTGCCCTCTAATCTCTGAGCTACGCTAAGCCTACACACTAATGGGCAGCCAGATGCTCGTTCTGGTGAGGCTACTTTCAAACAGAAGCAGTAGCAGTGGCAGAAGTCAGTTGAAAGTCATATTGCTGCTACTGAACATTTTTTTTGTACGACAAAATCTGCCTCAATTGTAATTCTAGATTTGCAGTGTTGTTAGAGATGTTCACCTTCACTGTAAAAAGGTCGTTCATTGAAAAGGTCTGACCTAAAAAGATGCTTCACTTATATTTTACCGTAGCACAAAAGTTCCCCACTTTTTCAATGTACTTTCTCCAATTTCATTTTCCTTGAATTACGGCAGGATTTTGCCGTGTATGCAGTTATTAAAAATGAATATTCTGTTTCACAAGTTTGCAATGACATTTATCACAAAATTTAAATTACGTTCACTCAAAAGTAGATTTAAAACGAAAAAGTAATAATGACACTAGCAAATTCGCCTGCTCTTGCGTGCAAAGTAGGACAAAAAATGCAAAAAAGCAGATTCTTTTCATTTTTTACCATTTTTAAATGTTTTTTAACTAGAGAATAAAAAGAAAAAAACTCAATACCTAAAACAAATATTATCGATATGCAAGAGAATCAATTGAAGAAAGCTGTGTAACCTGACTCGGTGCCGATCAGTACTTTGGTATATGGCAGTGCTGTTGCTTGTGTTGGGGCCGATTTTTGCCAAGCACACTGCCTGGCTATTTCTGCCCATGCGATTCGGCAGTTAGTGACCAAGCAATGAGAAAGCGTTCGAGCATACTACCCGCACCGGCAGCGGCAGCACCAGCAGCACTCGAAGTAAGATCCAAAAATGGATTCATTCAGCTATATTTGTTTTTCATTCAGCTCTGCTTTGATGTTCTCAATTTGGTCTACACTAGAACTTTTCTATATACGATTCCTAGGAAGGTGAAGGATGCCAGCAATATTTTGTTTCTTTTTCTCTCTTTCTTTTTTCTGTCAATAGAGCATGAGGTAAGCAATGGCAATAATGGCAGGCAATCCGGTGAAAAGTGGTTATGCAATCTGAGACCAGAGTGCAGTGCAAAAAACCTCTTCTGGTTTCTGTCACAGTCTGCTTCAGTGTGCCTGTCTTTGCTTGTATTCTCTCTGTTCCATTCACCGGTTACCGTTGGTTTGTTAGGTGTATTTCTGCGTATACACGGCTATTGTCTCATTAATTCAAGTGCGCCATTTGCGTAAAGTAGCAGCAAGGTAAGTGGTGTGGCAGCTTGAGCAATCGATGCTTGTACTCCACGAACAAAAACATTACCCACTACTACTAGGCAGGAAAATGTTTAAGCAAACAAAACTACGGATATTCTTAAGCAAGAATTTCCAGGAACTAGGATTTAAAAGAAAAAGTTGTGTAGCACCTTTCAAATGGATGGTTAACCAACAATTTCAGGTGGCAATGTGTACATTACAAATTGAAAATAAAAAATCATGGGCATTCAACTGGTCGAGCGGGTGTGTAATCAGTTAAACAGTGTCTGGTCAGAGTAGGGCTGTACATTTCTACTGCACTTGTAGTAGAAGGACCGGTGTACACCAGTTTTGAGCCTGTTTTTTAATTTGAGACCTTTTCAAGTCTCTTTGAGAAAAACCGGCCGCTTCCTGTGCCTATTGTGTTTGCTGATACCAGTTACGCTTTATCTTTCTCTTTGCAAGCCTTGCAGTATATAAAGTTTCTAATTATAGCGCAAACACTTTTCAGTACTTGGAAAAGAATCTAAAACCAGAGTAAGAAGAATACCATACTGTCCGACCGTCAACAATTGCTGCTGCTGGTTCTTCAGCTCAAGCAGTAGCCGATTCGAGGCCGTTAGCATGGCAATGCCGTCTCTAGTTACGGCAACCTGAATCAAGAAAAAAGAAAAAGAGCCATCGGCCAAAAAACCTAATAAGAACTGAGCGAAAACGAGAGAGCAGGCTCCATTACAGCAAAAAAAAAGATGGCATAATACAGTCTGATTGAAGAAGCAGTGACACGCAAACTCGGGCGCTCTCACTCAAGTGCTCAATTGAAAAAAATGGGAAAATGTTTTGCCAAGTAATGGTCGATCGTTAGGGGGTGGTAAGGCAAAACTTTCGGCAGTTTTCGATATCCGCTATTGGTGCTATTCTGTGCAAGTCGCTGCAGCCATCCGGTTAGCTATGACCCATGTAGTTATTATTACTACTGATTACCAAACACTAACGGTTTGATGAAAATGTGTGTGTTTGTATAAATAATGCTGGCATTGAAGCATAATTATCAATTCGGAACTTCCCAACTACCAATTTCAAACCTTGTTGACCATATTTGCTCTGAATTGGCTCATCATTGACATGGCACACTTTCGTTTTTTCAGAAGCCAATTACACGGTTGTATGGAAACAAAAAAATAGCAACATCTCAATAAATCATAATTCGGTATCATTGAGATTATTGCTGTTAAAACTCTTTGAAAAAAGAGTAGTCATAAAGCAGTAAACACACTTTTTAGGTTGATTCCAAATGTAATCGTTCAAAATGAAAGCAATCATTTTCGACGAACTAAATTTTCACACCCAGTGTTGGAAGTGCAGTGCACTGCAGCCAACAAGTTCAATTGAATACAAAACTACTGGGAAGATCAAATCTCACGCTCTCTTTTTTGCAAGCTTAAGGTTTTTTAAAAGTGCATTCACAAAGCTTCAAGTTGACTTGCAGTAAGTGGAAATTCAACTAGTCAGCTGGTGCTGCGCTGCTCTTATTGCACCGAGAATTGAATTGAATTGCACATTTCTCGCCGCCACGCAATGAAGGGTAGCCATGGAGATGGAGAGAGCTAAAGAAGAAGAGGAAATCTTCAAATCCATTTGGCCAACTGCCAGTGGCAACACCACTTGAAGAAGCAGAAGAGGAGACAGGCAATGACGATTTCTTTTTCCTTTCTCAAGACTAGGCTGCATTACCAATGCAAACAAAGGCACAAACAAAACTAAAAGAATAAGAAGCAACAGCAGAAGCAGCAAATTAGATTTGGCAAAAGCACAGTTGCACTGTACGGCACAATGTGTGTGTGCTACCAGCAAATCAGCTCACGTCTCTTACGTCGTTTTGCTGTACCGGAATGAATTAACGCTTTGGCAAATTCAATTTTGGCAGTATTATGAGCTGATTTACATAAGTCGCCAGAGCAACAGAGCGTGCTTCTTTTCTTCTATTTTGTTCTTTAGACGAACACCAACAACACGACCAACTCAGCGCAAATGGCACAAGGTCCTTTCTCTTTTCTCCGCCTGATTGAAGCTGTTCTACCTAGCCGTTAATGTCAGACGTACTGTGTATTTTTTATCATAAGCAATTGATGCACTCATAATACCAAGCTATACTAGGCAATTCGAATTGGGATAAATTGGGACAAAAACGCCTAAAAGCAGGACAACTTTGGTAGTGTGAATGTCAATGTCAAGTAGTGTGTCTGTGTGTGAATGCCGGCAGTGCGGCCAGTGAACGGGTGAATGCTGTAGTAGTAGTATAAGAGAGAAAAAGAGATAGATATAGAAATAGACAAGTGCCGCGCCAATGTGCCTCGATATCGAGACATCTCAATTGAGCGCAGTCCCATAGTGCCCGCCAGAGGTGGTGGCTAATTTTAGTTATTTGCTAAGAAAAACAGTAGCAGTAGCAGCAGTAACAACAGCAGACAGTCGGCAGCAGTGAAAGTACGTCTACCAGTGCAATACCGATACATTTGCACTTGAATCAAAAAGTTGAAGCAATAGATAAATAGGAGTTGAAACATCTAGGTGCCTAACCACACGATGAAATTGCTTAAAAAATGTGTCCAGTAGTTGCAAAAGTGGGGAACATCATCATTAAACTGTTCGATCGGTTGCAGTCCATCAGTCGATCAACAGTGGGTGGTGATTAGTGTAGGACACACAATGTGCCTGGCAGTTGCCGAGGTGATGCTTAGCAGCGGCAGACAAGATGCCGATAGTGCATTGGCATTTTATGCTACAGGCGCCATTAGGGGGACACAAGTAGTGCTCTCAGGGTCGACCTGTCTGCGAATAGCTCTCTGCGACTGATGAGTTTCTATAACTCAGCTGCAGATTCTGACTGACTGCCTGCAGCAAAAAGAGAATAGTGTTGCAGGCACAAAATTGGGCCATTGGACACGGAGTAGTACGGTAGCTTAGAGGCAATCTCTCTACCTGGACAACCTTCACTGAGTGCACTTCAGTCACTCAGTTTTGTGCCATAAACAACAACAGCCAAAACAACAACGACAACAACAACTTAGATGAGTCCATAGAGCAAAGACGGATGTCCTTGACAGTGCGCCCTCCTTCTCCTTTAGACGGAAGCAATTGTCAGTCTCAGTCATCAAATTATATGACGGCTGCACTTTGTTTTTATGAATTAGCCGGTCATTCATTAGGCTCATTAGCCTACCACCAATGTACAGCAACCTATCCTCTAGGGCGCGTGAAAGAAATCGACCAGACACTCATTCATTGCACACTACCACCAGACTGTCACAAATTAAAAAATGGTTTTCTACCTCGAAAAAAGAAAGAGAGCCCCTTCTCAGAGAGATCTCAATTAGCGGCGGTGATGGCAGCGGTGGGCCATCATTAGCGCGCACTGGGCAATGTCAATGGCAACCAAGGAGAGAGAAGGAAGGTGATGGTGCCTGCGCCTCACGCCTTATGTAATCATCATCAAAGTCTCTAAGCACAGCAGCAGTGCACATACTCCAGTTGCACATACTCTTTGACTGTAGTGCTATGCACTGTACAGTTTGTCATTAAAAGTGTATGTGTGTGCTGTACTGCTGCCGCTGGTGACGCGCCAAATGATCAAGTCTCCTCAGTTAGCCAGAAGCAATTTGCGAATTAATCGACAGCTATCAATTGCTGACATCTTTCATCCGTCAATCGGCCACTTGTCGAGAGCACACAGTGTACACTTACCAGTTAAACGGAGATTGTGCTGTGTTGGGTGCCTCCAGCACACGGTGCGCTCATTTGTCAGTCACTTCAGCTCTGGACTGATCACCATCAGAGCATTTGATGAGTTGAACAGTTCTGTACAGCAGACTGTCTTTTTACATTACAATTATCACAGTTTGAGTGTTGTCTGAAGAAGAAGAACGCTCATCGAAGTACATTCAAGTGCAGGCACTCACACAGGCAGACAAAACAGTGGAAAGTTTGCTCAAGACAGGTATTGGAGACAGTCTGCCGGCGACGATTGACCGAATTACACCGGCAGTGAACAAAGCAGGCGAGAAATGTCAAAACAAAACAAGAGGAGGACGATGTTTTTCAATGTTGTTGCCGATGATCAGTGTGTCTTGCGACGTTTGATTGATCTGAGCTATTGGTGAGGAGAGGTACAACAACTGTGATCGAGGTAATCGGACGACAAGGTAGTAGGGAACAAAGCCAGATGTTTGGTGTATCACTGTTGCTAGCGACAATGGTCGAGTGTCGGGGATTGAGGTGATTGAAGAAAGAAAAAAAGAGAGGAAAATGAAGAAGAAAGCAGAGTGAAAGATTGCCGACACCGATTGCAGACGCCCAGAGTGGAATGGGATGTTGGAAAAAATGGAGAGAGAAAGAAAGAGAGATAGTGCACGTTGCTGATGCATATGATGAGGATGATGATGCCTAGTCGACAGAGAAACAGTAGAAGAAAAAGGAGATGCTGTGCTGCCTAGCAGGCACTGGCAAGACAATAAAATAATTAAGGCGAAAGATGATGTAGTGGGAGCAGCAGAAGCAGCAGCAGTAACGGTGTGGTACAGGTACTCGGTGATCAAAGGTGTTGAGGAGACGTTGGGCAGGAGAGCTAACGAGGATACTGCCGCTGACGTGAGGAGGAGGAGGAGGAGGTGATGTGTTCAGATTAGATTGATGGTTGCTGGGTGAGGTAAGAAAGACAAAGGACATACAAAGTTAGAGTAAGAGGGTTGAGAGATTGAGATTAAGTAATACTACCAGTGAGGACAAATAATCAATAATCTTAAGCCCATCGAAGGTTGAGGTCAAGAAGCGATGACGCAATAACAAGTGATGGTTAACAAAGTCCCATTATTATCCTCAAATCATATTGAACTATCTTGTTCCCTTCTTTCTATACCAAAGTTGTCACATCCAACTAACTGCAGCTAAGCTTTTAACAACCGACAATATTAGCACTGTCGCTCTGTTCGCACTTCCCAGGTTTATAATAAGCGCATCCCGGAACTGCTGTAGTGCAGAGAAACCGTGTAGAGACCGCAATTCAAGATCAAGACCAGCAATGAGCTTGGCTTTGGATCCAAAAATAAGCTCAGTAGTGAAGCTTTCTGTGTCTCGGTGGTGCTGCTATTTTCTAAGCAAGGTTTGTGCACAGACTCTCAGATACACAGATATAGCAGAAGTCTGCCGGTGCGCGGTAAGGTAAATAAATAAAGGTTTATTTTTAATTTGAAGAAGCGCCCTGCGCTCCCAAGACACTACTTACTTACTTTCTTAGATGCTCATACTTTCTCGGGCAATACCATTGAAAAGCAGTGTCTGCAGTGTTGAAAGTTCAGTCGGGTAGAAGCAGTGGTAGTAGCAGTCAAGTGCAGCTTTGCTGTAGTAATTGCTGGACTGAAAATAGAAAAAGAAAAAAGTGTAAAATGGTTATAATTAGCAATCAGTGGTGATTCGGTGAGCGGTATATAAAGCCCTATTGTGCCCGCTGCCGCCGCTAATGGCCGTAATGGCGGGGAAAAAGTGCAAAGAAGAAAGGCAGTGAGAGAATGCCAGTGACAGAACAGTGTACACTACCGTACGATGGCAGACAATGCACTGCTACTGAAAGGGGACAATCAATACAGGACAGATTATTACACACAGCTCACAGTTGTGATCAATCAATTGAGCAGTGTAGTCATCGATTGGATGCTCAGTGCTCAACTGCAGCAGCAGCAGCAGCTGCTCCTGTTCCGATCAATCATGCGATCATCCACTGCATGATGAGCAGAGTAGGCCTAATTGGCGCCTCTCTTGATAAGACTAATTAATGCATGTTAAGAGTACAAAAACGTAAAGAACGCTGCGCTGATAAAATGACAATTTGTAGTAGGGTACAGCGGCGGAACATGCTTTGAAATGAGCTACTTGTTTTCTTTGATCCAGACCCCTATTCTAAAAACAATAGAATTTTGTGTTTTCAAACTTTACAATCATTGAAGTTTTTGCAAGTTACAAAAATTAGCATAAATTCAATGTTTTCAGGAAGCATCTGAACGTGCCCGTGAAAAGATGAATATAAAAAAGAATATAAAGTTTTCTCCGTTGGCATTGACACACTGCCCAACTGTTCTCCACTATTGTCAATACGATGGAGGCAGTGGTCGTGAAAAGAGCAAATATGGGCCAACTTTGAATGAGTGACTGTTCCGACTGGGAGAAAGAGAACAAGGCACATACTTTTCTCATTCTCAACACATTCATCGTGTATTAGGTAAGAAGGGTGGCCATCAGAACGGTCTCTGCCAGTATATGTCGGTTTGTCCGACTGTCTCACTGACTGACTGATCGATCACAATGGCTGAGAACGGAGAATGCAACTTATCGATCTTCGAAGGCATTCGCGCGCGCACAGCGCAACAAACCCTTATCCTATTTGTGTTCAGCACTGTAGCAGTGTGACTATTCCCAAGACCGACCCTCATGTGTCAGGTTCATTTACGGACAGTCGGAGATTCAGAACAATTGAGATTAAATTGGCCACTAGATAGATAGATAGAGAAAAAAGAGTTTCACTGGAAAGAACTGAATGCAAGTAAATGCCGCCGCAGAGAACGGGTGTATTAGAATCAGCTGGATGCCTGTGCAGTAAATGGCAAATGGCAGCAGTGCTCCAAAGACGTTATGCACATCCAATTTGGCAGAAAGTGTTCTTCGGTGGTAAACGACGCTGTCGACTTGGAATGACGACAGAACACAGCGGAAGACATAGTGTGCGTGTTGTTGAGAGGAGCACTCAAATGCAAGCCAGCACCTTGCCTATCCCTCAATACGATAGCTCAAATCAAAGTGAACAGAACTGTCTACTTTACTCTGGGGACACACTGCTGGCATTCAAAGTACAAATGCAGAAAGAGTACTCAAGTGACTGACTACATCTGAGCAAGAAGTATGCGACAAATATTAAGCATAAAGGTTATACGGTCACTGCCAATATCTGCTAATCATCGATGCAGACACAGTGATTATCAGGCAATTGTCCTACTGATTCAATATAAATCAAGTCAAACTTTGTCACTGTCAGAAAAAAGCTCCTAATTATTCTGACATTATCACGTTTTTTATTGTGTTTTTTGTTGTTCGTATTTTGCATTTAAAAAGCAGTCTCCAGGGTGTGTGTTGTTGTTGCTGGAGATCATCATGTAACAGTGAATGTTCTGTATATAGTCTCCAACACGCACACAATTGTAGAATTGCACTTCAACAACTGCACTTCACTCAGCAGTGATGGATTGGACGATTTAACTACTGCTCAGACGACAGAACAAAGAAATAGTTAGTTTTCAAGTTTTCCTTTTATGTACAGAACGAGCATCATTGTCAACTAAAACATAAAAAAATGTCTTATAACTTGCCAAGTGGTGATCACACAAACCACGACGCTGATGCCAACTGATGATGTCTGTGCCTTGACAACGTTGATGTGCCTGCACTTTAATGCTCATTACTTGATAGCATCAACTTTACCCTCAAAATTATCAGATAACTGGTAACATTTTTATCATTTTTTGTTGGTAAAAATCAGAGTTGATTTTCATTAAAAATTAATTCAATGGAAAAGAATGAAAAGAACAAATGTTCAATCAAAACGCTAAAGAGTACGATGGTGCCATCTACCAATAAGAATACAGACATTCGCATGCCCAATTCGCCAATATCTTTTCCTTCCCAGCGGCATACTTCTCAATTTACATATAAGAACCATTAAAATTAGCATTTACCATTAAAGTTGCTTCAACTAAAATTAGAATATCCATAAATACATTCTGCATTTGCCAATTCAATATTCAATATTGGCATGAATGCTTTCAAAGCAACGTGTTCAATTCAAAATATAATAATTTAATTTAAATCCATTAAATTGCATTAGGAAAACTCACTTTTTAAAAAGAAATAAAAAAATAGAACAGAGAAAAGTGCATTTTTTTAGTTGAGTTTCAGTGCCATTTCTCAATCATCGTACCCTTTATCACTGTCACTCATCACTGCTCATCAGAGGCACACACTTCACAAGAACACACTTCATCACTTTGGTCGCATTTTAATTACACCTTCTACTAATTATTCGACTGGGACACAAAGTGTTGACACTCGAAGCATTTTTTGTGTGTCGTGATTTGTTTGAGGGAACATCAGTGCATCACTGCAGCAAGTACGTTCCTGTCAATGTCATTCATCTTTCGGTTATCTCTTTTTTCCAGTGAAGTGCCTTATATGATTACCACTAATAATAAAAGTATTGGTTCATATTTAATATTGCAAAAACAATAGTCACCAGCCACTACCACCACTACTGCCAGGCTTTCAGTGAGGCTCCAATTACAGAGTTCCGTTGCAGTGAAGCGTTCCCAGGCAGTCCATCAAGAGTGCCATTTACTAGCAGTTTACTGTCGAGAGAAGCACCAGCACCAGAGTCGTACAGTAGAGAAAAAAGTACTGCTTGGTTAGATGGCTGTCCACCAGACTGTGTGCTATGGTGTATGTGCTCCATGTGTTCCAGTGAACGGACGGACTGTCTGACTGCCTGCCTGACTGGAGTACACACTTCACTTTTCTATCCAATTAGCGTGCCAAATTATTGCTTGCAATGTGAAACGCTGCAACATAGGCAAAAAAAGTGAGCTGTCTCACCGTGATCACCACAGGGTGGATCAACAGCAAACAGCAAAAAGGCAGAAAAGCAGTCTGCCGAGTTCGGCAAAACTGATCTAAAATTAGATAAATTAAGCCCATTGCTTGGTACTGGTGCAGCAATCGTCCAGTTGTACAAGGTGCACCTTGTACAACCGCGGCAGCAGCTTTAGCCGACCATTAGTGGCATTAGTGTTCATTATATATTCGTGCCTTGTATCCGATCAGCGGCAATCTAATCAGCTTGCTGCAAAGTGTCATTTAATGAACGGTCAACAGTGCTGCTGCTTCTGCTCAAGGTTGACCAGTGTTCACTGTCCGTCTGCTGCTGCTGTGTGCTGGCCATTGTACAGCGGCACTACCGCTGTACTGGTACACGTACTTCATGTGCACCTTGTCCTTGATCGACATTAAGGGAAGAAGGTTGCCCGTGTGTTCCTGTACCAGTGTTCTCTCTTTTTGAACGCAGTTTTTTGCAACACAATAGCCAGTGCAAGTTTGTGTGTGTGCGTGTGAATGTAAAAAGAAAGGAGCACAGGTACTGTTTCTGGTGCTAGTGGTGGTGGTGTAAATGAGCGAAAGAGAAAGGGCGACAAATTCTGCGAAGAAGACGTCGGTGACGGTACCGCTTGTGACGCTCTTCCACATTTGCTGTACATGTGACAGAGAGGGAAAGTGAAAGGCTGACTGGCAAACTGAGAAAAAACTGAAAGAGCATGCTGGGCGCAACTCGTTCCACGGTAAGATCGACGGCAGAGCAGGAAGAGAAACCTAATGTTGTCAGGCCCTGCTTGAGTGCGTGCAATTGGAATCGAGAATAGAGCATGCTTGTAGGAGAGGAAAGGTAGACCAAACAAGGAACCAAAAGAGAGAAGAGACATGAAAATCGCTCAAATCAAATTGTGATTGACATCATCGACGTAGAGAGAAAGGAAAGAAAGGCAAAGGAAAGAGGAAAGAGAAAGAGAGAATGGAAGAGTAAGGGAACACACAGAGAAAACCAGCTACGATGAATTGAAGGTTAATTTGCACAGCAAGACTCAAAGGTCGACCAATTGCAGTGGGAATCAGTTCAACGATGAAAGTCGGGTGAACGACAGTGCCGACTTGCATAATGACGACTAAAGCAAACAAGGACAGAAGAAACAGGAAAGAAAAACAAATTCGGTGCTACTGATGAAGAAGAAGGAATTCAGGCGAGAATTCAATTGATGCTATTCCCGTTCATATTAGCCCAGATTCCGCGGATCGTTTTTGTGGGCGCAGAAGTGAGTGGGTCTGAGTGCAAGGAGTAAAAGGAGAAAAGAAGGAAAATAGTAGATGGCAATGAGCTGTGAAGGAGAGAATAAAATAGCGATGGTGCCTTCCTTCTCTAGGCACCGAACAAACGAACGAACCTTGTGACAAAAGGCATGACTGAAATGCCGGAACAAGAGGCGGCAAATTGAATCAAAATTAAATTGGCACAAATCACTTAACAGATCAAAGGAAGGCAATATAGAGAGGAAATTATAGAGAGGCCATTGTAGTAATAGTGAGTGATGGCAGTGAAAGCAGTGAAGGCAGTGAAGGATGCCACAGGACACATGAACAATCTTCTTCTACCAGTTTAGTACAGAAATCATTACCGAACAGTACAATGCCGTACACTGCATTCCATTTCACTTATTGTCATCTCCAAAAAGAGAACACAGTATTCATTTGCATCAATTGAAAGTTGCCGTACTTGTGTAAACATGTGCAACAATATTCTTCTAATCAGGCTTGATCAAATGCAGCAACCATTTAACATAGTGTAACATTCTCCCCTTTGTGATTGCAATCAATTGGATACATTTCAGTAGTAGGTTGACAAATTATTCTGCAAGCAAATTGCTTCAAATTTGCACCAAAAGGGCTCATGTGTGCATATTAAATTATTGAACTGCTCATATCAGTTGTGTAAGAACCATCTGTCAACTTGAAAGAGTAATAAATCAATAAAGAGGTGAACGGAACAACATTGAACAAGGCAAAAACAAATGCTCAACTAGTACACGCACACTAACCATTACTTGGAACGTTGACTACAAAAAAAAGTATGAAACAAAACTAAAACCGACTTTTCAAGGAAACAAGATTTAAGACATGGCCAATATAAGATAAGACGGTTTGTTATTAATTTTTGATGAAGCTCTCAATGTATTAATAGGGAATAAGTTCTGCAAGACATCGAGGCTACGACGAAATGAGTGTTAAATAAATAAAGTCTCTCTTACGGCCAAGTTTTCCTCTGAAATATACGGGCTAGAGCCTGGTCGACATTGACATTGCAACTACTTTGCCAAATTGAGATTAGGTTCAGACGGAATGAGAAATAGCAAGAGAGGGAGAGAACAAGAGTATTTGGTTGCACTAATGGTGCTGTTGTTGATCACCATAACCGTATACAGAAGGGCAAGGTGTTCTCTTTCTTCTTTTTCTTCTTTTGATTTCGCAAGACATCAAGTTTACCATAAAGTTACAAAGTAATGATTGAAAATTCTGACACACATTCTAGTCTGGTCGATTGGCAGGAAACACACACACACACACACTGCCTGGCAACACTCGCCTTCAGGGAACATCTAAAACATTGCCACAAGTTGTAGGTTGCTGGCAGCCAGCAGAAGTAGAAGTTCGAGGAGCAGGACGAGCAAACAATGGACGCTTTGCACATGAAGGTAAAGAAGAAGAAGAGAGGTAAAGAGACACATGACCAATGAGCCGGGCAATGATGACAAGGGGCCATCATTTATTGAAGTGAACGGCACACACGCCGCAAGTAGCTGAAGCTGAAGTACAAATAATGCGGGTAACTTGCTACTTGCTCGGGTACTCGCCGTAATGGCCGATATGATGATGGGCATTCCGAGAAGAAAGAAAGAGAGAGACCATAGGCAACATGAGAAGATGAACGCAAAGCAAGGCTGGCTAAACAAATAGAAAAACAGACAGAAAGCGGGAAAAACAGCAGGAGCCGAAAAACACAGAGGCCAAACACGACCGATAACAAGCTGACTGGTACGTGGAAACAAGGCAACTCAATACTGACCTCGAAAAAACAGAGAAAACAAACACAAACACACGAAACACCAAATGACCGACCACTGAAAGGATTCTCCGCAGAGATAACAGAGAGTGCTTTAGGTGCAAATGCTGAAAAAACGAGAAGGTCAACTAAAACTGCACGTAACAGAGCGCAACGGGCTGAAGTAACATCCAAAGGCCATCATCGGCTTTAACCCGCACAACCAAGGCGTACAAATCACGGGGTGAACTTCTGCGGTAATCGGATCTTGTCAGAGGACAAATCGCAAAAATAACGAAACAAACGGTAATGCTAAGCTTTTCGAATGTAGCAACTTAAAAGAGCACAGCTCCAAAACGGCAGAGAAAACAGAAAGAGAGAAAGAGATACAATTCACAGAAAAACAGCAAGGTCTCTTCAGAGAGCAATCTTTAATTCTGTGTGTTTGAGGATTAAGACTCTGCTCAAATTCGGGTTCGTTTTGTCGCTAGCACAAATCAACCAAATGTTAGACAGAGAAAGGAAGACTCAGTCAGTCACCATGGGCACCAGCGCCAGTTTGCTCTGAGCGTGGGCAGTGGCAACAGCCAAATTCATTCGACAGCTCACTTTCCCTTATCATCACTGTCAAACTGACCTCGCCAAGTTGGTGCCTGGGCGCCCATTGCCAATTGTTGTCCAAGAGGCAAGTTGACATAGACGCAGCAGTTCTCTGGTCAGCACATATGCACATAAAGACACACACATAAACACATAAACACACTATCAGCAATCAATTAGGTTACTGTTTGAAATTGGCCGCACACTAATTGAGTCCACTGTGCCTTTCGCTGCTGCTGCTGCTGGCACAGGGGGCACACACCTAATCGGCCAAACTGCTGCTGCTGCTGGTCCCGCTGGCCAAATTGCCAATTGGCAGACTGCTGTGCACCCGGTGACTACTGTTGACGTAATACTCTGCAAACCTGACCGAACAGGGACACGGTAGCAGCAAAAGGGAGCAATGGGAAGCTGTGAACAGTAGCAGGCGCCAGGCGCCCTCCGACCAACCGACCAACACCGAAACACTGAGCGTGCTTTATTATTGAATTATCTCAGCAGATCGCAAGTCATTAGCCAGACTGCTGCTGCTGCAGTTTCTGCCACGCCATTAATCGATTACGTCACTAATGGACACATCATTTATTAACTAGGAATATACTCTGTGTCTGTCCGTCTCTCTCTGTGCCCATTACTATTATGTGGTGGAGTGGTGCAAAGTAGGTGGTTAGCAGGACTAGCTGGGTACCGCCATTACCAGCACCAGCAAATGGCGCCTTGTCAGTCATTTGCGGTGACCTGCTTTCAGTGGCACCTTAGCAGTTGACCGGTCTTTGTCAAGATCAACGAAAGCGAGAAACTCAAATGGTTTCCTAATTGAAACCGTACTGTCCGAGATTGAAAACAGTCATAAAAAGTGCAATTTTGAAACGCATATGCTTAAGAAACTAGGGACTTGTGGTGCAATTAAGTGTCATGCTTTTGAAAAAATAAAAAATCATTAAAGTTGTTAGAAATGACATGTTTTTGAATAAAAAATAATATTCAAAATCACTAACATGTGCAACTTTCTTTGAAGCAGAAACATTGAAGTTGAGCACTAAAAATAGCAATGAAAGTTTTCTTCAACTTTCAATTGTAAATCGATATTTATACTGAGAACTAGAAAATTATTATTTCTCAACAAAAATGGTCTCAAAATGAATTAGACTTGAGGGTTTTTTAAACTAAATAAACGATAAACTTTGAAAGCCTAAGGCAGATATAGAGAATCGATCATAAAAATTGGAGCTGCCGTTTAAAATGTACAATAAATGCAATATTTTAATCTCAAATTCTAGTTAAAAATAAATTGCATCATTTTGAATATGAATGTGGGAATTTTATAAATAAATTTTTTTACATTTGCATTGCAAAAAAGGTCATTAGAGTGACCATGCATTTAAAAATGTCATTAGTTGACTGATCAGCCAAATTGTATCTATTGTTCATGCTGACAATTGCCACTACCCAAAGTGACATTTAATTTAAATTGTTAAAGTAATTAAAAATTAATTGAGCGGAAAAATAAATTAAATACACTTTGTGCATTTCTGCGCATGCAACTTTGAAAAAAACTACAATTTAAAAATACTTTTTAGTTGTACTAAAAATAAAAAATTCATTCAAATAATTTCCAAACATAATTTAGACGGTTGTAGTTTGTAAAGTAGCATTAGTATTTGTTTCTGGAACTGGCACAAACTTGGTTTTGAATTAATAACTTCCACTACCACTGAGCCACAATAATCGACATTGTTACATTTGTTTTTTTCCTATTACATTTGTTGTTGCTGCTGCTGTTGTGTAAACGAGAAACACTTTTTGGTGGAGATGTGGACATACACCGACCAAAGATAGGACAGTGGTGAAGACAGCACCGTCAGTGAAAGCACACGTCAACATGTCCTGGAACTTAATGAGCGAGACCGGTAATGTGACACACAAAGCAACCGTGAAATGAACCAACAGTCGGGCAAGACTGAATATTTATAATTGGACAGTTTCAGTGGACCTGGAGTTGAAGTCGTACAACTGAAACAGTACACTGTACACGACAGGAAAACGTGAAAATGGCAATTTTTGGCACAGAAAAAAAACCCAATTCAAAATGAGAAAAGTAAATGCAAGCAAATGGACTGTGAAAAGGCAACAAAAACGTAAAAGTAGAAAAACAAATGTCACATCGTGATTGAGAAGCCGGACAAATGCTGTGATAGCCAACAAGACTTCCAAACAAAAAATCAGTGTGATTGAAGATCAAGTTCAACCATTGTAAATGGATTCTACCGACGATAAAGATAGAACATGACGATACTACTGAGCTGATAAATTGAAAAACACCGAGAATTACAGCAAATAAGGATTTGTTGCTGTTTTTGTTGTTGCCAAAGCTGTCTTTTGCCTGTCCCAAATGTCCTGCGTCCACTCTGCCTCTTCACGAGGCCTACCGAATATAAATAGATTCATTAGCTAACGCATTATACAACAAAAAATAAAATAAACAGTTACGAGGAAAAATCTAACAAACACAGAAAATATCAGATGGTCATCAGCAGTGATTCCAAGATTTGTTTTATTATTATTTTTAAAAGTAGTCCAATAGCACATCTAAAAAGTCCAACTTGCAGCCAAACTTGCTCTTCTAATAAGGGCGCTTGTTCTTACCTGTGCAATGATAGAAAAAAAGTGAAGTGAAATGAAGTGAAAAAGGCATAATATTCACTCTGTACCTAGCTCGCCCGTTAGCACGGCCAAGTGTGACGTCAGTAAATCATTTATTAATACGCCACGGTTGCCTTCATTATGAGAAGGACCAGTCAAATAATAATGTGCTGCCTGTGCAGTGCATCCTGACTATCACTTCACTGCTAACAATAAATTGTTGCAACTCTAAAGCAAACAGCACTCATTCACTCGACAAAGTTTACTTGGCCGCACACAGTCAAACCAAACTCAATATTGTCCCAGCATATTGAGCTTTCTAGAATTTTAAATAAAGCACTCACCCTCAATGTTTTGAGGTAAAAAGCATCAAAGAGAGAAATGAATGAAAAGAGAACTGTACAAAGTGAGGATATATACATTGCATTGATGCTTTGAGGTACAGGGTGCTACATTACAGATTTGGTACATCGCTCGTTGTTTCTGCTGTGATTTAATTTTTTAAACTCTTTATACTTTGATAGATTTCACTGAAAGTAAATATTTTTTAACTTGCATTAAAAAATATTAAATCAAATTACTTTTAATGAAATCAGCTTCTAATTAGCAGGTTTCAAATTGAAACTGGATCATGACAGCACTTCTCACTAGTGAATGATGTTGAGTTTTTCATTGGAATTCTCATTTTGCAAATTTATTAAAAGATACAAAAATATGATATTTTGTTACTATCCTTCATTATAGGGAAACACTGTTTGCATATGCAGCACAACGGAACAAAAAATATTGGCGCATTGACTTTAATTAAATTTAAAAACTTTAACTGAAAAAACCGGAAATAAAAAAAATTTTAGAGTAAAGTATGTGATAATGACGTAAAATATAACATTTTCATAGTTAACTGACAAAAATGACATTTTTTTTAATTCACAAATTTTTTATTACAATAAAAACTTTGCAATGAGTTGAGAGTAAACATTACTGCTGAAAAATGCAACACATATTGATCTGTTCATCTTGGCTAATACTCAGTATGCGTAAAACTTTTCTTCTTCATTTTCCGACATTAAAAGTCACAGAAAGAACAGACCATTAGACTGGAGAAACACATTGAAAACACCTAAGAACGATTGCTTTTAATCAACTGCGACTGTCTGCTTTTTGTCAAGTGTCCACCGACTTGCGTTATCGAGCCAAGTCATGCGACGTGAACAAACATAAACAAGTTCCAGTGGGCGCCAATTGCGGCAATTGTTTCATTGCATCACCACAACATTTTCACAGTCAGTCTTTTCAGTCCTTTGAGGAGCTATCCCCAACAGATGGAGGGTGATTAGTGAAGGGCAAAGTTCTCTCATCTTCTGCCGCGCACACACACACGAGACTAAAGAGTCAAATGAGGAGATACTTTGGCAAATCGTTTTGCCGTTTATTTGGATAACAGAGAAGCTGCTGATAGAAAGTATTGTGCGCCTACTGAAACAAAATGATAAGTCTCAACTAAATGGCAGCAAAACTTGTGACGAGTTTTCCACTGCAATGTAAATGTGAATAGGATTGCCTGTAGTGCAAATCAATTGGGCCAATTGAATGAAGGAAAGGAATTTATTGCACTGATACTTTTTTCGACAGGTACGCCACAGATGAGCTACCATTGTCAGGATTTGCCAATCAATTGACTACTCATTAGGGTCGTAAAATGGAAATCGAGCACACTAAAAGTAGCACACCTCAAACTAAAAAAGCAGTGCAGCTAAAAAACTACTGCAGTACCAATTGCTAAAAAACAGAAGCAGCAGGAGACAATGTGTCTTGTTTTGCGATAATTGATTGCGTTGCAGTGCGAATTACTTACGTTGCAGCAAATGATTTTAGTTGTTAAACCTTGGCAGTGATCATCGGTGAAGTAAAAAATACAAGACTTTTTTACTGGAAACAAAAGTGAAACTGAAAAGCACCTCATGATTTGCCATTAGACAGTTGCTGTGTCCAACAGCAGCAGCAGCAGTGACATTCGAGAAAGTGCCTTGCTGTGTCATAAAAAACAATAATAATAAAAGTGCAGCATGACCAGAAAGAGCAACAGCAGCAAAAACTAGCCTTCTTTTTTTTCGATTGCGTGTTTGCTAAAAAATACTGGGCAAAAACAACATATCGACCTAGACAGTTGGGGACAGTTGTACAGAAGAAGAAAAGGAGAGAGTGGTGCAGTTTTGTCGGCAGACACTGCACAGCACTGTGCTTCCATGCACTGAAGGGCTCAATTATGGCACTGCTTGCATTTTATGGCCTGCCAGAGAAGACACACAGGGTCGTCAGTGAGGACAGAGAGTGTCATCAATGTGAGAGAGAGAGAGAGAGAGAGAGAGAGAGAGAGAGAGAGAGAGAGAGAGA
>JAALOO010000311.1_pt3 | contig 30093 bp, 30 predicted proteins | sample 7257641 | NCBI WGS metagenome assembly JAALOO01 (sample SAMN14085613, study PRJNA598686) | mite metagenome | biome: ENVO:01001000; feature: ENVO:01001002; material: ENVO:01001226; isolation source: single female mite from University of Michigan culture on fish food culture... ...
ACACACACATACACACAGACTACAGAGAGCACAGACAGCGACTGACATAGACAACCGCAACAAGTTTGACAGGTCTCTCGCGCGGCACAGCGAGACTCTCCCGCATTCCGAGCTGTGCAGCCAGTGCAGCATTGCCATTGCCGTATCACCGGTCTATTCTGGCGATGTTTGCCTCCTCCGTCTGTAGGCCACTGGCCTCCTCACGCTGTACAGTTAACTGGCCACAGTGCCGTTGGGCACAGCTCAGCTTTAGCGCAGCTCAGGTGCAGCCGCAGCAGCTGACCTCGACGCATCACTACTCCGTGGGATGGTGGTGGTGATGGTGGTGGTGCCATGGTGCAGGACTTCCATTCGCAGCCATCAGTTCATTAGTGGCCATTTGCTGCCGGTGACTTCATTTTCAATTGGCTGCACACGCCGATGGCCAAGTTTGGTCAGCACTGGCTTCCCTCGCACATGTCTTTCGACATGCCTCCTCCACTGGATCACTTTCACTCACTGGCTCGCTCTCTCTCCCTCGCCATTCAAAATTGGCGCCATACTTTGTTTTCAAAACGTTGAGTTTGTTTAGGCAGTCATTTGTATCATTTAAGACGATGATGATACTGTTTGCTCATTCCCACAAACGTATTCGCATGAAAAAAATTAGGATTATTGTAAAAATACATACAGAATCAGATGGCCCTTTATTTTCAAATTGCATCATATAACTTTTAGAACTGGCAATTTTATCAGTAGGTTTGTTTGTTGCGCAACACTAAGGCATGCGCACTAGAGAGTTAAATTTCAAACACAACAGTGCGAATTGATTGGTTGCCTGGCACTAGACTGTTTAGAAAGACATTTTACTTGGCTTTTATTGTTTTCGTCGACACACCAATTCACTCTGTCCTCGGAATTATCACTTTTGCTTGTCATCTCTTGTGCTACATCATCGCAACTTTATCAAGAATGAGGCCGCCCAATTATTAGGGCTTCTGCACGGTTGACGTCAAGTAACTCAACGGTCGCTAATTCTATTGGTGGACACATGTGGACAGCTGATTTTGTTGTTACATCTAAGTTCTAAAATTCGAACTTTGAACCAGACGACGTGTACATATGAAGCTGTCACAAAGACCGATTGCTATACCAAAGTTCTGCCAGTCAGCTGTTATACTACTCACTCTTGGCACAGCGACAACGACTGCATCTCTCAAGCATCTCTGATTTCGTGCACTGAGACAACGACACTTCTGTACGAAGCTGCACTAATGCTCAGCAAAATGCTCTACGGTATATCAATGTACGTTTGCGAATCGGGTAACATCAGCACAATGATACAGTCACCCAGTGGTAGTGTGCCACCGAAAGCCCTCATCACGCTTCTGTCTCCGCATTCATGCCCACTGTCTTCGTGTGTTTACATTTGCCAGCAAAAGCTAATTTTAGCGTGGATGCATTGCCAAATGTGGCAATTCTAAATTCTAATTGCTGCCTGGTGCGTTCTCCTCTCGCGGAAAGTCAGTCTAGAGCTCATTCACTCCTCTGCCTGTGATATAATCGACTGCGTCGCCTTTGTTTGCTACACATTAGTCGCACATTGAGTGTTTGCCAACGGCGTGGTCGCTTTGAACTGTTCCAAGCAAAGGGATATGTCGATGAGTGATCTAACACTTACACTCAATCTCGGCAATGTGGCTTATTTTTTAATTGTCTTTTCCGCCTTCCTGCCGTCCCTTGCTAAATACTTTTACATGTCCTACAGGCTGATCTTTGGGACTTTGTATCCAACGTACTTGTCGTTCAAAGCTTTGAAGCAGAAGGACGACCAAGAATGCGTCCGGATGATCATGTACTGGACTGTGTATGGCATCTTTACGTTCCTTGAAACATTCCTCGACATCTTTGTCGGCTTGTGGTACGTGTCCTTAGCTTTTTTATTTGTTTGTTTTTACGCCGTCTAACCTGTAATTTTAGGTTTCCTTTTTACTTTGAGTCAAAAATTGTCTTTCTCTTCTGGCTCATCTCTCCATATGCAAACGGGGCAAAGATTTTGTATGAAAACTTTGTGCACAAGAAGATCGAGCAAAACGAAGAAGTATGTATACCGTAACATGAAAGTTGATTTTGCTTAACTTTTTTTGTATTACAGGTGATCGATGATTTCATATCAAAAGCAAAGATTATCAGTGTTGATCTCTTCTGGAAGCTGTACGACTCAGCATCGGTCCATGCTCGCTACTTCCTCATCAAGTTTTTCGCCAAGTTGCAAATTGCTTTCATCCAGTACATGGACAACCGCAATGATCTGAACCGCATTCAGAACCCCTTTTTGGCTAGTTTTGGCTCAAACCTTGGCAGTGGTTCATTGAAGCAAATTGAGCAACTCCCTGTTCAGCAACCAGGACCAATTGTTGCTGAAATTCAAAACGAAGCCAATGACCCAAACCATGGCGATGAAGCTTTGGTGCCGAATGATGCTAAAGCTGATTCGCTAATCTACACCGAAGACGAAGAGGCTGTCGAGGTAAAAAAGCCTGGTCGAAAGGCCAAACGAGTCAAGCGTCGTGACATATCAAACAACGCTTCGAGCACTGTTCGTATGACTCGATCTAAAACCCTCAAGTCTGAATCGCACTCTTCAGACATCGAGATGTCTTAAATTATTTTCAAAATAGCAATCTCTCTAATTTATACATTGTAAATAAAATGTTTTTATCTTTTTATCCTTTTTATTGCTAATAAAGGCGCCCAATTTGAAGATTACCTTTAACCAAACTGCCAGTATAGTGATAATTAGCATCGATTGAGAAGTGAATGTTGGCGCCACTTTTCACTACCTTAGTCGTTTGAATATAAACAAAATAAATCTGTTGTTGAGAAGTGTAATCTGAAGGACGGCAATCAAAGTGTGCTTTGGAAGGCAACTCGCACTACTGCACCTGTTGAGTGAGAGTGCCACTCACTCACTGTCATGGCATCAGCTGATGGCCCAGGCTGCTTACAATGACGTGTTTGTGTGTGTTTATATTGGCTTCAACTTGAAAGCATTGCATTTTCCTCCAAATCGTGCCAAATTCTTAAGTGCCTGTTCTTCAGCACAGGGACCAATGTAACCAGATAATGTCCTTTCAACTGCCGAAGCTTAAAGCTCAACTATGCATTCTGCTTTGGTGTTCACTCTGCCTTTTAAGCGCACAAGTTGGCCCGATTCTCACTTCAGAATTAAATGATGTCTACCTTCCTGACTGCAGCAACTTAAAGAATGATAAAAGGTAATTACGTCAGCCTTTTTAAAAATTAAGTTTAAAATAATTTCTCTGCTGTTAGTTCCAACATTTTTATCGCCACTACTATGGATGGCCATGTCAGCGTCATTGATGCTGTCGATGGGAGCCTCAAGTGGTCAAAGAGCATTACCTCGGGGCCATTGCTATCTTCTTCGATAAACAACTTTTTGGTGAATGCCAGAGGCGAAATACTGAGGATCGTTCCATCACTTGACGGAAGCCTGTACGTCTACAATGGCCACACAATCAAACAGACGAAATTTTCAACTGACACACTCTTGAAAAAATCTGTCAAGTTTGAAGGTGCCTTGCTTGCTGGTGGGCACATCAGTAAGATCATTGCTCTCAATCGCCACGATGGAAGTATTGCCTACGAATGCGACATAAATGGATGCTCACAGATGGAAAACAATACGTTTGATGATGTGGTGCTCTTTCAGAAGCGAACACAATCAGTGCGCGCCATCAATTCTCTGAGCGGCAAGGAGGAGTGGCATTTCGTGGTGAATGATCCTCAACTTCAAAGTGTCGCCAACCAGCACTGTCACAACGGAGCTTCAAATGACCCATCCAAATATTCGATTGATTTGCAAGTTCATGTGTCCAGTGGCTACATGTACTCTTCCGTCTTTAAATCGCCCACAAAGCAGCTGCACAAACAGTGGCAACTAAAGCTCGACTCACCAATCGTGAACGTTTGGCACTACGAAGATGGGAAACTAGAGCAAGTTAATCTGTTCACCCGCATTAAAAGCTCGTATGCTGATCAGGATGGAAAAGATGGTCATGCCGATGGTGAGCAAAACCAGTGGAAGCCGCTCAATAACGACAACGCAATCGACGAGGCGTTTTTTATGGGAAGCTACAACAATCAGCTGTATATCCAGAACTCTCCGCTTCACAAGCATACCGACCTAATGACACACGAGGATTTTGAGCTCAGCGACCTTTCGGAGCAAAATACAGCCGTCATACAGGTGGCACTTAAAGAGGTACCGGCACTCGAAGCCGAAACATCCAGCACTGATACTGTGGCTAATAAATTCGAAGTTTCAAGCATTCCTACATTTCCAGTTTTAACCTTCAATGAACTCAACTTTACGGGGTATTATATATTCAAACTGAAATCCCCTGACAAGTGCGAAAGAATCTCATTAAATAAGAGCCAACCCACCGTAATCGAGCCAAGCACAGATAGTATCGTCTACGCTAGTCTGTCGTATTATTGGAAAGAAATCACTATCATTTCCATTCTAAGCGGAATCGTTATGAACTTTTTTACTTCAGTATTCAAAAAATATTTATGGCCAAAACGAGCTGCTACCCAGGAGGAAAATAAAGCAAAAGATAGTACAGAAAATGAAGAAGAAGAGCCAAACTCAGCAACAATTGGAAACTCCCGCAGAACAACTAGCGAGTCAAACAGTTTTGAATGTAATCAGATCAGCCCGTTTGTTTCACGCTACAAGACCGACTTTGAGGAGATTGCTCTACTGGGAAGGGGTGGCTTTGGAATCGTATTCGAAGCTAAGCACCGAATTGACGAGAGTCACTACGCCATCAAGCGAATCACAATTCCCGCCAAAAAGGAAAAGCGAGATCGCTTCATTCGCGAAATTCGTGTGCTTTCTAAGCTCAACCACCCAGGCATTGTTCGGTATCTGTTCTCCTGGATCGAGGAGCCACCGGTTGGTTGGCAAGAGTCGCAAGATAAAATGGACAACCTTGACATTACTGAGTACTCCTATGAGCAAAGTGAAAGCACAAACAAAACTGATGTAAAACTGAGTCGCTATTCAGAAACTTGCGACTTCAATGGTCCGAACTGTCAATCAAACAACTCGCTGGAAATCATTTTCGAAGACAGCCGAACAGCTGGCGATGGATCAACATTTCGAAAAAATGAGGGCGACAATGGTTTCGGACTAACTGAAGAGCTGCCAAGTTTCAGTGGCAATGTCAGTGATGCTTCCAACAGTTCGGCTAGCACTGCCGATGAAAGTTCTGTTCAAAATGACCAGCCCAGAGCTCTACTTAAAACGCAACAAGTCACATTTGTGTACATTCAAATGGAGCTCTGCAGGAAGGAAACTCTTAAAGACTGGCTGCTGGAGAACAAAGAGCGCGAAAAATCTTATATATTGGACATTTTCAATCAAATTATAGACGCTGTCAACTTCATTCACTCTCAAAAGCTAATACACCGCGATTTGAAGGTAGTTTGATGAAGCACAATTTATTACTGATTGAAACAAATTTTAACTCTCTCATTTTCATCAACAGCCTTCGAATATCTTTTTTGGAATGGATTTGACAAATCATCCTCATGTGAAAATTGGCGACTTTGGGCTGGTAACAAACGCCATTGATGAACACTGTGAGATTAGTTCACCTGTGCGAAAGAAGAGAAGGCGCTTTCAGAAGCACACCAACGACGTTGGAACACAGCTGTACATGAGTCCAGAGCAGGTAATTGGCAACTGGTTCCCTTACTGACCACGACTAAAATTGAGCATATTTTCAGGTCAAAAAAGAGCCTTACGATCACAAAGTGGACATCTTTTCAAGTGGCATTATCTTGTACGAGCTGCTGCAGTCGTTCAACACGGAGAGTGAGCGAGTTGTAACGCTTCAGCGAGTAAGAAACAAGCAATTCCCATCGGAATTCACTCAGAATCACACTGAAGAGGTTAGTTGAGCACCCCTCATTTGATCATCATGTACTAATCATTGAACCTTTCCTACTAGACTCAAGTCCTTCATAAACTACTTTCGCCAAAGCCTAATGAAAGGCCCGAAGCAGGCGATATACTCTTGTTACTGAAAGAAATTCTTTCTCAATTAAAACAAGCAACTTGAACTGTATTGAGCTATGCTCAAGAAAACATGTGATACTTCTTATATACTTATTTTTATTTCGATGTTCATCGTTATTACTTATTCATTAAATAAAACCAAACGGCCTTAAACGTCAGCATCTTGAAAAGCGTTGAACTTTCCTTTTTTCCTCTCATCGATTTCATTTTGTTGTAATTCTAGGATGTCTTCAATTGGCACTGATTTTAGTGGTGTGTTCATCTCCTTGATCTCGTCCTGCAGGTTCAAGCGAGAGGTTAAATTAGATATTTAGTTCTGTCGCAGTTTTTAAATACTCACGATTTCCCCACACAAAGCAACATTTTCGCCTCTAATGAGGAAGATTCCTCTTGGAATATCGCCATATTTGTCCTTGACATAGATCCTTTCAATGGTCTGGTGTAGTAGTAAATTGGCTAAAATGTACAAATACAAATTAAAACGATAAACTTTTAGTTGAAAGAAAAGAAAAACCACTTACAGAACTGATCAATGCTGCGCAAGTATCCAATCAGAGTTCGGCCATCACGAAGTAAAACGAGAAGCTTTTCTGTGGAGAAGATCAATGAGTAAGATAAAAAAGCAAATCAGTTTATGAAACTCTAAAACGTACTGTCGAGCTCATCCAGTAAACTGGCCGGTAAATCGTGAGACATGATTCTTGAAGAAGATTCAAAAGAAGGCGAGCTAGCGAAATGCAGATCGGCACATGGAGAACAAAAAATTTAGTGAACTCTCACCAAGTAAAACCGCTTCAACCGGGTCAACAGCAGAAAAACGTCGTTCTTTCTTTCCTTCGACTGAACTATAAGGACGGCATTTTTTCTCTGCTGGTCAGGGTGTACGTGTTTAGAAGCTGCGCTCAGTGGCGATGTTTGCAAATCGTACACAAACAAAAACATGAAATCAACTCCAACTGGCCTCTAAATTGTCAAAAGAAGTTTGATGAACTCTCTGGATGCTCAATTACTTTGAGAACTTGAAAAGTTGCTGATCACTGTCCATATCATTGCAGGCTTTTCAAGAATTTCAGAGTATTCTTTTTGCATCAGTAATGTCCTCCTCGATGCACGAGAAAATAAAGGTACTTGTGTTGGGCGATTCAGGCGTGGGCAAGTCTTCGCTCGTTCACCTCATCTGCCACTCCGAGACACTGACCAACACCCAGTGGACTATTGGCTGTTCGATAGACATCAAGCTTCACCAGTACAAGGAGGGCACAGCACAGCAGAGGACGGTGTTTATTGAACTGTGGGACGTCGGCGGATCGAGGAGTCATGCAATTGCAAGAAAGATCTTCTTCAACTCATTCCACGGAATCATTCTCGTTCAAGACTTGACCAACAGCAAATCAGAGCACAATCTGAAGAACTGGCTTGGACAGACGTTATCTGATAACCAGAACGATAAAGAACGCTCCAACATCAACAGTGCCACTATATCACAGGCTTTATTTCCAGTGGCAACTGAAATTGACTTTGAGTACGACGTTGAATCTTTCATGGGACTAAACATTCCTATTCTTGTAGTGGCCACCAAAGCAGACTTGGCACCGGAAAATGTAGATTCTAAAAACGAGCTAGTCGACCTGCTCAAATGTGAGCTGATCAGCGTTAACTGCCGCAACTCAAAGTGTTTGGCGCCTGGCACTACAAATGCAGTGAAATTGAGTCGATTTTTTGACAAAGTCTGTGATAAGAAGTTCCACACTCAGCCGATTAATTACTTTAGTCAACCAATTGAAAAAAATGTCTTTCAACGGCAACCTTCAGCCTTTTCCTTGAACAAATATAATAATCGATAGAAGCTGATAAAGCTGTTTTCCACTTTTAAACCTGTCAGTAAACGGCAATAAACATGTACATCTATTGTTTTTATTGTCTCAAATGAATTAAACTTTTATGAGTATTTCAAAAAAGCTCACAGGAGCTGCTAATTAGGTGCAAGGCTTGGGAGTGTTGGATCGAAAAAAGACGCCAAGCTACTTCAGCTGCTATTTCCACCGAAAATGGGATCCCACTGCCGTAGCTCGCATGAGGTCTTTTGTTGATGAAAAGTAGCATCACTTGTCAAAATGCAATTTATAAACCCGTACTTTTGTGTGATCAATGATGAACTGCCTTCTTATGAGGAATTCTATAAAAAGATCTTGAGCAAAAACGTTGTTTGTCTGATAGATCAACGCCTAACGGCCAACTGGGACTGCAGGAAGACTTGGGTGACCAATGATGGAGCCGTCAATTTGGATTTTTTGCAGGCTAAATATGGTAAGCTGGTCGGCGCCTGATTCAATTTTAATCAATTTCATTTCTATTTTATTATAGGCAACAAGATGTGTCCTGTTTACAATTGCAATAAAAAGTACTATGATTCAAACCCAAGTAAAATGATGCATATGAAGGAATTTATTGAGTACTGGAAAACCGTCATCAGTCAAAATTATAATTACGAAAGTAACGACGTTTTGTATCTAAAAGATTTCCACATGTTTCAAGAAGTTACAGGCTCTGAAGATGTATATAGTGTGCCTCAATATTTTCAAAGTGATTACCTTAATGAGTACTGCCTGGCTAACAAACTGACCGACTACCGTTTTGTGTACATGGGGCCCAAGATGTCAAGGTCAGTGGAAAATAACTACAGACTATTCAAAAGATTTTAACACATTTTTTTCCAATAGCACTCCTCTTCATGTTGATGTCTTTGGATCATTTAGTTGGTCTGCCAACATTTGTGGTCTAAAAAAATGGCTGTTAATTCCACCAAAGAATGTGAAAAAGCTGAAGCAGCTGTTACCAGCCGTTCCAGGAGATCTGTACTCAGTGCCAGGACACGAGGAAATCCTCAAACAGGTCGAAGCATTTGAAATCACTCAAAAAGGTGGTCAAACTCTCTTTGTCCCAAGTGGGTTTATGCATCAAGTGTTAAATGGCGAAGACACAATATCTATCAATCACAATTGGATCAATGCTGCCAATCTAACACTCATTTACGACAACATCATCGAAGCCCATGAGCAGGTTCAAAAGGAAATCAAAGATCTCAAGGCGACTCTAAGTAAAGAAGAGTGGCAGGAAAATTGTCAAAAAATCTTAGCCATGCACTTCGGTATCAATTTGACTGAATTTCTAAAAATCATTTCACATATCGCTAGTCGTTTAGAAAAGGAGTCAACAAAGTCAACTTCTAGCACACAAAAGTTTCGTTTTGAACACGATGTAGATGTCATTTTCAATGTTGCTACCAAGATAAGATCGAATGATCATTTTGAAAGTTGTTGGAATCAGGCGGATATGATCCAGAAACAACTTAGCACCATTAAGCACAAAAAGTTAGCCAAACTTTTGTAGAGAAACCAATATAAAAAATTTATTTACAATAAATACATTTTAAGTCGAGTTATTTACAAATTTTTAAATATCAAATGGTTGCTCAGATCATACAATGCAACTCTTATTTGATGGTCTTTCGATGCACACAAAGTTCAGACGATCATTCGGCCCGTAGCGATAGTCAAAGAAGAGCTCCTCGTACTTGTCAATGTTTCTATTTGCGAAAATACCTATTCGGTAGTCGCCATTGACCATCTTGACTATGGCCTTGCAGTTGGCATTCACCGAGTGGTTAGCAAAACGAATTTTGTTTCCCTTTCGTTTCGCGTCAACCACTTGATCTGCAAAAGTAATTTTATAAAACCAAACAACATTTCGCAAAAATTGGCAAAGGTTACCTCCGTTGAGGTTGAACAAGAAGCTGGCTTTGTGCTTGTCGTACACCTTTCCCCTTCGATCAGCCTCCTCCTGCGATATAGTCTCGCCGCAGTACTCTGATATCAGCTCGTCCTTGATGGCGATGCCGTTCAGGTATACGCCCCAACCGGACACCTCAGAAGGCCCCAGCAGGAGATGCTTGTGGAAGCTGCGTTGCATTGACACATTGCTGCACTTGAACTTGTCTCTGCGCTCCATTAGATCAAGTTCGGCTAAAGAAACGATTAAAGGCAGTAGTAATGGAAATGATAAAGGCGAACAACACACACGTACCAGCACCACAGGTTTTGCAAAGATCAGGATCACACTCTCGCGCGGCATTGTGACAGGGGCAGCTTTTGGTGTTGCAGGCGCCTTTGCAGTTGCAGCCGGGGAAACGATTCTCGCAATTGGGATTACAGTTGCAAGACTTTTCGCAGAAGGTACCCCTCTTGAAGCACTCGCACTTGTCGCCAATTTCTTCGCTGCACGACAGTCCCTCGTGGTCACAGGGCATGTAGTTCTTTTGAGCTCTATCTTCCTCAGTGGTCGCGTTCTCCTTTTCTTTGAACTTTTGAAAGTGCTTGGACCAAATGCTGGTGGCTTTTCCTTTCAAGAACTTCTTTTTCTTGTTCGTATTGGCAAGTTTCCGGTCTTCGAAAATCTGTTTTTTGATGGCATCCTTATCCTCTTCTCTCAAATTATGAAAGTGAATATAGACTTCAGCGCACGTTTTGCTGCCAAGTGTGCGGGCTATTGAACAAAAGTTGCGCTGAAATGTTCTCGCCAAAACATTAAATAGTGTCTTCTCGGAAAATGTAAAATGACCCGTTTTTATGCTAGACAATGAAATTTTTGGGTGTTCATCTGCAAAAAAATTTCATTGAGTTGCTTTATCTTATTGAAATAATAAAATAGAAACCTTGTAAGTGTCCTGGGATCGGAATAAACTCTCTACTTCCAGAATCCTTTAAAAGAAAAAAGTTAATTTGGTAAAGATAATGCAATAAAACGTACAATGTTGATAAAGCAATCTTTTCCACAAGGTCCATTATACCGAGAAAAATCTTCCTCTTCGGGTTTATAAATTGGCGGATAAAACACTATAAGAAAAAACAATAAAAGATTTTAACAAGAATGAAACACACAAAATAAGTTTATCTTACCATGTGCGATGCAATCATAGAGAAAGCACCGTCGACAGAAGAGGGTCTGAAACGAGTTTAGTGCCTTTTCTCGAGTATAAACAGTAGCCTGATTTCCGTCAATATTCGGAATCGTTTCTCTGTAAATTGCTTCTTTGTTTTTAATCCGCTGATAATCATCATATCTAAAAGGATCAGTGAAAAGCTGCTTAATTATCCAAACAAACACAAATATATTAACAAAATACTTTTCTTTCAAATCTTCTGGTGAAAATGCATAATCAACAATATAATACGAAATCAGCTCAAAGGCAAGCTCTTTGTCAATGATGAATGCTTTGGAAATAAAAACAGCAAAAATAAACAAATAAAGTAACCTCAAGAGATTAAACTTACGTTCAGCAGGACCTCTTATGCTCATAGGCAAAGGCTTGTTGTCTTTGCTCCAGGCTTTGGAAACCAACACATCGACCAAGTCTGACAATACATCGTCAGTCATGTAGTCGTCTGCTGGCATGTGGACCCGGTTTTCATAAAATTCTAACAATTCGTTTTGCCAGTCATCATCATTGACCACATCGTCCCCTATGTATGGTACATGATGTAGAATATTTTCGTCTTCTACTATGACGTTTTTATGTATAGGAGCCCACATGCACCTGAAGAGAAGAAAGAATTAAACATAGAAAATCACTCTTTTTAATTATAAAAAAACAAACATTCTAGGTAAGGGTGGAAGTATTTTTAAAAAATACTCTGGAATGTAATGAGTAACGACTTCATGTTTTTTAGAGATGCGATTCTGATAAGTATTTAAAGATAAAGTGAGATTATCGACAAACAATTTGCTCCATGAAATACCCTTTTGATGTTAGTTTTGGGCAAGTTAAATAACCATCCAGTCTGAAAATCCAGACTTTTAAGATGAGTTATGTACTCATCAACTCTTTGCAGATTTTTCACATAATCAACCTAAAAGCAAAACTCTTAAGAACTTGATTCAGTTATAAATGAAGCAAAAATTCTACCTGAGTTTTAATTAATTTCCGTTCACTCTTCTCAAGTGAAAGACGGCGAAACTCATCCTTCACAACATAGACCAGAAAGTCTTCCGTCTCAGCGTCCAGCCGCTGACCCATCGCAAAGTATGGTGACAATTCAACTTTTTGAAGCAGTAGATATTGGCTGTTGCGAGTGAGGTGAATAGGATGGTGGATCTATAGTTGAAGTCGGCATGAACACATAACAAAAGCGCCAACCGCCGAGCGCTTGAAGCGCCAATCTATGAGAGCGAGCACTGGCACAGTCGCCGCACTGGCTTCTTCAGCAACTGCCACTGGCCAACTGTGGTAGGGTACCTCTCTCTCTCTCTCTCTCTCTCTCTCTCCACGGCCTGTTGAGTGCTGTACAGCGTGTTTACTTTTTCTCAGAGGTGATTTCACTTGTAGACTGTACTTCTTTTCCCAGTCACACCGATGACAGCTCCGAACATGGAGACGGAACTGAGCGACGCAAACGGCAACGCAATCTCATACTTTTTGTACATTCAAAAATTTTACGAAGAATACGAACAGCTGCAGTTGGAGCACTCTCGGCTGAGACAGCAGCTCAACGATCACGCTGTCTTGCCGAAGAATGACAATCAAATAGTACCTACTAATGAGAACAACAATAACAACAACAACAATCGAACTGCAGATGATCTCAGTACGGAGTTGGACAGTGAAAAAAAGCAGAACAAGTCGTTCAAAACGGAAGTTGGTTACCTTCAAGAGCAAGTCCGCAAGGCTCAAAAGCGTTACAATGAATTGCTGAATGTTATTAAACACGACAAAGACAGACAAGGTCCGTACTTTCTTATTTTCGGTTTTGTTTATCCTAACTTTCTTCTACTTTAGGTGATAACGACGCGACAATTTTCGAGAAAAAGATAGAGCAACAAAATCTGAAAATATCACAACTTGAAAATGAAAATAAAGAGCTAAAAGAGAGCGTTGAATTTATCACGGCGGAAAATGATGTCTTGACTGAATCATTGAAGGATCTCGAAGATACTCGCTTTAAGGAAAGAGTAGAGTGGCTTAAGGAGAAGGAAAATCACGAAGAAGCACTTGTCTACTACCGTAATCTATGCAACAATTCGAAGGAAAATAAACAAGAGATAGTCGAACTAAGCGCAAAGTTATCCGAGCTTGAGGAGACAAACGAAAAGCTGAAGCAAAAATACGTCCGTAATCGCAAAGTCTGGGAAGATAATGAGAAAAACCTCACCAATGAAATTGAAAGAATAGACAGTTTTATTGCTGTACTTGTCGATACACTTAAGAAACTCCCCGAATCGCTGAAAAACTGCACCGAGCTAAAAGAGATTATCACGCTAATTGAACAGAATGAAGTGGACAAAAGTATTAGGGCGTGAGTTTTTAACCAGAGTGCTCATTGGATGTAATTTTGTTTGTAATTTAATTTAAATCATCACATCCACAACTGAATAAAGTGATTTTTCAACAATTTTCGTTATCTAAAAGTGATCTAGGTAGATCATCTGGTAGCTGCTTTTCACATTTTGAAAGTTTGCCACTTGCGGTGGTGGAAATAGTTGTAGCTGCACGTGCGGCGAAAATCGCCGAGGCTCTGTTTTGATTTTGATTTCTAAACTCAACACAGAGCGCAAAACTTCCAAAATGAAGCGAAATCATGCAGGTTTATCGAAGAACTTACTTCAGATGAAGTTTATGCAACGCACCAAAGAAAATGTCGAAAGAGAAAAGCTCGAGCAAGAGAGCCGCAAGTCTGTGGACCAAGAAATGCTGGAGCTGTGTCGCAATGAAGGCGACAAATTCATGACGACTAGTAGTTTTCTCTACTGCGAAAATCTCCGATTCGGCAGAATGTCCTTCAAAGGCATGAATCCCGAAATTGAAAAGCTAATGGAAGCCAAAATGCCAAAGGAGAAAGTCAACAATTCACAGGAAGAAGACGTTACGGAAACTGATGTTTCAAACGCCGAAATGGCACAGTCGCGCAAAAAGATGAAGCCCAACAAGTACATCAAAAGGAAATGAGTCTTCCCAACATTGTAAAATACTTTGCGAATATTCTTACATGCATCACCATCATATCATTGCACCTTCAATCCACGTAATATACTGATTAATGTTAATTTTATTAAAGTGCCATTTATGTACAAACTGTTTCAAATAAAAATATTCAAAAAGTGAATGTGCTCACGGCTGGGAAGATGGTGTCTCAATAGGGGGAAGTGGAAGAAGGTGAGTTCCAGCTTGCTGATTAAATGCCTCAAGGAAAGGCTCAAGCTGTACAAACTGTTCGTCAATGAACTCTTCGAGTTTAATCGCGGCCTTGTGCCAGACAGTATCGGATTCATTGTAGCTTTTGCAATTGTCGACGATAAGCTTCAAGTCATACTTAAAAGCATCAATTGAAGTGTATTTACAAAGCTGCACCTTTGTTTTCATTGTTCCGAGGTCCATGGGCTCTGTGATGAACTTTAAGTAGTCGTTGACTGCCGTTGTGTCTACCGGCTCTGTGAAGAACATATCTACATCTTTCTTTGTAACCTGATCAAGAATGTAGTTGAGAAACTGATTAAAAGGAGTCATTTTGAAGAGTTGACACTGCTTGTGATTACTGTGGATCAAAAACTTTAGTCGTTCTCTTTTGATAATTTCATTCATCAGTAGTCTGCCATTCTCAAGGCTATAGCGGATTGTTCTTAGCTTTTGCACATACTTTTCCAGCTTGTTCCGCTCACGTTTACCTCCGGTTTCCTTCTTCTTCTCGACCAGCTGATCTAGGCGAATTGAATTTTGCAGACGCCGTATAAGTGGAGCACCGTTTCGAGAAAGCCGCTTTAATCTCCAGTAGGAGTAGAGACGAAGGAGAAACTGATTACGCCTGGGAAAGTTCAAGTTGCACGATATTTGGCAAAGTACATCAACGGGAATGGAAATTTTGTCGTCCATTGAAGACTGAGACGGTTCGTTCTTTCTGACCTTCTCTTCTTTGACCTTTTCTTTGCTTTTCTCATCGTCAGACTTTTTCTCCACCTTAGGCCCATGGTTATTGCAGTACGCCAGTTTGCGCACTGTCGTATTTGTGACTCCTTGGGGACCCTTTTCAATGACGGCTTCAATTTTCATGTAGAGGCCAGCTTTCTGGGCACAGGTAACATGAAAGGCAACATAGCAGTTGCTTTTGTGGCACTGAATACAGGCGCCGACGTTTTTCTTTTGACAGACGCAGCAAATGAGCTTCCATCGCGCTGGCGGGATTGCTCCGATGCTGTCAATTGGCTCAAGAAAGACGGTGTTCGCAAAGCACACTTCAGGAATCCACAGCGCGCAAATGACATGGGCCCAGCGGTTGTCGTCAGTGTGCTTGAAGGCGCCTCCTTTGTTCGGGCAGAGGACACAGTCGACAGGTCGGTTGGGCGACTGCAAACAGCGCCGACAAAGCCACTGGCCCTCGGGAATGTACGGCACACCGTAGCACTCCTGGTGCACCGCCAGGTTGCACATGTCGCAGAAGAGAATGGCGTTGGAGTTCTGACACTCGCCGTCGTTGCAAATGGAGCAATCAGCATCGGCGTCCACATTGGAACCGCTCAGTTTGTGTTGGTTGTGCTTGTACGATTCATTCTCCAGTTTGTCCATCATCTTTTCAAATTCGTTTCTGTCCACTGGATGAAGCCGGTCGGCTCGCCTCTTTTTGTTCATAATGTCAAGCCAAATTGAGTCCTCCTCGTCCATGTCATACTCTACACACGCATGATCTTCCTCTTCTTTCGATTCGCTCGTCTTCACTTCATGTCTCCTTTTTCTGCCTCTTCCCTTTTTCATTCTCCTCTTTGGCGGAGCACCATCTGGCTCAACTTTCTTTGGAGACCCGTAAATATTGGCATTTTTTCGATAGTAAGCAGCAGACGAGTACGCTGGTTCTTTGTACTCCTCGACATCAGTAAGAACGCGAAAACTAGGCTGAGGTAGCTTATGATTTGTTTCCACGGCGGGAGTTTGACACGATAAAGATGCCTTTGTCTTTTTAGTAGAACGATTTCTCGCAACCTTTACTTTGCCATTTTTAGGCCCAGGTGTTTCAAGAATGTTTCCCCCCTCTGATCGTTGAGCGCTTGAAGTGGAATGAAAATGAACACTGAATTGATAACTTGCTGGAAGTGTTCGCACCGCTCCGTGATGTTGAAACTCGATCATGCGGATCTTTGGTAGAGATGGAGGCGACACTTTCTCATGCAGATCTCGGAGGCGACTTTTACGTTTGTTGCTTATCAAATTGAGTGTCTGCTCATTTGGACGATCATCAGTCATTGGCGACAAAGGTTGCAAAGCTGAGGGCCGCATGGTGGCGAAGATTTTGGCTAGAAAGGACAAGAATACAGCTGAATTGGCTTGAAGCTGAAGAATCAACAACGACGGTGAAGAGATTTTAGCCGGTGAGAACAAGAAGCTGCTCGCTGAGGGAAATAATTTGCCACCAGGTAGAAGCAGCGTACGATTCTTTTGTTGAGAAAGTCTTCCTGAAACTTCGCGTAAACTTTTTGCTGAGAATCCCTCGTTGCTCAACCAAAACAGCATTGTTGTTGTTGTCGTTCAACTATCTCTCTCTCTCTCTCTCTCTCTGACTTTACTGGGTATAAACCCAAATAAAAGCAGACTTTTTCAAAATGTTGTACCTCGAGGACTACCTAGAAAGTATAACATTCCCTCTGGCTGGTGTCAAGTGGATGTTTTCTAAACTCTTCCTATTTTATTCCAGTGATTGAACATTTGCCCCAGCATTTTAGAGAAACGCTAACTCAAATGCGCGAGTGGGATCTTCAAGTACACAGTAAGGAGCTACACGGGTTTTTGCCGGAAAAATCAGATCTAAATAATTTTTATTTCACCATTTTCAAGATGACGTTGACAGCTGGCAACTTCGCGTCAATCAGTTCTTTAGTGATTTAGCGACTAGTAATCCACCTGCCGAAATTAAGAGTAACAACTTCAATCAAATCAAACAGGTTTGTTCAAATGACAATTTTTATGATAATGTTAATTGTTCGTTTAAACCTGCGCAGGATTACCAAAAGGTAGTTGACATTGCAGAAGAAAAGGTCGCCGCAGCAAATCAGCTCTATGAAATAGTTGACAAGTATCTGCGAAAACTTGAGCAAGAACTAATGAAGTTTAAAATGGAACTCGAAGCGGATAATGCAGGAATCACTGAGCAATTAGAAAAACGTAATGCTATTTTTTTGTGTTCACAAATAAACTTATTTAATTTTACCTTTTCAGGCTCCTTGGACTTGGATAACCCACCAACATCGTCTTCTAGTCATCAACGCGAAAAGAGAAAACTTAATCCAAACGATCAAAAGCTAGTGCCTTCATCTTCAGATAAAATGATGCTTAACTATGCTCAAGACAATAACGCCATTGTCAATAGTAACTATGGCTCAAGCAAGAATCATAACAACATACCTCAATCAAATACTCATGGAACAGAGAGTCCATACTCTTTATTCAACTCAAAATTAATCTCTGACAAAAGTTCTATCGCTGCTAAACTGAAGCTAAACATTCCCGGCACAAATGCTGTCAATCCACTGGCTTTTAACGCCGCTTCACATGCTCTTGCTGCCACTCAACAACTGCCGATTGGACGAAGAACTTCAAGTCTAAAAGCGAGCTATGAAGCCATCAATTCGGGATTCGCCAATTTCAACTATACATCTGGAATGAATGACCACGAGTCAAACTCAAACAGCTTTCTTCGACAGAACAGTGAGCATAGCGAATACGAGCAGGCCAACAAAAAGTCTCGCATGAGCAACAAAAAGAATCGTGCTACTAATCAGTATAATCTTGATGCGAACAACACTACCACAACTGAAGTGGTAAGCGATTGGGCTAGCGATGAGCCAAGATACTGTGTCTGCAACAACATTTCTTATGGCGAAATGATATTTTGCGAAAATTCTCAGGTAATTTCAATATTTTTGCTTTTTTCGTATGCACTTATTAATTATTATTTAAACCTTTTTTTCATTGCATTTACAGTGCCCGTATGGTCAGTGGTTTCATTATGATTGCGTTGGTATAAAACAACCACCGAAAGGCAGCTGGTTTTGCTCTGCCTGCTCTGGCAAAAAGTCTACCAAAGATAAGAACAAAAAAAAGGATAAGCTCTCAATGAATTTGTAAATAATGTAATGAAAATGAATTTGTAATAAAATGTGTTTTTATCATTACACTGTACTTGCTGATGGAAAATAAATAAAAAAAACTGTATCAAAAACTAACGTTTGGAAATACCTAATTATTTAATTGGTAAAAAATCTCTTCATCGCTTTCATCATCGGAAGAAATTGAAGAACTGTTGCTGGTTTCGTATTCGCTTTCCATGTCGGTTAAATCGAGAGCATTGGAGGATGAATCGGACATGAGCTCATCTGCCATTATGTCGTCATCGTCATCATCATAGGAATCACCATCCGACTCTTCGTCCCCTTCGTCTTCGTCATCATCATCTCGCTCCTCGTCATCTTCTTCGCGACATTTGCCAATCTCGTAAACGCGTGCAACCTTGTCATGTGAAAAGATGCTAGTGTCTCTATTGCATTGGTTCTCAATGATGGCAATGTAATTGTCGCTTGGATCGATTGCTAAATGAGTTATTGACCGCTTCACGTCAATCGTTGCTATGCTTGAGTAGTCTCGGCCATCAAAGGTGCGATAGGATGAGCTAAACGGTAATTTGTCCTCTTCCAAGTCTTCAGTAGAGTCATCTTCGTAGACTGATTAAAAAGGGCTTAGTTATAAAATTGAACATTCAACATACAACTTTACTTACCTCCATAAATGACATTGCCTCTTTTGTTAAACTTAATGTGGCTCTAGAATTGAGGAAAACCATTGTTTAGTTATTGCTAACAAGTTTAAATTAAAAACACTTACCCCACTTAAAGCTGGAACTGTGTTCAGTAGCTTATAAGTCTTAATGTCCCACTTTTAGGTACAAAAATGATTAATAAGTAAATGTGATTATAATAAAACGCTTGTCTTACAATTTCAGAGTTGGAAATGATTTCCTGGCCATTAGGGTGAAATATTCCATTAATGTGTTGGTTAAACTTGTCGAACTTGTGAATTGGCTTTTCAGAGCGAATATCCCAAAGGACGCCGTCGTTCAAAATCAAATGATCACTTGGATGAAATGTGGCTATGTTCTTAACGTAACGATTAGCATAATCTTCGTCGTCAAATGTTCTAACGAGTTGCCCAGTGCCAAGACTATAAAGCTAATGGTAGAAGGAAAATGTAAAAGGAACCTTTCAAAAATATTGCAATGAAAAAACTTACATGTGCAGCAAACTCGGCGGTCCCCAAAACCTTGTCTTGCACGGCTTTACCAAACTCGACGTGATTATCATGCGTAAAGCTAAGTCTAAATCAAGACAAAAGATTAAATTATGTATAAGTAAAACTTTTTGATTAATACTTTTGATCCAATGAAGATTCAGTGACGCTCCAGAGAATTGAGTTAGGCGAATCCCAATAGCTCGAAGTTAAAAGCATTTTCCCATCCTGTAAACATAACATCATTAAAAGTTTTGTTGAAAAATAAGCAATACTCAGTTTTACCCAGGACGGTTCAATAGAGGAGACAATGGAATCGTAGCAGGGAAATGTGGTTTCAATTTCACTGGTAAGGTAGTTAAAAACGTGCAGTTCTCCATTATCAGTTCCTACGTAGAGCAGGTTCCCAGAATACTGTCAAATAATAAAAAACAAAAATTATTTGATTATCAAAGTATAAAAATCAAATAAGTACCGAAAATGCACTGCAGAGAAAGTTTGTCGGATCAAAAGCACGAAGTGAGCGAAAAGGTCTAAATCTGCTGTAAATGAATTTTCGGTCCATTTTAGAGCCGAACATTCCTCCCGAGGGGGGAAACACTTGACGATTCTGCAGGCGGGAAGTAATGTTCACAGGTGCAATGGCGTTGTTTTTTGGATCTGGACAGCGGTGGGGCTTGAAAAGATCGAATGGAGGGCAGGTCACTACAGGATTCTTGCACAGTGCATGCTGCTTGCGCAGATATTCAATCACTATCGAGTCGAGAGAAATGACATTGTTTGAAGAAAAATCCGTCCGCCTCTTTGCCATTGGCGAGGTGAAGTGAATAGATTGCCGGCGGTTACTGATGCTAGCGACATTGTTGCTGTTATTGACACGACTTGATCGCTGCGTTCGATTGATTCGGATGGGATTATTGAGATTGGAAGACGAATCATTGTGACTAGTGCTGGATGGAACATTCAATGATGGGGTTGCAAACAAATTGGAATTTTGGGACAAGACGGGGATTTGTCGAGACTACAACAAAAACAATAATGATATTAAAACGTTTATCATCAAACACAAACAATTTCTTACCACGCGGGGAAGTGCTCTTGGTGGGGTATTAAATTTACTAAAGCTACTGTTCTTAGCAAAACTGTTAGCAAATTCAGTGAGTTTAGCTTCATCGACCAAAGCTTGTGCAGTCTTTGAGAGGCCTTTTTCCACTAGATGTTTATAAATGAGTTGAAGCAGCTCTTTCTCGTTGAAAACAATTTTAGTTTGAGTTATAACTTCAGCCTATAAAAAGAAAAAAATAGAATCCACACACTTCGGTAAAAAAGCAAAAATTACTCACTTTATTGAGATTGTTTCCAACTGAATCTTCAAGACTAGTCGTTTCGACTGGTGCACCAGTTACGCTGGCAATTAATTCAAGGCAGTACTTGACAAACTTAATGTGTTCGCTCCGCTTATCTTGCAAAATTGGCTCTTTCAGTAAAGCTGTATGAAAGATATTTGATAATTTACATTTCACGCTTGCTAGTTACAAAAAACATACCTTGAATTTGACCATTAGAAAACAAGGGCAACTTTCCCATTACTTGTCGAACTGTTTCACTTCGAGCCAATCCGCAGAGTGCCTTGCAGCTCAATGTCCTAATTGAGTCGGCATCAGTGATTGGAGTTTTGATCATCATTAAGTTGAGAAGAATCATAATTCCGTTGTTGAAGCGAACCGATGTCCACATTTGCTTTAGAACATCATCATAACACTTGGACTTTTTCTTTGAACTGCTCATTGAAAGGCGAATCGTTGAGTTGCCAGGTCGGGTTAGAGGGCCACAAACACAGTTGATGATCACATTCAGGGCTGATCGCTGACAGTCTGCATCATTGACAATATCACCACAAGCTGCTGCTAAGATGATTCTTTAAAATGCAAAACATATTGTAAACAAGAAAAGTAAATTAAAATAATGAATGAAATATTACCTCATCCCAGCAGTTGAATGGCCTTCATTTATGACCACACTATCGCCAAGAAGCGCTTGAAATTTGGCCATTACACTGCAAACCACTAGAACGTCTAAAGCACTACGAACGGCATCAGCCCTAAACAAATTAAAATAAGGTTTAGAGCTTATGAATACTTGAATCCACTTTCGACTTACTTTCCGGTAAAGTTCCAGTCATAGGATAAACTAATGTACTGAATGAGCAACTTGGCGCCATTAAACTTGATCAAGTCATCTACAGGTCGCCATTGAGCACGAGTGGGCATTAGGTGAAGGAGGGCTTCCACGTGCTCCATGTACAACTCGTAATCGTAGTTGATTGTTTTGTATGGAGGTACGTTGATGTTGATCAGTCGCGCCCATCTAGGGGAAATTTTATTTGAGTAAGAGCTATTTTTAAGCAGTTCATGTGTTCGGATGATCAAGTGGGCTTCATAGTATCGTTTCAGGGCAAAACATACATGCTTTGCATACTGGCGCTTCGTGAAAATTTCATCTTCCGAGTACGTAGAACTTGGCGAAGAGAACAAATCAATCATTGAAATTTCATTGATAATTTTCCTAAAACCATCTTGACTGTCAAATAGATTCAAAATCATGCGATAAGAAAAAGAGAGGCTAAAGAAAATCATTGCGTTTGAGCGACTTGAATCGTGAGAGGTTTCAATCAGCCATAAAGCATATGAAACCAAGTTCTCTAAAACATGGTGAGGCAAAAAACAAATCTGTGGCAAGGTAAAAGTTGATATTACTTCAAAAAATAAATAAAAACAATATATTCAACAAACCTTCTCCATTACATCGTCATGATAAGCAATGCAATTGAGGCAATATGCAACACCGTTGGCAGCAACAGATTGGCGGTTTACTTTAAGCAAACTTTGAATTCCTCCAGCGTTTACAAACTCAAGAGCAAACTTCTTGTGGCAAAGTAGTGAAGCTAGGTACTAAAGATAAATTGAAAAATTAAACACTTGAAAACTTTAAGAGTTTTACGAACCTTTAAAGCATCAAACGCCAGGCGGACGTCACCGTTTTTATTCAAGTCTATGGTGTTCAGTATCAGTGAAAGGACGCTGTGCTCAAAAACGAAGCTCAGCATATCTTGATACACTCCAAGTGATGTCAAGTACTGGTAAATGAACCGCTGACTAATTTCATTAGTCAAAGGAAAAATTTTGGCCGAGCCGATCATTAGAGGTTCCATTTCTGCCCAGCTGCTGTTGGAGCATTCATTGGAAGGACTTGAGATGCGTCTTCGCTTATGTGGAGTTTGATGAGGAATCTCTTCGTCTTCTATGTGATTTGATTCACTGAGACTTTTCTTAATTAAATCTTTTAGCTTAACAATCATGATTGGCATAAGTTGTATGTTTTGCTCTTTGGAGTGTGCGGCGATATCCTGAACATCCATAGCAGCAGCTAGCAGTCCTATCGCATAAGATTGAAGAGGTTCTTCGGCACTTCGAGCCCAGCTTAAAAGTCTTTCTAGAAGTCCATCCTGACAAATAAATATGAAATACTTTAGTTAAAGTGTCATTGAGGCAAGTGTTGTTTACGTACAGTGTCGTTGAAAACAACAGAAGTTTCCAGACCCGGCAGTATGTCAAGCACTAAACGGCATGAAGCAATCTGAAGTTCTTTATCATCCCGATTCATTAGATAATCATTGACAAGCTGAAATATAATCATTTGAGTTGTCTTTAAGTATAAAAAAGGCTCTAATCACTCTTTGCATACCTTATTCATAAAATCGTCATTCTTAAAAAGATTCTTCAAAAGGGGTCCGAAAGAGCAAGTCGGCTTGGCCCGGCTTGGATGTCTGTCGTCAAACGGATCAGGATCCATTTTGTAGTACGTTTCAGTTTCCTTTTCGATAACTTCTGAAATTCTACAGAGCAAAATTGGTTAGATTTTTCAGTGATACAAAAGGTAAACAAAAATAAATACTTTGATAAGATTTCGATGACATTTTCATTTGGCGCATCATTTTTCCACTCGTCGAGATACTGATTTAGCTGTTCGTTTACATCAAAGGACATTGCGGCGAATGCCATTGTGTAGAAGAGCCAAAAGAACTTGAAACTGTGTTCAATATAGCAACAGATTGACTTGATCCGATTGCAGTTTCATTTCATTGACTTCTTCAGCAGTGCATCTTCCAATGTGTGCATGCTTCTCTCTGTCTGTCCGTCCAAAGCATTCACAGAAGACGTACTTACTGTTGTTTTGTTGTTTTTGTTTGGCGGTATTTTCTGGTTGTCGCTCTCTGCAACAGCATGTCCAAGCTTTTTGTCATTCCCGATGTCGGCGGATCAACCAGTTTTAGCTGCATTCAGTGTAAGCACCCCAAGGATGGCAGTGTTTGCACGTATTACTACGAGCCAAAGCAGAATCGCCTCTACGAGCTTGCTGTTCAGCAAAATCGCTTCTATTCGTGGTTTTTAAACAACAATCTGAATAATGGTACTGGTGTGGCTATTTATTATTTTATATTTCAACTCGATGCTTTTTGCAGATGGTAACATTTACATGGTCACGCCCATCGATCCCTTATTCTTGCTCATTCCCCTCATCTACAAGGTAAGTTTTGTATATCAAAACTCGGTATAAAACATCATTCGGTTGCAGGAAACAGTGCGATTTAAAAACTTGTTCGACATTTGTTCTGAAAATATAAGCCCTCCTGAGAAGTTTGAATTATTTCAAAAGTTGTACCCTGAAAATGTTTTAAAGTGCGTTGCCGATGTTAAAGGTAGTGTTTTTATTATTTCTTGTATTCAACATATTTAATGACAAAATGTTCAAACTAGATTTTGAGGACGAACTCTTTATTAAATATTCTCAAGAGAAGACATTGAAATGGCTTGGATTAAAGTTTAAAAATATCGAGAAATCTCTGATTAGCCAAGGCATCGGCAAGAACCTTTCTGGCTACAAAGTCAGCGATTATGTGTCTGGCGAAAATAAGCTTTCCGAAGGTACGTTAACACTGATGTTACCATTATTCTTTTGTATCTCTGTAATGGTTTTGATGGCATTCGCGTTGCCGCTCCAGCTTCTTCTGCTGATTCCGTTCGTAACCTAAATTAGTGTTGTCATTAGTTTCCACATCAACTTTCTTTGGCGTGATGAATACTCACATCCCAGAACAAAATGTTGGCGGCTTTTTCTTGCGCCTCATTGGAGCCGTCCAAAAGCATGCCAAATCCGCAATTAACCGCTTCTCCAAAGCCAACTCCTAACATTGACAAACGACATTCAGTATTATTCAGTAAACTGATAGTTCACTCTTACCTCCTCCGTTGTGAATGGCCACCCAAGTAGCTCCTCTAGTGGCATTTCCGATTGCTGTAGTGATTGCCATGTCCGCGGTGAATGCTGATCCGTCGTAGACATTTGAAGTCTCTCTAAACGGACTGTCAGCTCCACTCACATCGTGATGATCTCGAGAAATCACAACCGGTCCTTTAAGTTCTCCTTTGCGTACCGCTTCATTGAAGGCAACTGCCAATTTGACTCGACCCTCATGGTTGGAGTACAAAATGCGAGCCTGAGAACCGACGACCAGTCGGTGATCATGAGCATTTCGTATCCACTTTATGTTGTCAATGTAATTCTTTTTAACCTCTTCATCAATTCCTTCGCGTTCGCAAAGCTTTTGCATAACATTTAAGGCAATTTGGTCAGTTGTTTGCAGGTCTTTTTCATTTGCTGAAGTGCAAACCCATCGGAAGGGCCCAAAGCCAAGCGAAAAAATGTCCCCCATAATGTGTTGTACGTATGATGGATAGCGGAATGTAAGGCCAAAAGCAGTTTTATGAGGGCTCAAGTTTGCACCAGCTCGGTGGGCTTCCAGGAGAAATGCATTTCCGTAGTCCCAAAAGTTGAGTCCGTTTTCGGCGAGATAGTTGATTGCGTTCACTTGTCGCACCAAACTTGCCTGGCATAGTCGCTTGAACTTATCTGGGTCGCTCTTGAGGAGTGCGTTTGCATTTTCATAGCTCAAATCAGCCGGATAATATCCACCTGTGAAGGGACAGTGGCAGGACGTCTGATCGGAGCCTAGCTCAACGAGCAACTCCTTGCTATTTTTATGTTCAAGTGCCAGTCGCTCCCACAGGTGTACAATGTTGCCGTGAAAGCCAATGCTAACCACTTCTTGATTTTGCTTGGCCACCTTGATTCGTTCAATGAGCACATTCAGGTCGTCGATTATCTCCATTAGCCATCCCTGATTTTTCCTCTTGGTCAGTGCTGCTAGGCTCACTTCGGCGATCACCGAAACGCAGCCGCAAATGACTGCTGCCTTTGGCTGGGCACCGCTCATTCCGCCAAGTCCCGAGGAAACGAACACTTTACCGGCCAGGTTGTCAGTATTGAGGTACTTGCGCGCCGCATTGAGAATGGTAATGGTCGTTCCGTGCACTATGCCTTGCGGTCCAATGTAGCAGAAACTGCCTGCCGTCATCTGTCCGTACATGGTTACGCCCAGAGCAAAGTAGCGATCGTAGTGTTCACGGCTCGAATAGTTGGGCACCATGTTGCCATTGGAAATGATCATTCGAGAACTGGAGCTCAGGCTCGGGTAGCGACCCAACGGGTGCCCGGAGTTCATCACCAGTGTCTGCTCTCGTGTCAAGGCGGAGAGGTGCTGCATTGTCAGCCAGAATTGAGCCCTTTTACGTGTTTGAAGCTGATTAGTGTCGGCGATTGCATCAGCACCTGTTGGAGACTTACCAGTTGGAGAAGACCTGTCCATTGCCGCCGTAGGTGACCAGCTCTTGTGGAAACTGTGCCACCTCTTTATCGAGATTGTTCATGATCATAAGCATGATGCTTGCTGCTTCGCTGCATTTCGCCGGGTAGCAGTCAATTGGGTAGGCTTTAATTTCGAACTGTGGCAAGAAGCGATACATGTAAATGTGTCCATAGTTTGTCAGCTCAGAGCGGAATTCCTTCTCCAGAAGAGCGTGGTGCTTAGGTGGAAAGTATCGCAGAGCATTCTTAACCGCCAAATCAAATTCATTTGGTGCCAAATGGTGAACCCTGTTTGGTGCGTGCGCTACTCTTTCGTCACGGCCTTTATGATTCGGTAAAGGGTCTAGGGGAATTCCGAATTGAAGGCACTTAAGCAAGGCAGCCATTGCTGGTGGATGAAAATCGGAAAATCTGTGATGAACTGGCAAATAAGCGAGACCGGAGAGTGGTGCTAAATAAACTGTGGTTACTTCGTTGGAAATATCCCTCGTGCGTTTATATTAGTTGATAAAGATCAATGAGCTGACGGCAGTATTTGCCAAATAAACTTGTCACACGAGTCGGCAGTATCTCCTTTGCGCTTTCCCCAAGGACATTATTTTAGGGTAGTGCGATACTTTAGATTACTCATCAAGACACAGTTTAATTGCTTTTTATTTCTTTTCTAGGCGAATATAAAGTGCTTGCATTCGAGCTGATCTCTGACTACATACCGCCTGATATCGTCAGTGTTTTGCGCCGTCAACTAAAGTAAGTTCAGATGACAATCGTCACTAATGCACTAAACGTCCACCTGTTATTGCAGTATTCCCGATTGCAGTGAAAGCACCTCAACTAACACTACCAAAGCCGTCAGCAACAAGGTATACAATTAGTGGTGATGTTACTTTTTTGACGATAACTTTTAACTTGCTTTCAAAAGCGCAAGATCGAGACCGACAGTGATCACAAGTCTGTCGTGCAAAGTGCGCACACTGACGATGCCTGTGATAAGCAAAAGCAGGCATCTGAGTCCAACAAGGTAAAAACACTTTCGAAGTGTCCGTTTTTTAATGATTGTTTTTTGCAGAAACAAAAGGTTAGCCGAGCACAACGTGAACTGAGCAAGGTAGACAAAAGCGGTATGAAAAGCATTGCCAGTTACTTCAAAAAGAAGTGATGTTGTTTAATAAAAACGCTGTAACAATTGAAACAAGATCAACAAGAAGAAGATTGCACTTTATCGAACGTTCTGCTCGCCTCTGAACTCAATAAATGAATTGTCCTTGAATGTGGCTCGGTTTTTCTCAGCCAACTTGATGCTTTTGATTTCGTGGAGAATGCTAAAGTGAGCATCGATGTCTGTCTCCGGGCAGTAGGCAAGTGCGAAGGAGAGGTAGTCCAGTCGCTGGTCGACGGTCATCACATCTTCCAGGTATGGCAACTTAGCAAAGAGGTAACACAAGTCCCATCCGTGTTGCAGGTTACGCTGTAGAATCATCTGACACACCTGGTGGGCCGCCTGATAGTCGCTTTCGTTGACTGCCTCCTTTCCAATCATCGACAGTATGATGCCCTCGCGTCTCTCGTCGCTGTCCGCCTTGCAAACTCGGAGTAATTTGCTCAAGCGCAATACTTTTTCAACTTGAGCGTACGAGTTTTTGGAACACTTTAAAAGTGATTCGATCAAGTCAACTCTTGGCTGGGCGTGCTGTTTCACTTTGATGGGCAACATGTCAAAGTTAAAGTCATCGTACATTATGTTAAGGCCATTGATTAAATCGAGCTCTTCTTGAATTTCGTCGTCGTCGCCATCGCCGCCCCCACCAGTGTTCTCACCATTGTTCTCCTTAAACGCCTGTAAACAGATTCTGGCTAGTTCCAAGTTATTGTCTTGAATTGGATTGGCAAATTTTATGTAGTCGGTGGCAGCTTTCTTTAGCATCTCTCGGCCTTTATCATGAGCCACCTTCTTACTGGAAGTTTTGGAGTTTTTGAAACTGATGTGATGGAGAGCTAGTTGAATGTACACTTTGTTGCCTGAAAAGAGTAAACTATTGACGCACAGTTCCACCAGTTGCTCCGAGGTAAGGGCGCTAAGACAGTTTTTTCGCAGGTCCTGCAGATTCCAAAAAAAGTTTTTCCATTCCAGTGAAATGTCGGCAGTAGCTGAAAATGATGTTGAGCAAAAGTTCTTGATGACTTTTTCAAAGAACTTTTGAGCAGCTGTTGTAGTTTTGCTGTTGACAATTGCCTCTAGATCCTGGACGGTGATATTTGTGCCATAGTCTCGAAGCACTTCTAACATCGATAGATAGTACTCAATTTGATCGGCTTGATCATTCATTCGGTTGAACTGTCTTACTTTGCTAGGATTTTCGCCCATCAATAGGGCCGCTTGACTTCGCTCAGGAAGACATTCCATAATACGAAATGCAAACTCCAAGTTGGACGGATTTTCGTAAGCTCGAATACAGTCAATTGCAAGCTCAACTAAATCACAGGCATCACAAATAGTTTTGAGTGATTCAGCTTGCTCTAGCGTTTTGTCTACCATTGAACAGCTTTCAAAGATCTTCAAACATTGCTTGAAATCCGTTTTTGTCAAGTCGACCATGAACTCCCGAAGAAGAGTCTTCTTGTCTACTTTGTTGTTTGCATTTTTGAACAGTTTTTCAATAAACTTTTCAAATAAGTTTTCAATAGCATAACTAGCATCGTGTTTTCTAAGTATCAAGTTCATTTTGTCAATAACAGACAAGTCTTCAAACTCTTTAAATGACGATAAAGTCTGCTCGGCACTTTCGTAAATCAACAATGAGTAAAGATCCAATTGATGGTACAGTTCTGCAACATTTAAATTTTGATCCATGCCATATTCAAGAAGTTGCAGCGAATTGTCGACCAGTGAAGTGAAATTTAAAATTTCAAGAGCCCGATCTTTAAACCAGGAAGTAAGCATTTCCTCGCTCAAATAATGATCAATAATGTAAGATTTATACTTTTCGTGTTCACTGTAAAACTTGTTGCAGAAGTCACTTTCAATTTGAGCTGGATTAAAGTTGGTTGTAAGTTCCTCAGACCAACTTGCAGGTTGAAATGAAGTGAAGTCAGTTTTTGAATTCAGATAAAATCCAAAGAGAACGTCAATTATATCTTTGTATTCTTCAGGAGACACAGTTTCAGGAAAATTAGATATGATTACGAGCAAATGATTCACGAGAGTAGTGCGTTCACGTTCCAGTAAAACAGCAAGTGCGACAGTGTCTGCCTGATTGGCAAAGCTGATGGCCAATTCCAAAAGACTTTTCTTTCGAAACTCGTTGTAGAAATTGCAGTCAAAGTGATCTTTATGAAGAATGCCGTGCCGTTTTTGTAAAATTTCCTCATATAACTTCAGCCGACCAAGGTAATAAGCTAATTCCTCGGCGTTTTCAGTGATTTCAGTGTCGCTTTTGGATGTATCCGGTGGAACTTGAGGCATTGCTTCTTTTCCTTTAATAGCCATATCATCTACAGATGGAGTTGATGAAACCCGATAACTGTGCGAGTATCTCCGGTTGTGTTCATCCTGAATTCGCTTCATCATTTCCTTCTTATCACTATTGTCAAAGTTCGAAGCGACCAGATTTGAACAAGATGCCATTTTAAGCTGAGCTCGTTTAGTGTAGTCATCGACCGTCTCATTGTCAGCTTTATCAAGTGTTGCAAGATACCTAATAAAAAGTATTAAAAAATTTGTTTTTACAATGAATAAACTATTTACCTAACGTTGAAAATGGTAACTGGAAAAAACAAGAGCCAAAACAAGTTTGCAAGCCAACTAGCTTCAAGTGGAGAAGTGCTGACGTTAAAAAGTGGATTCTTGCTCTTGATAAAGATGAGGTGAGCGGTAAGTTCAGAGGCAAAAGGCCAACTTTCAAATTTAAATAGGCCGACTTTTCCA